>JGI994J12354_10003831_pt1 | contig 13811 bp, 10 predicted proteins | sample IntmicLarv3ML3BL_FD_12354 | JGI IMG/M metagenome (IMG submission 12354)
ACTGCACAATACAGGCTGGTTCAGCTTTTGGCGGCTAAATACGGCAATCTCTGCGTTGTTGGGGATGATGACCAGAGTATATACGGCTGGCGGGGCGCCAATATAAGCAATATTTTGGATTTTGAGAAGGATTTTAAAAATGCCGCAGTTATTCGCCTTGAACAGAATTACCGCTCAACGAAGAAAATTTTAGATGCCGCAAATTCAGTTATTGCCAATAATTTCAACCGCAAAGATAAAAAGCTGTGGACTGAAAACGATTTTGGCGCGGATATTTATTTTTATAAGGCTGAAAGCGATTTGGAGGAGGCTTCCTTCATTTGCGAGGCTATTATGGAATATGCCGAAAAAGGCGGCAGGCTTAACGATATAGCCATTTTGTACAGGCAAAACTCCCTTTCGCGCTCTATAGAGGATTCGCTGGTTAAAAATAATGTTGCCTACAGAATATACGGCGGCGTTCGCTTTTACGACCGTAAGGAAATTAAGGATGTTCTTTCCTATTTGAAATCAATTTATAATTCTTTTGACGATGTTGCTTTCAGGCGGATTATAAATACGCCGAAAAGGGGAATAGGCGATACAACTGTAGAGCGGATTGCCCAATATTGCAATGAATATGAATTATCGTTTTATGACGGGCTTAATGCGCCCGAATGTTTAAAAGAGCTGGGCACAAGAGCGAAGAAAATAAAAGAATTTTATGAGCTTATGGCTTATTTTAAAGGCTTTGCCGAGGATAATAATGTATCCGTACTTATTCAGGAAATATTGGATAAAACGGGATATGTTAAGGAGCTTGAAGCGGAAGCCACTGATGAAGCCCTAGGCCGTATTGAAAACATAGATGAGCTGATTAAAAAGGCTGTTGAGTTTGAAGCAGGCAGCGAGGACAGGAGCTTAGGCGCGTTTTTGGAGGAGGTTTCTCTCGTTGCAGATATTGATGCTTATTCGGAAGACGAGCAGACGGTTTCTCTCATGACTATGCACTCATCGAAAGGGCTGGAATTTAAAAATGTGTTTATAGCAGGCTTTGAAGAGGGGATTTTCCCCAGCTACCGCGCAGCTACTTCCGGAGATAAAAAGGATTTGGAAGAAGAGCGCAGGCTTTGCTATGTTGGCATAACAAGGGCGAGGGAAAGCCTTTTCCTTACCTGTGCAACCCAGCGCCTACAGCATGGGCAGATAATATATAATTCGCCGTCGAGATTTTTAAAAGAGCTACCGGGGGAAACTTTGAAGCAGAATACATATGTGGCTAAATACATGGCGAAGGAATCAAATGCGGAAGCGGTTGAAAAGCCCAAATCTTCATATAGGCCGAAGCCTGCCGCCGCGGCTTCTTACGGGGCTAATAATTATAAAGCCGCTAATGAAATGCCTGCGCCGAAGGATAAAGCCCTTAGCTTTGGCATAGGTGACAATGTAAGGCAAATGAAATACGGCGTTGGCAAGGTAATTGATATAAGAGCCGCCGGTGCGGATTATGAAGTTACAATTGAATTTGAAGCTGCCGGAGTTAAGAAATTCATGGCTTATTTATCAAAACTTACAAAGGCGGAGCAATAGAATAAATAAACTGAGCTTTTTTATCATAAATCAACTGGAAATATCCAGAAATTTACTAACGGAGGTATATAATATGAACAGTTTAAAGGGAACTAAAACGGCCGAAAACCTTATGAAGGCTTTTGCAGGCGAGTCTCAGGCAGGGGGCAGGTATATGATGTATGCTTCTGTTGCAGATAAAGAGGGATATAAGCAAATCCGCAGTATTTTTATCGAAACAGCGGATAATGAATATGAACATGCCAAGAGGTTTTATAATCTCCTTCTTGCAGGCTTTGAAGGTGAGCTGCCTCAGAATATTGAAATTACAGCGGAATTTCCTATTCAAAAGGGCACAACACTGACAAACCTTCTTGCGGCAGCTGATGGTGAAAATGAAGAATGGGATGAGCTTTATCCGGAGTTTGCCCGAATAGCTAAAGAAGAAGGCTTTAATGAAGTATATGCCGCATTTACAAATATTGCCAAGGCGGAAACAAATCATGAAAAAAGATTCCGCAAGCTAGCGGCAAATATTGAAAGCGGCACAGTATTTAAAAAAGATGGCAAGGTATATTGGAAATGCGGCAACTGCGGCTATGTACTTGAAGGCGAAGGCGCACCTGAAGTTTGTCCGGCTTGCCTACATCCAAAGGCTTATTTTGAATTGTATGTAGAAACATTTTAAGCGAATCAGTGTTGTTTTAAATATTATACAAAAAAGGCTTTGTCTCTTTGGGACAAAGCCTTTATCATGCCATTGCATTTTTTATTTATCTGTATTTAGGTGGTACTCTATTATGTATGGAGCTTTTAATAAAGAGATATAAAAAGAAAATGAAAATTGCCGGCAAAGCTAATATTTGTGCTATAAGGGTAGAATCTATTTGAATTGCATCATGGGTGACCCTGAGATTCAAGATTTCATGCTCTTCATAATCAATCCTGTGGCCCCTTACCAAAAGCCTGTGGGTATTTTGGCCGTAAGGCGTGCAGGTGAGTACTGTTACATAGTCCTTGCCTTTTTGCATAATAAGAGCGCTTATGTCACTGGGGTCAACTATGAGTATCTGATCAACCTCGTACACAAATTTCTCGCTGAGAATATCTATTGAAAATGTATCACCGATTTCAACCCTGTCCAAATGAGTAAGCAAGGTAGAAGAGGGGAGCGCCCTGTGGCCGGATAAAATAGCATGGGTTCCCAAGCCGCCTACCGGTAGGCTGGAGCCGATAAAGTGACCTATACCGACCTGCAAAACAGCATCATCAGTTCCATGATAGATCGGAAGTTTAACATCTATGGAAGGAATTTGAAGATAGCCCATAACAGAGGTTTCATTAATGCGAAGCTGAGAAAAATAATCCTCTAGCTCATCATCATAAAGGAAAAAAGGATTTTCCTTTTCCATATGGGCGGCATTAAAGGCATGTGCTTTTTCAATCAATTCATTGACCATGCTTTTATCCATGCGAGCTACTTCATCACTGTAGTCGTTTATAACTCTTGACTGAGATTTTGAGTTTACATAATCGCTTATGGCAGGATACAAAAAAACTAAAAGGCCAAGAATGAAAGTCAGCAATAAAAAAGTTGTATAATTAATTTTTTTCACTGTTATCCCCACTTAAATTACTATATAAAGTATTATTGAGTGTTTGCGGAAATCAAAATATAAAATTTTATAAAACCGAATGATACGATGTAGATTATATATCGGCTTAAGTATTAAAAAAGTCCAGCAAATTAAGAAAAAGATAATGTTTCCATATAAATTTTAAGCAAATATAGGCTTAAAATTCAAAATAATAATACAAAATTCGACGCAATGCAATTATACCATACATTATGGTTAACGCAAGGGGAAATACATCAAAAATTGATTTGAGCTTGACTGAATACAAAATTTACAGTAAAAATCGGCTTTTAATAAAGCCTATATAAGATTATGACAATAAATTAAGACTTTATGAATAAATAAAATATATAATAAATTAAGCGTAAATAAGCTGTTTGGTTTGCAAATTTTTCAATAACCGCTTCAGCTTTAATTGCTTTGCAAATAGGTATAATTTGCAGGTTAAATTACATTAAAACTATTGACAAACTTATATACTATATTGTAAAATAAATGACGTTGCTGAAATATTTTTAAATATACAGATTTCAATTTAAACGTATTCTAAAAGCTGCAAATAGTTTAAACTGGAATAGGTATTATATGGAGGGTTACCGAAGTGGTCATAACGGGGCGGTCTTGAAAACCGTTTGTCTTAACGGGCGCAAGGGTTCGAATCCCTTACCCTCCGGAGCATTGTGATAAATCCGAACTCTATTGTTCACCGGTTATTCCGGTGGGTGATGGGTTCGGATTTGTTCGTTTTATCAAAGCAGCTATTAAAGCATACAAATTAAGGCCGCATATCTTTGGGAAAAGATATGCGGCCTTATTGCGCCTTGTATGGCAGTTATTTTAATTTGGTTTTTGCCGTTAATTGCTTTTTCATTCCTGCTTTTCTGATGTCCGGTTTTTATGCGGTTTCTATTCTCTGATGTTATTCTACGGGCATTATTGCGTACTTTCCGGATTGTTTATGGCGTTATATTCTTTGAGCAGGTTTATGTAGTAAAGCTCGGAAACGGAAAGATAGCTGTCCTTATGGTAAGCAGCCCACAGGCAACGGGTAAATTGGGGCTCTAAATATATTTCAACAACATCTTTCAAATCTTTTGTGTACGGGTGGAAAGAGAAGCCAACGCCTAAGCCTGCTTCAACAAGCCGACCCACCATAGGCAGCGTGGGCATTTCAAATATTATTTTCGGCGTGAGGCATGCCTCTTGCAAAAGAGAGTCTATTCTGCTTCTCAAAGTTGAGTTTTTGCTTACTGAAACAAACTTTTCATCATTGAAAATCATTAAATCCTTGATAGAGAGCCTCTTGCCGCTCGCCGCATAGCTTAAATGCGCATATTTGTGATCCTTTCTGATAATGAACACAATCTCATCGCGGCTTATAAATTCATATTTCAAGTCATTTTCAAATGTTTTCGTAGAAACCGTTGCAATATCTATCCTTCCCTGTAGAAGCATTTGCTCAAGTGATTTTGAGCTTCGTATTTCCAATACATTAATCTCTACATCGGGATATTTCTCATAAAACTTCGGATAAGTGCTTGAAAACAGGTCAATCCCGCGGCCCGGAGTTACCCCCATGGAAAACCGGCCTTTTTTTGAATCTGAAACATCATCTAAGGATTTCAAAAGGTTTTTTCTAATTATTAAAATATCCTTTGCGGCTTTGATATAACATTCCCCTGCGTAATTTAGGATGAGTTTCCTATTTATTCTCTTAAACAGCTTAACACCTAAACTTTTTTCCAACTTCAATAAATATTGGCTTAAAGCTGATTGGGAAATAAATAAGCGCTCTGCCGCTTTTGAAACACTACCTTCCTCCGCAATTGCTATAACATATTCAAATTGGCTTAAATCCACGCTTTCACCTCCATTACATCTTCACAAAACAGTGCGCAGGGCCAAGAACAATTTCATTCTGCGGGCACTGCGGCAATTGGTGAACAGCTTACTCATACAGTATACTCTTTTCGAGAATCCAAGTCAAACAAGTTCTAAATATGCCTTTGCATCAATCTGCGACTATAAGTTTTTGTAATTTAATTTATAATTTTAATCAATTTTACAATAATATTCATATATTATATACTTGATTTGTAATTATACCGTTTACAAGAAATGCTGGGCCGGCTTTTCCGGCCAGTGGCATTAATGCGGTAATTTCAGGCACAGCTTTTGTTCTGTCAGGAACTCGGTATGGTTTATGAGCTAAGCGCTTTCAAGCATACCGGGTAGGTCAAGCTCAATAGCCGCTGTGCTTAACAATTAGGGTTTTATTTTATATCGCAGGTTTCCCGCCAAGCTCAATGATTCCTTATACGCATAAGCTCGTCCATACTTGAAATGAACTTGAGGCGGGGGCTTTCGTTTCTGAAAACAGGGTTCCTTCCTTTTGTGATGCGCCCCGTATTGGCAGTGTTACTGATTATTGAAGTGGATGACCTTATATGGTCTCTTTATAAAAGCAGCCGCAAAAAAAATAAACGCATGAAGGGTGGAATCTGAAATGTATGATTTGAAAATGACGCCGGAAGAAATAGCTCAGAAGGCTGAGGCAGTGCGCAACAACATACCTTACGAAAAAGACCTTATAGACCTTAACACCTTACCCGATGATGTAGTTACAACAGAAGAGAGATTTATAACAACAGGCGCGGGCGAAACCCATATTTACATACACAGGCCTGCTAAAACAACAGGAGAACCGCTTCCGCTGCTTATTTACATCCATGGGGGTGCCCATATAAAGCCTTACAGAGAGACCGACAGGGTGCTGTGCCGCATTATATCTTCCAGAGTCGGCTGCGTCATTGTGGACATTGACTATAAACTTGCGCCGGAATATCCTTATCCTATTGCTTTAAACGAATGTTACGATACGGTTATGTGGGCTATTGAAAATGCAAAGGAACTGAATGTAATCCCCGAAAAACTTGCCCTGATAGGCAATAGCGCAGGCGGCAATCTTGTGGCGGCGCTGGCAATTATGGCAAAAGACCGCAAGGGGTTCAAGCCATTGCTGCAAGTGCTGGATTATCCTGTGCTGGATTTGGATACAGATCCGCTGGAAAAATCCGGAGAGATGAAAACCCGCGAAGCGCAGCGCTATATACGCTATATTTACATACATAAAATGCTACATCACAGTAGGCACCCGTATGTATCTCCTGTATTTGCAGATGAGGAAACGATAAAGGATATAGCGCCGGCTCTGATTATAACAGCACAGCACGATAACCTTCTTAAGGAAGCCGAGGACTATGCGATGAATCTTATAGCTGCCGGTGTGCCTGTTACGGTTAAGCGGTTTAAAAATTCCAAGCATGCGTTTTTAATCAATTTGCATGACGAGTATAAAGAGGCTCTTGATGTAATAGTTGATGGACTTAAAAAATGTTATTTTGTGAACTGATTCGCAGAGTAGATTAGTTGAACGAAATGAACACATCCGAGCAGGCTGGCAGGTATGCTGCCTACAGCCATTAAGGAATAATGCGGCAAACCAAGTTGGCATTATTCCCCAACAGCCGGCTTGTTCGGATGTGAATCTATATTCCTATAACAGTTACATATAAGTGAGGGGTTGTATATGAAATTTGTTACTGTTTCGTATAATAATGTGCAAAAAACCGGTATTATGAATCATGATTTGACACAGGTGATATTTTTCGATAGCTTAGGGCTTACAAAGCAATACAGCTCTCTGGTTGACTTTATTGAAAACTATTCAACCTCCGATTTTGAAGCCCTTTGCGGCGCTGCAAAAACGCAAACCGGTGTTTCGGCGGAGCAGGTAAAGTTTTGCGCCCCGATTCCCGATCCGAAGCGCGATGTAATTTGCCTTGGGCTGAATTATATGGATCATGTGCAAGAATCCAACAGGGCGCATGACAGGGACTTTATGGAGCGCAGCAAAGCCGTATATTTTGGTAAACGGGTTGACAGGGCCATAGGCACCGGAGAGGCTATCCAAAGCCATCGGGATATTACAAACCGGTTGGATTACGAGGTGGAGCTTGCCGTTATTATGGGCAAAAACAAAGGCCGCTACATCGAGGGCGAGGCCATTTTGGAATCTATTTTCGGCTATACGGTTTTAAATGACGTAAGTGCGCGCGAATTGCAGCATGGCCATAACCAATGGTATCTCGGCAAAGGCCTTGATGGATTTACCGCTATGGGTCCATGGATTGTAACAAAGGATGAAATTAAAAATCATGGAGACCTTACGATTACCTCCAAGGTTAACAACGAGCTCCGCCAGAATAACAATACAAAGAATATGATTTTCTCAATTGAGCATGTAATAGAAGAGCTGACAAAGGGCATTACACTTTATCCTGGAGACATAATAGCCACAGGAACCCCATCCGGTGTTGGCATGGGCTTTAATCCGCCGAAGTTTTTAGCTCCCGGTGACATTGTTTCTTGTGAAATTGAACAAATCGGCGTATTGAGTAATAAGGTCGGAGACTAGAGCATGACTCATATTAGCAGGCAACTCATAAATGCAAGCGATAAGAATTTAAAAAGTTTGGAGGATGAAATGAGTGGAAAATTTAAAAAGACTCGTTAAGGCACTGACAAATACTCATGGCATTTCAGGCATGGAGCAAGATGTCCGGGATTTGATTGTGTCGGAAATCCAAAGTGACTGTTTTGCGCTTAGAGAAGATGTTCTGGGCAATTTGATAGCCTCCGTCGGAGCAAAGGGCGGCTATAAAATCGGCGTTTATGCCCATATGGATGAGGTGGGCATGATTGTGCGGCGGATTTCCGGCCGAGGAATGATTCACTTTGACATTGTCGGCTCCATTGATGAGCGTATATTTATTGGTTCAAAGGTTGAGATAAAAACTGAAGGCGGAAAGATAATTCCGGGTGTTATCGGCAATAAAAGCCGGCATTTGCAAACATCCTCCGATCTTTCGGCGAATGTGGCGCTAAACCAAATGGCCATAGATGTTGGAGCGCAAAGCGCCAATGAAGTTATCGAAATGGGGATAGAGGTCGGATGCCCTATTATGTTCGATACAAAATGCCATTTTTATGATAATAATACGGTTTTGGCTAAAGCTCTGGACAACCGCATTGGCTGTACTGTGCTCATTACGGCGATTAACGAGTTAAATAAGAAATTGGAAAATACAACGCTTTACGGCATATTCACCTGTCAAGAGGAGGTAGGCGCGCGCGGTGCTTCCGTAGCCGGCTTCGGCTTGGATTTGGATTTGTGCATCACTCTTGATACCGTTCCTGTGCAGAATACCGAACAGGTTGTTGAAGGCGAAGTGAACCTCGGCGGCGGGCCTGTTATCCGCTTGCTCGATTGGAACGCGGGAACTAAGCTGGGCATGATTACGGATAAGAAAATTTCACAGAGGCTGCGTCAGGTTGCGCAAAGTGCTGAAATCCCGCATCAAATTGATGTTCTCAGCAGCACATATCTTGATTCTTCAACTGCGCATCTTACCGGCTCCGGCATCCCAGGGGGAAGTATCTGTTTCCCAAGGAGATATTCCCACACTGCTGTTGAAATGAGCAATATGAACGATGTTGAATCGGCTGTTAAGCTGTTGTGTGAATTTATTTTAAGCCTCGACAAGGCTCCGATCGTATTCGGAAAAAACTATTAAACAAGGTCGAGATAAACCACCGATCTCCAATAGAGAAAGAAAAAAGCCGTTTTTGCTGAGCGGCTTTTTTCTTTCTCTATTGGAGACCGGTATGCTTGTTATCAGGTTTACTTTATCATATTTCAACAGGCATTTTCACCTGCGCATATTGCCGTAATTTGCGCTCAATATCTCATGCAACACCGCAAGAAATATAAGTAATACTAATTGAATCCATTATTTCAACAGGCTTTACAGTGCTTCTTAGGCATAGTATACTACAGCTGTATAAATGTAAATATTTATTCACAAATCAAATGGTTTTAGAGGAAGATTTATTTCGGTACAATCCAAAATGCAGAAATCCGAGTTGAAGAATGAGAAAGGTTGATGCATATGTATGATTTGAAGATGACAGCGGAAGAAATCGCCGCAAAAGCAGCGGAATTTCGCAAGCCTGAGGTATATGACTGGGATGAAATCGGGAAAAATACCGTGCCCGACGATGTCGTTACTACTGAAGAGCGCTATATTCAAACAGGCGCAGGCGAAACACATATCTATATCCACAAGCCTGTTAAAACATCCGGAGAACCGCTTCCGTTGCTGGTTTATCTCCACGGAGGAGGGCATATGCGGGGATATAGAGAGACTGATAAGGTCTTGAATCGTATCTTTGCTGCGGAGGCCAACTGCCTTGTTGTTGATGTGGATTACCATTTGGCCCCTGAGTTCCCATACCCTGTTGCATTGAATGAATGTTATGACGTCGTTATTTGGGCACGTGAAAAAGCCGCGGAGCTTAATATCAATCCTGACAAAATTGCTCTAGCAGGGCTAAGCGCCGGGGGAAATCTTGTTGCCGCGTTGGCGATTATGGCGAAGGACCGCAAAGGGTTTGCGCCTTTGTTGCAGGTTCTGTGCTATCCGGTGCTGGATCTCGATACCGACTCGCTGGAAAGGCCGGAGGGTAGTTTAAGAACCAGAACAGTTCAGCGTTATTTGCGTTATATCTATATTCACAAGGATTTAAGCGTCAGCAAGCATCCTTATGTTTCCCCGGTTTATTCGGAGGAAGATGTGTTACATGGCATTGCACCTGCATTAATCATAACTGCCGAGCATGATAATATCCGGGAAGAGGCTGAACAATATGCCAGCAATCTTATAAAGGCCGGTGTTCATGTAACGGCGAAGAGATTTAAAAAATCTGATCACGCGTTTATGATTAAACTTAAGGAAGAATACAGGGAAGCCCTTGATTTAATAACGGATTCACTGAGAAAGTGCTTTATGTAAGCGTGTCTTTTAATTAAAAAAATCCACACCGCTTTATAGTTTATCATAATTATTGAAGTTGTCAAGACAAAACGTAATCAGCATAGTCAAAACATGCGGTTATAGCTGTTTTGACGCTTAAGTGCAAGCCAAAGCAACTGTTGATTTTTCTTTTTTGAACATAGCGCCGCATTTTATCAAGCTCAATGCTGTTCGCTTTGTGATATGTATTATATTATAAGTGATTCCATCAATAGGCAGCTCTCCTACGGCAGCAGGCAGTTCTCAAACGGTATATGTAGGGGTGCCCTTGGGTTTGCCGGCGTTGCTTTAAAGGCTTCAAGGGTTTTATCAGAACATTCCCAAAGCCCGCGATGTATCACGAATACCGCTTGATTCAATCGCCATTTTAGCGGCTTGCCCGTCAATTCCCGACCTGTATTCAGTATAGACATAATCCGGAAAAATGATATTAATGGGTATTCCTTATTTTGGCATATATCGTTGTACCCCATTTGCGTTCTTACCGTTTTTTGCAGCTCTTGCTTCGCCACAATTTGGATATATAACCAAAATATACAATACAAATACGTACTCATAAATCAAATCAGGTAAAAATGTGTAGGAGTACAATAGATATTGGGCAGCGAAAAGAAGAGAGGGGGTCTGATTGGAAAAAGACAATGGATATTATGAAAAAGATTGACGTTTTACAATGAGTATGCAGTTGCCCTTTAACGGGCTTAATTTAAAAAAACAGGAGGAGAAAAAACATGAAAAAGCATTTTTTATCTGTCCTTAGCCTATTGCTGATAATAACAATGGTGCTCGGAGGCTGTGGAGGAACATCATCCACTAACACTCCAGAAGCGGCAAACACACCGGCAGCGGCAAATACCCCTGCGGCGGCAACAACCCCGGCGGCAAACACTCCGGCAGCGGCAACAACCCCGGCAGCGCCAAATTACAAAAAACAGGTTGTAATAGGCTCCGAATCGCCGATTACCAGCTTGGACCCGCAGACTGCAAGTATTTCCGCACATCACCGCATGTCTTCTCAAACCATGCGCAGCCTTTGCTATCAAAATGAAGTAACAGGCGAAGTGGAACCATCTCTTGCGCTCAGCTGGGAATGGCTTGATGATGTTACCATCGAGTACAAGTTACGTGAAGATGCGTATTTCCACAATGGCGAGCAGATGAAAGCCAGCGACGTTCTCTTTACAATGGAACGCGCCAGAGACGGCGCTGCTACTGCCAGCACTACAGGCTTAATCACTGCTATCGAAGCTCCGGACGATTTTACTGTGCGCATGACATTGAAAGCGCCTAACCTTGACTGGAATTATCAAATGGCCCGCAGACCTTATTCTATTTTAAGCGAAAAGGCCGTTACCGAAGATCCTGTTGACGGTGTTAAAATCGGTACAGGCCCATATTATGTTGAAGAGTGGGTACTCAATGATTATGTACTCTTAAAGCGCTTTGATAACTATTATGGCGGAGCAACAGCTACTGAAGAAATCAAAATCCGCTACATACCTGAAGCATCTGCACGTGTAATTGCCCTGCAAAACGGCGAGATAGACCTTGCTTACAATGTTTCGGGTATCGAGGCTGAGCATGTTAAAAATGATCCGAATTGCGAACTGATTACTTTTGACACAATGTTAGAATTTTATTTAGGCTTTAACTGTAAAAAAGAAAAAGGCGCCAATGAGTTACTGCGTCAGGCCTGCGCTATGGCTATTAACAGAGAAGATATAATTATCGGCGCGAAGGAAGGCTTTGCCGCCCCTGCAACAATATGGTGGGGTTTTGACACATATGCTTTTAATCCTGACACCGTAACATATCAATATGATTTAGAAAAAGCAAAAGCACTGATGGTAGAAGCGGGATATGCAGGCGGCGTAGACTTGTCATTAACGTTGACAGGAGCTGACGGCGTTGCTATCGGACAGATTCTGCAAAGCCAGCTGAAAGCAATCGGCGTTAATCTCATCATCAACGAAGTTGACGGTGCGGCTATCCACTCCGAAACAACTGAAGGCTTGCATGAAGCACTTATCTGGAGACGCAGCCATGGTTTCAGCGCCGACTCCGTACGTGACAATATCTACAGCGGCAGAAGCAGTAACCGTGCTCACTATTCCAACCCTGTAGTTGACAAATTGTTCGATGATGCTATGTCGGAATTTGATGTGGATAAGCGCTTATCCATGTATCATGAAATTCAGCAGATCCTTGCTGATGAGATTCCTCTCATACCTCTTTATTATTCACAAGAGCATATCGGTGTTAATAAAAACATTGGTGGTATACAAATCGTTTCCGACGTTGTAGACCTGTGCGATATTTTTGTAACTGAAAACTAAGACTAACTAACCTCCGTGCAATAAATATAAAGCGCCCAGAAGCTGCTTCTGGGCGCTGATAAGATGAAGGGGGAGGAACTATGTACAAGTATGTGATTAAAAGACTGTTGATGCTCATACCGGTTATTATCTGTGTTTCGCTGCTTATTTATGTGATTATGGAGCTGGCTCCCGGCAATATTTTGGCGTTTGTTACGCCGGATGATGCTACGCCGGAGCAAGTGGCTGAGCTGGAACGTCAATATGGCTACGATAAACCAGTGCTCTACCGGTATGCTAAATACATGGGCGGCCTTCTTCGTGGAGATATGGGCGTTTCCTTCATATCCAAGCAGGATGTATTTAAAACATATATGCAAAAGCTGCCCAACACCTTATTGTTGGCTTTATCATCTGTTTTTGTAGCGGTTTGTGTTTCCATACCGCTGGGCATTTATGCCGCCATTCATAACGGCAGCATACAGGACAATGCCAGTATGGTGGTTGCCCTGCTGGGGGTTTCGATGCCAAACTTTTGGCTGGGGCTTTTGCTCATCATTGCTTTTTCATTAAAACTGGGCTGGTTTCCCAGCGGAGGCTTTGAAGGGCCGAGGAGTATTGTTTTGCCTGCCTTTACATCGGGCATCAGCCTGATGGCCATTATCACCCGTACCACCCGTTCATCCATGCTGGATGTAATCCGCCAGGATTATCTGCGCACCGCCCGGGCGAAGGGCGTCAGCGAGAAAAAAGTAATACGGATACATGCGCTGAAAAATGCGCTTATCCCCATTATCACTGTAATCGGTACTCAGCTTGCAGCGGTGCTTGGCGGTTCTATTTTGATTGAAACTATATTTGCATGGCCGGGCGTGGGGCGGTTGGTTATTGACAGCCTTAACAGCCGCGATGTTCCTATGATAACCGGCTGTATTATTTTGAAAACCGTTACTATCAGCATTATTTTATTGATCGTGGATCTTTTGTATGCGCTGGTAGATCCGAAAATCAAGGCGCAATACACGAAGGGGGGTAAACTTTCGTGATGAGTGCGGATACGATGGAACAACAAGTAAGCGTTTTAAAGCAGCACAAGCGCCGCAGCCAAGCGGCGGAGGTTTGGCACCGTATGAAAAAGAACAGGGGCGCAATGCTGGGCTTGGCAATTGTCATATTGCTTGCGGTTGTGGCTCTTGGCGCCGGTTTCTTTTTTGATTATGAAACGGATGTAATCGGACAAGATATGTCAATCCGGCTGCAAAGCCCCAGTGCGGAGCATTGGATGGGCACCGACCAGTTCGGCCGTGATATTTATGCCCGTTTGATATACGGCTCGCGTTATTCCCTTTCGGTTGGTATTGTGGCCGTAGCGGTTG
>JGI994J12354_10003832_pt1 | contig 13806 bp, 8 predicted proteins | sample IntmicLarv3ML3BL_FD_12354 | JGI IMG/M metagenome (IMG submission 12354)
AGCAACCATAAATATTTGGCAATCGGAAATCGAAGAATTTAAAGTGTATTTGCGATTAGAGCGGTCGTTGTCCGAAAATTCGGTTGCCGCTTATGTGCGCGATGTGCAAAAGCTTTGCGATTTTTGCACAGAAACCAATGATATTATTCCGGCAAAAATTTTGCATAAAGATATTGAATGCTTTCTTGGAAACTTGTACGAATCCGGCATGGATAAACGCTCGCAAGCGCGCATATTGAGTGGAGTAAAAGCATTTTTCAAATTTTTAGTGATCGAAAATCATATAGAAAGTGCGCCCACAGAATTGGTGGAAGCGCCAAAACTTGGATTATATCTTCCGGACGTGTTAAGTGTCGGCGAAATTGACCAATTAATTGCAGCCGTTGATGCAAGCCGTTTCGATGGACATCGCAATCGTGCGATTTTGGAAACAATGTACGGTTGCGGTTTGCGTGTTTCCGAAGCAATTAGTTTGCGCATTTCCGATTTGTTTTTTAACGACGGATTTATTCGTGTAATTGGTAAAGGCGACAAGCAGCGTTTGATTCCCATTGGCAAACAGGCGACTCAGGAAATAGAAAATTATTTGAAACAACGTAATTTGTCGCCGATTCGAAAAAAATATGAAGATATATTGTTCTTAAATCGAAGAGGAGCGGCGCTTTCGCGCTCTATGATTTTTAGAATTATAAAACAATTGGCAATAAAAATTGGTCTCGAAAAAAATATTAGTCCGCATACTTTGCGACATTCGTTTGCTACTCATTTAATAGAAAACGGTGCTGATTTACGCGCCGTTCAAGAAATGTTGGGACACGAAAGTATTCTTACAACTGAAATTTACACACACTTAGATAGAAAGCGTTGGCAAACAACGATTCTAAAGTTTCACCCACGTAGTAAAAGATTTTTATAATTCTTTCTTTGAACAATATTTTTTAATTACTCCATAAGCTTCTTCTATTCCCAGCTCGCCGGCTTTACTAATATCCATGCAGCCTTTCTCCACTTCACGCATATAGATATGTACCAATCCTCTGTTGTAATAAGCTTCGCCCATGTAAGGATACAATTGAATGGCTTGTGTGTAATTTCCGATAGCTTCCGGAATTGCGTTTGTCAAGCAGCGTAAATTTCCGAGGTTGTAATAAGTATAAGCCAAATCGGGCATCAACATCGCGGCTTTGTTTAAATCGGCGATAGCTTCTTCGTAGTCATATACTTTTACATCTTGCTGTATGCTTGCGCGCGTGCGTGTTGTCGACAAATTATCCAAAGCCAACACTTGCACATTATTTCCGATAGACGCGATAAAATCAATCATCTCGCTTTGCAGCGTACTTCGGTTGAGGTAATAAAAAGCATTGTTCGGGTCTAACTCAATCGCTTTATTAAAATGTTCCAAAGCACGATTGAAATAACGAAGTTGAAACTGTGTCATTCCTTTGTTAAAATAAGCGAAAGCGGTTTTGTGTTCTTCCAAATAAATAGTCGCCAACGAATCCTCTTTCATAAGTTCTGCAACGTTTCGAGTTGGAATTTCGCTAACCATATTTATCGGCAGATTTTCTTCTTTTTTGAAATTATCTAATTCTGTATGGAAGTATTGTCTGTCGAACGGAATAGTTGGTTTTTCGTTGGTAATTGCCAACTTAAACAAAGGTTTGAGTTGTACATTTACTTTTCGATATTGAAGTAAATTTTCGTTAAAATCTTTTTTAGCAAATTCCGCATCCAAAGTCAGCAATTGACTGAATTTTTTGCTTGTATCGGCGTAAGCGGAAAATGTGCTGTCGTTCATTTTTGTTTTGTATTCACTTATTTTTTTCTGCGCAATATCGTAATCGTCTTTTGCACTCGCGGTCAATCCTAACAACGATTTCACGTAAGCGCGATCCGTGTACGCGTTCGCAAAATCGGGATATAATTCGATTGCTTTATTATAGTCGAGCAGCGCATCGCGATAGCGCCGTAATTCAATAAAAACTGCCGCTCGATTGTAATACGCCAACACATTATTCGGATTTATTTCCATCACTTTTTCATAATCGTCTAAGGCGTTATCGTAGTCGCCGATTTGAGAACGAACAAGTGCGCGATTGTAGAAAGTAAGCGCGTTTTCAGGATCTTGCTCCAATACTTTTTGAAAATCGCTCAACGCGTTGTTGATATTATTTTCGTTATAATTGATAAACGCTCGATTGAAATAGGCAAAAGCATTGGTTGTGTCTAATCGTAAAGCTTCGTTCAAGTCGGCTAAAGCTTTGTCGTGCTCATTTTGCAAAGCATAAACTCGTGCGCGGCGTATATATACATCGGGCTCAAATTTATTGAGTAAAACGGAAGTTGTGAAATTTTCCAACGCTTTTGTCGTGTCTTTCAAATATAAATAAGCTTCTCCTCGATAGGCGTAAGCAATACCCATTTTCGATTCGAAACGCAGGAAGTGATTAAAATCTTCGACCGATTTTTCGAATTGTTGCGTTAATAAATAAATCGTTCCTCGTGTGAAATAAAAACCAATAAATCCGGGGCGTAATTCCATCGCGCTTTTTAAATCATCCAATGCATCGTCATATTTTCCAAGACCAATATAGTTATACGCGCGAAAATTATAAGCGGCTGTGTATACCGGATTTATTTCAATCGCTTTCGAGAAATCGGCGTGCGCGCCAATGTGATCGTTGAGATTATATTTCGCCGTTCCTCGAAAATAATAAGCTTCGTAAAGCGTCGAATCGGCTTTTATGAGAGTGCTGAAATTATTAATTGCTTGCGGATATTTATTATCCATCAAAAACTGTCTGCCGCGATAGAAAAAATATTGCTTGTCGTATTGCGCGTGTGCCAAAAGGTTTACACCGCAAAAAAAGAATAGAAGTATGAAAATTTTTTTCGTTGTCAAGAGTTTGTCTTTTTTACAAAATTAGCAAAAAAATATGAACCAATATAATTGAACTATAAAACAAAAGCGAGCAGTAGAATACCGCTCGCTTAAGACTAACCTAAACCTTAAAACCTATTTTCACTTATTATGACTGACGAAAATAAAAAAGGTTTAATTTGTATTCAATACTTTCATAACTTCTTGCGCCAATGCGTTGGCTTGTACTTCGGTAGGTGCTTCGGCATAAATACGAATAATTGGTTCGGTATTTGATTTTCGTAAATGCACCCATTTTTTTTCTTCGTCGAAATCAATTCGCACGCCGTCAATATCGGTAACGTGTTGTGTTTTATACAATTCTTTCATTTTTGAAAGCAGCGCGTCAATATCGGTTTTGTCGTTAAGTGTGATTTTATTTTTCGAAATAAAATAATTCGGATAACTATTGCGCAACTCCGAACACGAACAATTTTTGTGTGCTAAATGCGATAAAAACAATGCGATTCCAATCAGCGCATCACGACCATAATGAAAATCGGGAACAATAACGCCGCCATTTCCTTCTCCGCCAATTACCGCTTGTACGTTTTTCATCATCGTAACAACATTTACTTCGCCAACAGCAGAAGCCGAATAATTGCCGCCGTGCTTTTCTGTAATATCTCGTAGCGCTCGCGACGAAGAAAGATTAGAAACAGTGTTCCCTTTTTGTTTCGATAAAATATAATCGCTCACAGCAACCAATGTGTATTCTTCGCCAAACATAGAGCCGTCTTCGCAAACCAAAGCCAATCTGTCCACATCGGGATCTACGGCAATGCCGATTTGCGCTTTTTCTTCAATTACTTTTTGTGATAATTCCGATAAATTTTCGGGCAGCGGTTCTGGATTGTGCGCAAATTGTCCGTTTGGCTCACAATTTAGAAGAACACAATCAACGCCCAATGCAGCTAATAATTTGGGTACAGCAATTCCGCCAACCGAATTTACCGCATCGAGTACAACTTTGAAACCGGCGCGGTATATGGCTTCTACATCTACTAATGGATAATTTAAAACCGCTTCAATATGTTTGTGGGTAAATGAATTATTTTCGGTAAATGCTCCTAATTCATCTACATTTACAAATGTATAATTTCCTTGCTCCGCCAATTGTAGCAACAATTTTCCATCGGCATCGTTCAAAAACTCTCCTTTGTTATTTAATAATTTCAAAGCGTTCCATTCTTTCGGATTGTGTGACGCTGTAAGGATTATTCCACCATCCGCTTGTTCCATCGTAACCGCTAATTCTAAGGTTGGAGTTGTTGCTAGTCCGGCATAAATCACGTCAATTCCGCAACTCATAAGAGTTCCGCACACAATTCGCTGAACCATTTCTCCCGAAATTCGCGCGTCGCGACCAACTACAACTTTTAATTTTTCTTGTTTTTGTTGCTTTAACCAATCGGCATAAGCAGCCGAAAATTTCACCAAATCAATTGGTGTGAGTGCTGCACCAACAGTTCCACCAACGATTCCGCGAATACCCGATATAGATTTTATGAGAGACATAAATAATGAAATTTACAGATTTTTAACATTCTATTTTTTACATTTCAAAAAATGAAATCATAGATTTTAATTTACAAAGTGCAAAAATACGCTTTTTGTCTTTATTGTTTGAATGTTTTTATAAATTTTTCATTATGAGGTAGAACAGAATAATATTTTTTATTGATAATTCTAATTTGCAAAAAGCATTTTTATAATCGATAAAAAACAGCTATTTTTGTAAGAATAAATCTAAACAATCGTATGCCCACACATTCCCTTAAAAAAATATTGTTGCTCGGCTCAGGCGCTTTGAAAATCGGCGAAGCAGGAGAATTCGATTATTCCGGCTCGCAGGCGCTGAAAGCCTTACGAGAGGAAGGAATAAAAACCATTTTGATAAATCCGAATATCGCCACAGTACAAACGTCAGAAGGTGTTGCCGACAAAATTTATTTTTTACCCGTAACGCCTTTTTTTGTGGAAAAAATTATTCAAAAAGAGCAACCGGACGGTATTTTGCTTTCTTTTGGCGGACAAACGGCTTTAAATTGCGGCGTTCAATTATATCAATCGGGAGTGTTGGAGAAATATAATGTGCAAGTATTGGGAACGCCTGTGCAAGCTATTATCGACACCGAAGANNNCGNANNATNNGTAAAAAAATTGGACGAAATAAATGTTAAAACCATTAAAAGTTTTGCGGTTGAAACAATAGAAGACGCGCGAAAAGCGGCTAATTCATTGGGTTATCCGATTATTATACGAGCGGCTTATGCGCTTGGTGGTTTGGGTAGCGGATTTTGCGACAATGAAGAAGAATTAAATAAATTGGCGGAAAAAGCATTTTCGTATTCGTCGCAAATATTGGTGGAGAAATCGCTCAAAGGTTGGAAAGAGATTGAATACGAAGTGGTACGCGACAGTTCCGATAATTGTATCACGGTATGTAATATGGAAAATTTCGATCCGTTGGGAATTCATACCGGAGAAAGTATTGTTGTTGCACCCTCGCAAACCCTTAATAATAGCGAATTTCAGAAGCTACGAGAATTAGCGATTCGAATTATTCGCCACATTGGAATTGTGGGAGAATGTAATGTTCAATATGCTTTGGATCCTAATTCCGAAGACTATGCGGTGATAGAAGTGAACGCGCGATTGAGTCGCTCGTCGGCTTTGGCGTCGAAAGCAACAGGATATCCGTTAGCTTTTGTCGCTGCGAAATTAGCTTTGGGTTATGGTTTGTTCGATTTGAAAAACGCGGTTACCAAAACAACAACCGCTTTATTTGAGCCGGCTTTAGATTATATTGTTTGTAAAATTCCTCGTTGGGATTTGTCGAAATTTCATGGCGTGTCGCGCGAAATAGGAAGCAGCATGAAAAGTGTAGGCGAAGTAATGGCAATCGGGCGAACGTTTGAAGAAGCGATTCAAAAAGGTTTGCGAATGATTGGTCAAGGAGCGCACGGCTTTGTGGCGAACAAAGAATTACAAATTGAAGATATTGATAAATCGTTGTGCGAGCCTACCGATAATCGAATTTTTGTGGTATCGAAAGCGTTTCTTCGTGGTTATACGGTAGAACAAGTTCACGAACTTACAAAAATTGATAAATGGTTTTTGCATAAATTAAAACATATTATTGATACGTCGCACGAATTAAAAAAATACAATACGCTCGAAAGCTTATCTGACGAGCTATTGCGAACGGCGAAGCAACAAGGTTTTTCCGATTTTCAAATTGCTTATTTAGTACTTAAAGAAAAAGACGATATCGAAAAATCGATTAATAAAGTGCGTGAATTGCGTAAGAAAAAAAATATTGTACCTGTCGTAAAACAAATAGACACGCTGGCTGCCGAATATCCGGCGCAAACAAATTATTTATATTTAACTTATAACGGAGCGTTCAACGATGTAAATTATTTGGGCGATAAACGCTCTGTAATTGTTTTGGGTTCGGGCGCGTATCGTATTGGAAGTTCGGTAGAATTTGATTGGTGTAGCGTGAACGCGCTGCAAACAATTCGCAAAGAAGATTGGCGTGGCGTGATGATAAATTACAATCCCGAAACCGTTTCTACGGATTACGATATGTGCGATCGGTTGTATTTCGACGAATTGACTTTCGAGCGCGTGATGGATATTATTGATTTGGAAAATCCGCACGGTGTTGTAGTTTCTGTGGGCGGACAAATTCCAAATAATTTAGCGATGCGTTTGAGTGCCGAAGATGTAAATATTTTGGGAACTTCGGCGAAAAGCATTGACAATGCCGAAGACCGTCACAAATTTTCGTCGATGCTCGACCGCTTGAATATTGACCAGCCGCGATGGAAAGAATTGAGTAGTATGGACGAGATTCATAAATTTGTGGACGAAGTCGGTTTTCCTGTGTTGGTGCGACCTTCCTATGTATTGTCCGGCGCTGCGATGAACGTGTGTTCCAATAATTCGGAATTGGAAATGTTTTTGCGCTTGGCAGCAAACGTGTCGAAAAAACACCCGGTAGTAGTTAGTGAATTTATCGAAAACGCGAAAGAAATAGAACTTGACGCGGTGGCAGACAAAGGCGAAATTATCGCGTATGCGATTTCCGAACATATCGAATTTGCAGGTGTGCATTCGGGCGATGCGACAATTCAGTTTCCGCCGCAAAAACTGTATGTGGAAACCGCTCGAAGAATCAAAAAAATAGCCCGACAAATTGCGCAAGAATTACAAATTTCGGGACCATTCAATATTCAATTTTTGGCAAAAGAAAATGATATAAAAGTAATTGAGTGTAATCTGCGCGCTTCGCGTAGTTTCCCTTTTGTGTCAAAGGTTTTGAAAATAAATTTCATTGAAATCGCGGCAAAAGTGATGTTAGGTTTGCCTGTCGAAAAACCGAGCAAAAGCGCGTTTGATTTGGATTATGTGGGTGTGAAAGCCTCGCAATTTTCGTTTACTCGTTTGCAAAAAGCTGACCCTGTGTTAGGTGTCGATATGGCTTCTACCGGCGAAGTTGGCTGCATTGGCGACGATAGCAACGAAGCCGTTCTTACTTCAATGTTGTCGGTTGGTTATCGTATTCCGAAGAAAAATATTTTACTTTCGACCGGTGGTGGAAAACAAAAAGCGACTATGCTCGAAGCCGCGAAATTATTACATAAAAAAGGATTTCAGTTATACGCGACAACAGGCACTCATAAATATTTGGAAGAAAACGGCGTTCCGTCCATTATGGCTTATTGGCCCAGCGAGGAAGGATTTCCGCAAGCCTTAGATTTGTTGCGCGACAAGACGATAGAATTTGTAGTAAATATTCCAAAAAATTTATCGCAACGCGAATTGACGAATGGTTATAAAATACGCCGCGCGGCTATCGATTATAATATTTCGTTGATTACGAATGCGCGCTTGGCTTCGGCTTTTATTACCGCTTTTTGCAATTTGTCTCCCGATGATATTTCAATAAAAAGTTGGGACGAATATAAATAATTGTGCTTGCTTAGCTCACAAATTTGTAACCTACGCCTTTCACGGTTTTGATATGATTGTCGCCTAATTTTTCGCGCAATTTGCGAATATGTACGTCAATCGTCCGTTCGCCTACGACAAGGTCGTTGCCCCAAACAGCGTCATAAATTTCTTCGCGCAAAAAAACTTTTTCGGGTTTAGAATGAAGTAATGCCAATAGTTCAAATTCTTTTTTTGGCAATATTATTTTTTTTCCGCTTTTAAATACAACAAAACGTTCGCGGTCAATAGTAATGCCGGATACAGCTACTTTCGATTCTTGATTTTGTTGTTGTTTTTCGCACCGTTTGAGCAATGCGTGAATACGACTTACAAGCACTTTCGGACGAATAGGTTTGGTAATATAATCGTCGCCGCCGGCATCAAAACCTGCAATTTGCGAATAATCTTCGCCGCGCGCTGTGAGAAAAGCAATAATTGTGTTTTTAAGCGCATCGTGTTTCCGCAATTCTTCACAAGTAGCAATTCCGTCCATATTCGGCATCATTACATCTAGTAAAATTAAATCGGGAATAATTTCCAACGCCTTCTCTACACCTTGTCTGCCGTCGGAAGAAGTGTGTACTTCAAAATTTTCTTTACGCAAAGTGTACGAAAGAAATTCTAAAATATCGTTTTCGTCATCGACCAAAAGGATTTTGTATGCGCTCATAAATGTTAGTTTAAGTTTAGTTTAATGCTGCAATTTTACGCATTACTTTTTAATAAATTATTAATACAGTATTAAAATATTGTTTTGTAACTTTGTCTATCAAAGATACAAAAAATCTGTTTTGCCGATAAATGCTTGATTATAAACTTTAATTTATACTGATGTTGGAATTTCGAAAAATAACAATGGCAGATCGTGAACTTATGACGAAACTGTTTGCAGTAAACGATTTTCGCTCGGCGGAATATTCATTTGCCAATGCGTTCAATTGGTCGGAAATTTTTCATATCGAAGTCGCTTTTGTCGATAATTTTATGTTGATACGAGCCGGAGCCGAACGCAAAAGTTATTTATATCCTGTGGGTTTTGGCGATTTAAAAACCGCTGTGCAATGGTTGAAAACCGATGCGGCAGTTTTGCAACAACCCTTTGTAATGCACGCGATATTGCCGGAAAGTAAATTGATTTTGGAGCAACTTTTTCCGAACGAATTTCAATTTACTGCCAATCGCGATGTTCTCGATTATGTATATCACGTCGAAGATTTAATTAATTTAACAGGAAAAAAATATCAGCCGAAACGAAATCATATTTCACGATTTAAGAAAAATTACGATTGGATATACGAAGATATTACGACTGATAATTTATTGGAATGTATTGCTATGAACGAGGAATGGTGTCGCGTTTACGGTTGTCTCGAAAATTATTCGTTGCGTTCGGAAACTTGTGTGGCTCGCTGTGCGCTCACTCATTTTTTCGACGAAAATTTGTTGGGCGGTTTGTTGCGTGTCGATGGACAAATAGCGGCTTATACTGTTGGCGAGCGCATAAACTCCGATACCTTGATTGTGCATATCGAAAAAGCGTTTAGTGAAAAATATTTAGGTGTATATCAAGTCATTAATCAGGAATTTGTTCGTCGTCACGCGGTTGGTTTGCGCTATGTCAATAGAGAAGACGATGCTGGAAACGAAGGATTGCGTAAGGCAAAACTGTCGTATCATCCAGCATTTTTATTGGAAAAATATTTGGCGACAAGTATCGTGTAATTTTTCGGCGCAACTATGATTGACGATTTAAAACATATCTGGAAAACTTGCTTCGACGACAACGATGAATATATCGATTTTTATTTTTCGAATCGTTATAAACCCGAAAACACATTGGTGCATTACGAATCGGGTAGGGTAGTAGCAATGCTTACTTTGTTGCCTGTTTCGGTGGCAACGCCTTTTGGTATTTTGCAATCGCATTACGTGTATGCGGTGGCTACTTTACCGGAATTTCGCGGAAAAGGAATTTCGTCCGCCTTAGCTGCCAAAGCCGATGATTATATGCGCATCGCGGGAGATGATTTAGCGCTAGTAGTTCCAGCAACCGAAAATTTGTTCGATTTTTATGCTCGTCAAGGTTTTTCTACAAAATTTTTTCGTCGTGTAGTTTCGTTTGATATGAACGATATTTTATCGAACAATTCAATCGAAGAAATTCCGCTGAACGATATTGAAAAATTTTACGCGCTGCGAGAAAAACATTTTGCTTGTGGCGGATTTTTTGTTCGTTGGGATAAAGAGGCTTTGCGCTACACCCTTTCCGAGAACCGTATTTCTGGCGGTGAGATTTTTTATTTTACAAATAAAGAAGACGAAGGTTATGTAATTGTAGAACTCGTTGCCAATAAAATTATATTGAAAGAAATTGCCTTGTCGCCTGCGTTGGCAAATGCGGCTTTATCGTTTTTTAAAAATAAATATTCTTCGTACACACAAATTCAATGTCGTTTGTCGATGGATAGTTTGTTGTGGCGAGAGCTGGGAACAATAGAGCCGGTTGCTATGTTGAAATGGTTTTCCGAATATCCTTCACTCGATACTTCAAAAGCGTATATCAATTTGCTGAAAGATTAACAAAATAAAAACCGCCCTATTTACAAAGGCGGTTTTTCGGTTAGATTAGCAGTATCTCACATACCCGAAGGTATTTTTACGTGTTAAAGTATATCGGCTATTGAGCCGTAGTACATTAAAAACTGCGTTCAGTGCGTTCTTCTCTTTCGCGCGCTACCGATACGTTGATGGTGCGACCCATATGGTCAGCGCCATTCAAAGCTGCGATTGCTGCATTAGCTTCGCTGTCGTTAGGCATTTCTACAAACCCGTAGCCTTTAGAGCGACGAGAACCGCGTTCGGTAATAATTTTGGCTGACGAAACTTCGCCATACGCCGAGAATGCTTGTTTCAAATCTTCATCATTAGCTTTGAAACTTAAGCCGGAAACAAAAATGTTCATAGAACAAAAAAATAATTAATTAAAAAATAAACTGCTATTTTCCGTATATACGATAAAATAGTAGGACAAAGGTACTTATTTAAATGAATTTGCCAAATTAAAGATGAAAATAAAAAAAGGCGAATAATTATTCGCCCTTTTGTTTATCTCATTATCCTAAGTATATCTTAGTCTTCGCCCAATTTGTAGAATGGTTTTTGTGGTAATATTATTAAGTCGGCATAACGTGGCTACCGATACGCCTGTCTTTCGTGATATGCTTCCCAAAGTATCGCCTTTGCGCACAGTCCAAACACGGATTTTTTCAACTTCTTTAATATAATCAAAATGCGTGGCGGAAAGGTAAAGAATAGAGTCGCGTGTAGCATAAGTTTCAAAATCGACAATATCGTTCGGATTGATGGGAACACCTAAATAACGAAGTTCGTAATGTAAGTGAGGTCCGGATGAACGACCTGTACTTCCGCCCCAGCCAACCAACTCGCCGGCTTTTATTTCTTGGCCGGGTTTTACCAACAATTTGCTTAAATGCGCGTAAGTTGTTTCCAAACCATTATAATGTCGAACGATTACAAAATAACCGTACGATTTACTGTAACGTGCAAGTCGCACCATTCCGTCGAAAGCGCAAAATATCGAATCGCCACGACGAACTCTTAAGTCAATACCGTAATGATGACGCGCTTTTCGAAATCCAAAATTAGAAGTTACCACATTGCGAATTGGGTGGCGATAACCTGCCAAACTAATCATTACTGTATCGGGCATATCTACCAATCGAATATCGTAAGGATTTACTTTGTCGGTTTGCCAAATTTTGTATAGTTGATGCGCGGGATATTCGCCTTCGGTATAATATAACAATGATTCTAACGACAAATTATCATCTTCTTCATCCAACGAGGTTTCGTCTTCTTCGCCACTTGGTAGAATTATATTTGTTGTAGAATCAGTATCAGCATTTAATACAAAAGTAGTATCGATAATATTTTTTAAAGGTAGTGTGTCAACTGTCGCGTTTTCTATTTCTGCGGTTGTCGGTAATTCCTGTGTTTGCACTTGCGCAAATCCAATCACTGCAAATGCCAAACAGCCAATTGTGCAAAAAAACCTAAGCATCGATATTAGCATATTTAGCGTGTGACTCAATAAATTCACGGCGAGGCGGAACTTCGTCGCCCATTAGCATAGAAAAAATACGGTCGGCTTCGGCAGCATTTTCAATGGTTACTTGGCGTAGAATACGATTTTCGGGATTCATTGTAGTTATCCACAATTGTTCGGCGTTCATTTCTCCAAGACCTTTGTAACGTTGTACATGTACGCCGCTCTCTTTTCCTTTGCTTATTCGCTCAATTGCCGCAATGCGTTCTTCTTCCGTCCAGCAATATTGTTCTTCTTTTCCTTTTTTTACCAAATAGAGTGGAGGAGTAGCGATATATAAGTGTCCACGTTTAATCAAATCTTGCATATGGCGGAAGTAGAAAGTCATAATTAGAGTGGCAATGTGGCTTCCGTCCACATCGGCATCGGTCATAATAATTACTTTGTGGTAGCGAAGTTTATCTAAATTCAGCGCTTTGCTGTCTTCTTCTGTTCCCACTGTAACGCCTAACGCGGTATATATATTGCGAATTTCTTCGCTTTCGAACACTTTGTGTTCCATCGCTTTTTCGACGTTTAGAATTTTTCCGCGCAAAGGTAGAATAGCTTGAAACGAACGGTCGCGTCCTTGCTTTGCCGTACCGCCTGCCGAATCTCCTTCGACTAAATAAATTTCGCATTTCGCAGGATCGCGGTCGGAGCAATCTGCTAATTTTCCGGGCAATCCTGAGCCGGACATTACCGTTTTGCGTTGCACCATTTCGCGTGCTTTGCGAGCGGCGTGACGAGCAGTTGCCGCCAAAATTACTTTGTCGATAATTTGTTTTGCGTCGCGCGGATTTTCTTCCAAATAATTATCCAATGCAGCGCTTATTGCTTGCGATACCGCCGAAGTTACTTCGTTATTTCCTAATTTTGTTTTAGTTTGTCCTTCAAATTGCGGCTCGGCTACTTTTACGGAAATTACGGCTGTCAAGCCTTCGCGGAAGTCGGCAGCATCAATTTCAAATTTCACTTTGGCTAACATTCCCGATTTTTCGGCGTAGTTTTTCAGCGTACTCGTAAGTCCTCTGCGGAAACCGGAAAGGTGAGTTCCTCCTTCAATTGTATTGATATTGTTTACATACGAATGAACATTTTCGCTAAATCCGGTGTTGTATTGCATAGCTACTTCTATGGGTGTGCCGCCTTTGTCGGTTTCTAAATAAATAGGTTTTTCCGTCAATTTTTCGCGTGTACCATCCAAATATTCTACAAATTCCAATAATCCCGATTCCGAATAAAAATGGTCGGAGTGATATTTTTTCTCTTCATTTTCGGCTGTCGCGTCATCGTTGTCGATTTCTATCAATTCGCGTTTGTCTTGAATATTAAGATGAATTCCTTTGTTCAAAAAAGCTAATTCGCGTAACCGAGTTGCCAATGTTTCGTAGCGATATTCGGAAGTCAGTGAGAAAATTTCGGTGTCCGGTTTAAAAGTAATGATAGTGCCGGTTTTGTTAGATTCTCCGATAACTTTTACATCGCTTTCCGGTACACCGCGATGAAATTCTTGGCGGAAAATTTTTCCTTCGCGATGAATTTCAGCAATCAGCGTGGACGAAAGAGCATTCACACACGAAACGCCTACACCGTGCAAACCGCCGGAAACTTTGTAATTATCTTTGCTAAATTTACCGCCGGCGTGCAATACCGTCAAAACCACTTCCAAAGCAGATTTGCCTTCTTTTTGCATCATACCGGTTGGAATTCCGCGTCCGTCGTCGGCAACGGTAATAGAATTATCTTCGTTGATGGTTACAAATATGTTTTT
>JGI994J12354_10003833_pt1 | contig 13805 bp, 7 predicted proteins | sample IntmicLarv3ML3BL_FD_12354 | JGI IMG/M metagenome (IMG submission 12354)
TGCCGGCAATGCTCGGGGCCGGCTATGATTTTGTTTATATTTTTTATTTTATGAACTATAATGAACTCACGCATGTCACTCCAAAGGCTTTCGCGGCAGCTTCCATTGCCTCCGGCCCCCCTGTTTCCCGCCCCTCTGGCGAAGCGGCCCTGTACCCGAACGATCGCGGCCTTGACGGGCTGCCGCCCGCCGTGGATCCGGTTCGATGGATGCGCTTCATGCACGGGCGCGAATACGCGCGCTGCACCCTCTGCTGGAGTCTGCGCCTGCACAAGGCCGCGCAACTGGCCGCCGAAAAGGGTTTCTCCGCCTTTACCTCCACCCTTCTGTATTCCCGCTACCAGCGGCATGATCTGCTGCGTGAACAGGGCGAAGCCCTTGCTCTGGCGCAGGGGCTGAAATTTGTGTACCACGACTTCCGGCAATTCTGGCAAAGGGGCATTGACCGCTCGAAGGAAATGGCCCTTTACCGCCAGCAGTATTGCGGCTGCCTGTACAGCGAATACGCCCGTTACAAAAAGCAATGCCTGCGAATCATAGAGCATTTTCAAAGTGATAATGCTCTGACGGACGATGGCGCAAGCCTCGTCCGCGCCAACGAGGAGTAGGCGAAATTCATTTTCGCCGCCAACTCCGAGTGCAGCGTTTCAAAGTTACTCTGCCCAGGCGAGGGCGAATACGGCGTGGAATAAAACCTCGAACAGAAGAGGCCCTGTTTGCCAGTACTGCTACGGCCTGAACGCCTTCACTGCCGGCAATGCTCGGGGCCGGCCATGATTTTGTTTATATTTTTTATTTTATGAACTATAATGAACTCACGCATGTCACTCCAAAGGCTTTCGCGCCGCGAACAAGTCATGTATTCTCAGTTATTTTGGGTGATAGCTTCGCAAAGGAGCCTTTGCTGGCGGTATTCTTCCCATGCCGATGAAGAAAGTTGCTTCCGGGAAAGGTCAAGGTAGAGAGTTTCCCGTTAAAAAAATTTTTATTCAGAATACCATTTTTTTATTTCCGAGTGTTACAGTATGGAAAATAGCTCAACAAGGTTTTTTTCTGCGGGCGGACAGCAACAAACGAAGGCGAGGTTCTGAAATGGCTCAAGGGAATGGTGAATCTGCTCGGCCACATCCGGAACGCGAACAAGTGGCGCACCAGCACAGATTGCTGCAAGTCACCAACGATATAGCTGCGATCCTGCTGCAATCCGTCCCCAGGGAATTTGAGAAAGATCTTTTGCGCTGCATGGAGATGATGGGCCGCGCAGTGGATGCAGACAGGGTATATATTTGGAGAAATCACACTCGTGATGGCAGGCTGCATTGTACGCAGCTCTATGAATGGGCGGTGAATGCCGAACCGCAGCAGGGCAACGAATACACTATCGACATTCCCTATTCGGAAAACATTCCCGGGTGGGAAGAAAAACTTTCGAGTGGCCAATGCATAAACAGCATTGTATCGAATATGACCCAGGCCGAGCAGGAGCAGCTTGGCCCCCAGGGCATTATTTCTATCCTGGTGGTTCCGGTATTCCTCAAGGATCACTTTTGGGGCTTTGTTGGATTTGACGACTGCCACAAGGAACGCGAGTTCTCTGAAAGTGACGAACTCATTCTGCGCTCGGCATCACTGCTCTTTACCAATGCGCTTCTCAGAAACACCATGGTTGAGGACATCCGTACCACGGCAGCGCAGATGCATGCGGTCATTTCAAATTACGGGGGGTTGATCTGGAGCATTGATGGCGACATGATGATCACCCTGTTCAACGGGTTGCTTCTCAAGAAACTCGGCTACGCGCCCAGCGATTTTGAAGGCAAAAGCATTGAGACAGCAAGGGGACGGCACGACGACATTATTGATCGCGTAAGAAAGACCTTCACCGGGGAGGTACAGGATTGGGTCCATGAAATCGGTGGCAAGGCATACCAGCACCACATCACACCGGTATTGGATTTTGAGGGCAAGATTATGTGCGTGGTCGGAAGTTCCATTGATATATCAGAGACCATCCGCCTGCAAAAAGATCTCGAGATCGCGCTTGAGGCGGCTCAGGCAGCCAGCCATGCCAAAGGCCGCTTCCTGTCCAATATGAGCCACGAGATGAGAACCCCCATGAATGCCATCATCGGCATGAGCTCAATCGGCAGAGCCGCCGACACCATTGAGGGCAAGGATTACGCCTTTGACAGGATCGGAGAGGCTTCCACACATCTGCTTGGCGTCATCAATGACATCCTTGACATGTCCAAAATTGAGGCCGAGAAATTCGAGTTGTCCGAGGAGCTCTTCAACTTTGATCAGTTGCTGCACAAAGTTGTGAACGTCATCTCCTTCCGTGCTGACGAGCGTATGCAAAAGCTGAGCACCAAAATCGATAGCAATATCCCGAAGATGCTCATTGGCGACGATCAGCGGCTGACGCAGGTGATCACAAACTTGCTCTCAAACGCGCTCAAATTCACGCCCGAGGGCGGCCAGATCAGGCTTGAAGCGTTTCTGCTGAGCCGCGCGGGGGCCAACTGCACAATTCAGGTAGAGGTCACCGACACCGGCATAGGCATCACCCCGGAGCAGCAAGCAAGGCTGTTCAACGCATTTGAGCAAGCTGAAACCAGTACCACCAGAAAATATGGCGGCACAGGGCTGGGGCTTGCGATCTGCAAGCGCATAGTCACTATTATGGGTGGAACGATCAGCGTGCGCAGCACAGGCGGCTCGGGTTCTACCTTCAGCTTCACCGTCAATCTGAAAATCGCGGAGAGCCAACCCGAGGCGAGCCTTCCTGAGGGCGTTACCATGGGTGGCGAAGAAGCAACCCACGAAAAAAACCAACCAACGATACAGGCCTTTCCCGGCAGGCAGGTGTTGCTGGCTGAGGATGTGGAAATCAATAGAGAAATCGTGCTTTCCTTGCTCGAAGAGACCGAGATGACCTTTACTTGCGCTGAAAATGGCCTGGAAGCGGTTCGACTGTTCAAGGAAGCACCCGACAAATACGACCTGATCTTCATGGACGTGCAGATGCCTGTTCTGGATGGGCTGGACGCCACCCGTCAAATCCGTGCCATCGACCATCCGTCCGCAAAAAATATCCCGATCATTGCCATGACGGCCAATGTGTTCCGGGAAGACATCGAGTGTTGCCGGGATGCGGGCATGAACGCTCACATCGGCAAGCCTCTCAACATCAATGAAGTGCGGCTCCAGTTGCAAACCTACCTCAAGCCCAAATGAGAGTGCAGGCCAACCGGGGCCGTATAGGGCCCCAGAGCCTTTTCACTTTGGACGAGGGTGGGTCGGAGAAAACGAGCCAGTGCGAACGAGCCAGCGTGTCTGGCTTCCTTGTTTTTCCGAACCTTGAAGCGACTTTTTTCTCGGAGGTTTCCATGGCTTTACGGCATCTGGGCTTGTGCATGGCCCTTTTTGCGTTTTTCTGCTCTGTTCCGGCCCAGCCTGAACCGGCCTTTGCTGCTGCCAGCGAGCAGACCGTGGAATTCCGGAAAGGGGTTCCCTGCGTGGTGCGCGTTGTGGCTGAGGGCGAGGAAGCCGCTTCCGGCCCCTGGCGGCTTGACATAGCCCTGCCCGACGGGAAGACGACCACCTTCAGCCTTCCGCTGGAAGGCCACAGTATATATGTGGAAGAAATACGGGCCGCTTCGTTCATTACACAGGGAAAACAGGAACTGTTCATTGCCTTTACCCAGATCCACAACGGTGTCTATTCCAGGGCCTATGTCATTGATTTTGCAAACGGCGCGGCCAGTATTCTTTTTGACAGCGACTGGCTTCACCCCGGTTTCGAGGCCAGCGGCCTTTTCCGCGATCAGTATCGTATGGACATCGGGTTTCCGAACTTGTCCGACAGATACAGGCTCACACTTGAAGGGGAAAAAAAGGCCCTCTATGAAGGGGCCTATGACGCGAGAACTGCCCGGCTCCGCGAACCTCGTGAAATTTTTGGAAGTTACCCCACGCGCTGTAGTGTGCTTGACCCGCAGGGGAAGGGCGGCCTGCACTCTCTGGAGGTGGCCCTTTTTGTGGCTGGCGCCTTGAGATTCGATCCCCTCGGGGAATACCTGCTCCGCCTGCGGCAGCAGGGGGGAAAATGGCATCTGCAGGGCGACACGCAGTTTATTCCTGAAACGGGAATAGCCAGCGTCAGGGTTCAGGGCCCTGTTCCTGTTGCGGCCATGAACGTGGCAGTGACCGCCCGTGGCCTTGAAATGCCCCCTCCCGCGCCAGGGGCGCAGGGCGCGGCGGTCAGCGACATAAGCGCCTTTGAGGCCCAGATTACCAAGCTTGCCGCCAGAGGCGGGTGGAACCCTGCCCCGCGTCAGGCCACGGCGCTCGGCACGAACCACGCCACCTATGCCAAGGTGGTCAAGGACATTCTCGCCCGGAACGGCCTGCCCGACGCCACGCCGCAGATCATGCAACTGTTCAGGGTGGATCTGGAAGGCGACGGCGTGGACGAGGTGGTGCTCGTCGCCCAAAATATCCTTGGCCCCGAGACGGCGGCGGTGACGTGGTTAGCGGAGGATCTTTCTGCACGCATGTCAGCCGTTCCCGAAAGGGCGAAAAAAGGAGACTACTCTCTGGTGCTCGTGCGAAAACTTGTGGGAGGCAAAGTCCGCGAGATACCGCTCTACCAATTTATCGCCAGGAAAGACAGCGGCCCCGGCGACGCAGGGTGGGTGCCGCCCCTCCTGCACAAAGTCCACGGGTTCGCGGACGTGAACGGCGACGGTGTCATGGAAATACTCCTGGCCGAGCGTTCCTGCGAAACTTTTTCTTACCAGGCGTATACGATCAAGGGTGAGTCGGCGATGAAAACCCCGGTAACCGGCGCGGGGTCGTCCCCTTCCGACGGCAGCGGGCTGATAAGCGCCGGGCAGGCGCGAACCCTTCTCCAGAAATGGTTAAACGGGCACCCGCTTCCGCCGCGCCCGGCCATTCTTGCCCGTAAACATGAGGAATATACCCATGGCGGCGAAGCCTATTATCTGTTTTCCCTGGACGACAGGGAACGGTACTGGCTCAATTTTCTTGTGCACAAAAAAACAGGGCAACTGCTCTATATGATGATCTCCGACGGGGAACATGCCTCTGTGGAAATTGAGCCGCTGGACGCGTGGTACGCGAAGCATCACTGAGTTTGGCGGTCATTATTGCCCACAAGGCATGTTTCGCGCCCGGACAAATGCGGGTCCAGGGGCATGATGCCCCTTGCGGGGAGGTCTGGAGGGGCAGCGCCCTGCTTTTGGTCGCTCCTTGGTGGCAAAGCATGCAAAACAGGCAAAGCCTGTTTTGCGCCACCTGCGTCGCTCAAAGCTCGCTACGCTCGCGTTTGCCGACGGCTTTAGGGAAGGGGTAATCGGGGGTCAAGGGGCATCATGCCCCTTGCGGGGAGGTCTGGAGGGGCAGCGCCCCTCCAGAAAATTGCTGTATTTCTTTTACACGGCCTTGGTGTTGGCGGCCTGTTCAACAATCCTTTCGCCAGCCGGGGTTGCGATAACTTCGCGCAGGGAATTGACCACGGCCTGGTCATAGCTGCCGGTCTGCTCGCCAAGGATGGAGAGCACCTTGCTGATTTCCATGGCAGGCCGGTACGAGCGCGGGCGGGCCATGGCGGCGAAGGCGTTTGACACGGCCATGACACGGGCGTGCATGGAAATTTCGCCTTCGTGCAGGCCCTCGGGGTAGCCCTGACCGTCAAGGCGTTCGTTCATCTGTTTGATGGCGTCAAGCACGGGCAGGTCAAATTCGATATCTTTCAATACGTTGCAGGCATGTTCCACATGCTTTTCCATTTCTTTCTTTTCATCGGGGGTAAGGGCGCCGGGTTTCAGCAGAATTGAGCGCGGCACAAACATTTTCCCTATCTGCGAAAGGTTGGCGGCTGCTTCAATGGTGGCAATGTCGTTTCGGGCAAGGCCAAGCTGCTTGGCAATAAGCCCGGCTATGCCGCCCATGATACGGGAATGCCCGCCAAGGAAGGGGTCGGCCTCTTCAATGGTGCGCACCAGGGCGTTGATGGTTTGCTGCACCACGCGGCGGCTGTGCTGTTCCGCTTCCACAAGCTGGGTAATATCGCGGTACACGGAAACAATACCTTGGGGCGTGCGCGAATTGGAATCCATGAGGGGCGATTTTGAAATCTGGAAATAGTATCGTTTGGATTGAAGCCAGAGCACCTCGCTGATGGACACGCTTTCGCCCGTCATCATGACATGCTGGTCGGAAACGGTCAGGCGTTTGGCCGTGTCAAAGCCAAAGACCGCCGGGCCGTCCAGCCCGACAACCTCGTGTTCTTCCCTGCCCACGACGCGGGCAAAGGCCGTATTCACATAGGCAAAGTCGCCCTTGGCGTTGGTAAGGGAGATCGGGTCGGTAATGGTGCTGTTAATGCCGTTCAAAAGGTGCTTCTGCTCGTCGATAACGGTGAGCAGTTCGCGGAATTTGTCGTTGATGGCGCTTTGTTCGCGCCCGATGAACCGCCACCACCCGGCCACAACCAGAAGGACAAGCACCAGAGAGAAGAGGGCGGAGAGCATGTAGACCGTGTTCTGCTTTTCCTTGAAGGCCGCGTCAATGGTTTCGGCCTCGTTTTCCGCTGCCATCCACCAGTCGAGCATACGGAGCTTGACCGCGGAGGAGTAGACAGCCTGGGAGGAGGAAATCAGCGAGGCCCGGCGGTCAAAGGGAAGCTCGCCAATCTGGTTCACGGTAAAGTCTTTCACCGAACGAAGGGAGAGGGCTTCAAAGTTCACTTCCTGGAAAACGTCGCCCTTGCGTTGCACCAGCCGAATGGACTGCCCTTTTTCCTGGAACAGACCCGGGGAGAGCAGTTCCACAAGCTGCGGCCCGGAAGCGCGGGAAAGCACCAGAACCGCCACCGGGCTCTTGGATTCGGGGTTGGAGGCCAGGGGCGGCAAAATGGGCACAAAAAAGGTCATGGAAAGACCGCGAGCATCGGCGGTCATGGGGGAGATGACCATTTCCCCTGTTTTTACCACCTTCAGCACGGCCGCCGCATCGCTGTCGGAAAGGGGTTCCATCTGCGCTTCGGTGGACATGTATACTTCGGCCTTGCTGTTCACAATGCGGCCGGTAAGAAACCCGTTTTCCGAGGTAAAGCTCGTGAGCAGGGAACGCATGAGGGGAAGTTGCGAGGCGAGCTGCTCGCCTGATTCTTCCGACCCTTCCATGTCTTCGGACACGGTTTCGGGCTTGGAGAAGAAAAGCGGTATGCCCCCTTCCAGCTTGTTCACCTCAGAGGCAAAAAGTTGAAAAAGTTCCGCAGAAACAAGGCGGCGAGCCTGATCTGCTATACTGCGAAGCCAGGTTTCCCCCGATTCCGCCCGTGCGGAAAGAATCACCCGCTGGCGTTTTTCAAGGTCGGACTCCATGGCGGAGCGATCTTTTTCAAGTTGGTGGTAGCCAAAGCCAAAAATCCCCCCAACCAGCAATGCCACAACGAAGAGCCCCAGCCAGAGGTTTTTCCTCTTCTTTTGCGTGGGCTGCCCGGTTTCCAGGTTTTCCACCTGCGTAACTTCGTTACTCATAGTATTCTCCGGAAGCTGTTTCGTCTGAAGGCCAACTCTCCAATTTAGAGCAGATCAACTATTACTTGGTACACAGGTAGTGCTCATGGCTGGCGCCTTTGGTGGCGGCCGGCCACGAGTTCTTATTTCTTTTTGCTGATCTTCGCGTGCGACCAGCGGTACTCTTCATTCACGGAAAACACCGGAGTATAATGCGTCAACCGCGAATGCACAAGCACCATTGAAGAAAGGTTGTCCAGTACATAGGCCGTTCCATCAAGATACACCGCAAGAACCGCATGCCCAATGCCACGAATGGAATCTTTGAGGGCCACCACCCGCATCTGGTCTACGGGAACCCCCAGGGAGCGCAGGGCGAAATACTTGGCTATGGCGTAGTCTTCACAGTCGCCGGACTTGACAATAAACTCGTCCGGCGTGGCCCAGAACTCTTCCACACCCCACACAACCATGTCGGTACGGTAGGGCCACTGGTTGAAAAATTTGTTGACCGCCTTCATCTGCTCCATGAGCGGAGCGTTCATTATCTGTTCCCTGACCGCCACCCACCGTTTTGCAACCTGCGGGGACATGCGGGACATGCCGTCATCCGAAAAGATCAGACTTTTTTTTTTACTTCTCCAAGCACCCGCTCCCACTGGGGGGCATTGCCCTTGATGGGCTTGCGAAAGAGGTCTGCGGTATTGAAAAGGCGCACGGGGCCACCGTCTTTGTCCGCGTCTTCCTTCCCGGCGGAAGCCTTGGCCCCGGCCCTGGGCTTGGGGCTTTCCTCGGCGGTGGCCTCGTTCAAAAGCTGCTCGACAAGATCGCGCCCCGGTTCGGCCAGAGAGGCGTCCCTGCCCTCGTTGTCCATGAGATCGGAAGAATCGGCAGAAGAGGCTGCGGCCGGGCGGCCTGTATCCACAGGCGGGGAGTCAAATTTGAGCGGCTGGCCATATTTTGAGGCCGCATGGGCCGGGGAATCAGTTGCCAGCAGGGTAGTGCCGCCAAAGCCGCAGGCAAACCCGGCCAGCACCACAGCGAGGCCGAGCACAAGGGAAGAACACGACGCAAGAACAGAGAAGGAACCCGCTATTCCCTTCAGCCGCAGGAGCTTCTCTGCCTGTCTTTCCGCTGTTCTGTTCATGCTCGTCCTGAAAGGTATTGCCCGGTTACCGCTCTGTCATGGCGTTGTCCTTGGCCTGGAGTATGGGCCGCAGAATCATGTCAAGCACGGTGCGCTTGTCGGTAAGCACATCAACCATTACCGTCATGCCGGGGTGAATTTCAAGGGCCTGCCCCTGATAGAAAAGACTTTTTTCCCGTGTTACAAAGCGAACCTCATACCAGGGTTCGCCCTTTTTGTCTTCTATGGTATCTTCGCTGATGCGGGTAATATGGGCCTCAAGCCCGCCGTAAATGGAGAAATCGTACCCGTTGAACTTGATCATGGCAGGCTGGGAAACATACAGGAACCCGCGATCTTCGGGGCGGAACTTGCCTTCAATTTCCAGCATTCCGTCCAGGGGAATAAGCTCCATTATGGTTTCCGCCGGCTTTGCCACCGCCCCTTCTTTCAGAGGGATGGTCTTGATGGTTCCGTCAATGGGGGCGCGAAGTTCGGTGTTCAGTACCTGCTCGTCGCTCACCCGCATCTGCTCTTGAATGGAGGCCTGCTCAATGCGGTTTTTGTTCAGTTCTTCGGCAATGTGGGCCTGCCTTTCGGCGTGGCGGGCGTTCATGCGCTCTTGGGCAGCCAGAATGCCGCTTTCGGCCCTGGAAATGGTCTGGGCGATGGTGGCAAGCTCGCCCCGCTGGTCAATTATCTGCCTTTGCAGGTCCATATAATCTATTTGCGAATAGGAACGCCCCACCATGGGCCGCACGGTTTTTTCCTGCTGCTCGAGAAGGGCCAGGGAATTTTCATACTGGGCCTTGCGCTGACGGGACTCTTCGGCCTCGCGCTGGCGTTGTTCAAGCTGGGCTTCAAGTTGCAGGTCTTCGCCCGCAAACTGCTGCTTGCGCGTGCCAAACACCTGCCGCTGGGCCCGCACAGCCTCGGGGTAGCGCTGTTCCAGTTCCGGCGGGAAAAAGGGTTCTTCGTCCCTGGCTTCCGCGTCCAGCCGGAGGATGGAAAGGGTCAGTTCAATGTTCTTGTTCTGCAAATCGCGCAGGGTGGCCATTTCCTCGTCATTGGAAAGCATGACAAGCACCTGGCCCTCGGTAACCTTTTCGTTTTCGCGTGCCAGAATACGGTAAATGGTGCCGCCCCGGTCGCTCTGCACGGGGTTGATGCCTTCGGCGGGAATAACCTGCCCCTGGCCGCGGGTAACCTCGTCAATTTTCGCCACACTGGCCCACAGGAAAAAAATGACAAAAAAAAGCAGCACCGCAAGGGAAAGAAGAAAGGCGTAGGGGTGCCCGCGCTGGTGCAGCGCCACATCCACAGGGCTCATGAACTGAAGATCAAGCGGATCGGCCTGTGCTTTTTTTCCTTTCAGCATGTCCATACAATTCTACCCGTTCCCGGCAGGCGCGGTTGTTTCGTTGGCTACGGGGCCTTTCGGCACTGTTGCGTTGGTTGCATCGGCCCGGATGACGTTTTGCATTTGTCTGGATTTCAAAATGGGCTTCATGAGATAGTCGAAGATGGACTTGGAGCCGGAATGCACATCAACCGTTACGGTCATGCCCACCTTCATTTCAAGGTCCTGCTTGCCGGGCAGGGCTTTTTCCAGTGCCCGCAATCGCACCGAATACCACGGCTGACCCTTGTTGTCTTCTATGGTGTCGGCGCTTATGCTGGTAACCTCGCCAGAAAGCCCACCGTAAATTGAATAGTCGTAGGCGGTTATCTTTATTGTGGCGCTTTGCCCCACCGCAATGAACCCCCGGTCAGCCGGGCGGAAGCGGGCTTCCACCTCAAGGGAGTCGTCAAGGGGCAGCACTTCCAAGATGGTTTCGGCCGCACGGGCCACGCTGTCCTGCTTGAGCAGAATACGCTTGACCACGGAACGCATGGGCACCTTGAGGTCGGTGCGGCTCACCTTGGCGCTGCGGCCTTTGAGGCCCTCTTCCACGGCATCAAGCTGCTGGCGGGTTTTGTTCATTTCTTCCGCAATTTTGGCCCGCATTTCCGCCTCGCGGTTCTTCAGCTTTTCTTCGGCTTCCCGCACCGCGCTCTGGGCCTGGGAAATGGTTTGGGCAAGGCTGTTCAGCTCCCCTTCCTGGCTCACTATCCGCTGCTTCAGGTTCAGGTAGTCTATTTCGGAATAGGCGCGCCCCACCAGCGGACGAACCTGCTCTTCCTGACGCTTCATGAGCAGCAGGCTTTCCTGGTACTGGGCCCTTCGGGACTGCGACTGGGCCACTTCCTGGCGGCGCTGCTCAAGCTGGGCCATAAGTTCCCGGCCCTCGCTGTCAAACTGCTGCTTGCGGGTTACGAAAAGGCGCGTCTGGTCGCGCACCACATTGGGAAACCTGCGGGCATCCTCTTCGCTGAACCCAAGCTCGCCGCCCCGGTCTTCCGCGGCAAGGCGCAAAAGGGCAAGGCGGTATTCAATCTGCTTGTTTTGCAGCTCGTGGTATTCGGCAATGGCCCTGATGTTTGAAATTCTGGCTACAATGGTATCTTTTTCCACTTCCTGGTTTTCCCGTACCAGTATTTCGGTGATGATGCCGCCATCCACACTCTGTATGGGCTGCACCCCGCGGGAAAGAATGATGTGGCCCTCGCCTCGGGTTATTTCGTCGCGTTCCGCCACAAAGGAAAAAACGAGAAAGGCGGCAAAAAGCAGCACAATTCCCATACTCAGCTTGTAGGTCCAGGGCGAACACTGCCTGTGCAGCGCCGCCTCAACATCGCTCATGTAGGCAATGTCTTCGGTGGAGATGTGTTTTCGCAAGGCTCTGTTTCTTTCTGCGTTATTAGCCAAGAGTCACTCCGGAAGACTGCGCTTCTTTCTTTTTGGACAGGCGAAGCTGTTCGCTTCTCAGTGCGTTCAGCACCGCGTTTTTCGGCCCGTCAGCAACAATGCGGCCACCATCCATTACAACCAGACGCTGAACCAGATCCAGCATGCTCAAGCGGTGGGTCACCAGAATGAGGGTCTTGTCGCCAAGGTTTGTGCTCAGCCTGTTTTTCAGGGCCAGCTCGGAACTGTTGTCCATATTGCTGCTTGGCTCGTCTAGGATGAGCACATCCGGGTTGTTCAAAATGGCGCGGGCTATGGCCACCGACTGCCTCTGCCCGCCGGAAAGGGACATTCCGCGCTCGCCCACGGGCATGCCAAAACCGGCAGGGTGGGCCCGCACAAAGTCGCTGACCCCGGCAATGTTGGCGGCGCGCAAGATCATGCGGTCGTCAGCGTGCACAGAACCAAAGGAAATGTTTTCGCGCACCGTGCCGTAGAAAAGGTAGTTGTCCTGCGACACATACCCAACGCGAGAGCGCAAATCCACCGGGTCAAGCTGGCGAATGTCCACCCCGCCGAGCTTCACGGCCCCTTCGGTGGGCTGGTACAGGCCCACGCAAAGCCGCCCGAAGGTGCTCTTGCCCGAACCCATGCGCCCGATAATGCCCACCCTTTCGCCAGGGCTGATGGAAATGCTCACGCGCTCCATGGCGAACCGCTCTGTAGCCGGGTATTTGAAGCACACCTCTTCCATGGAAATGGAATGATCCAGATAGCCGAAGTCCACATAGGCATTGCTGTCAGGTTTTTCAACATCCAGCGACATGAGCATGTCAAGAGACTTTAAGGCCATGCGCGATTGTTGCAGCCGCGTAAGCATGGAAGCCACCTGCGAAAGCGGGGCCATGGCCCGGCCGGCCAGCATGTTGCAGGCAATAAGCCCGCCCATGGAAAGGGAGTTGTCGGTTATTCTGTATACGCCCCAGATGATGGTAAACACGCTGACAAGCTGGGTTATTATCACCGAAAGGGTAATGGAAAAGTTTGACATGCGCTTGGAATGCGAGTTTGAAAGGGCGCTCATGCCCACCACATTTTCCCAGGCGTGCTGTATGCGGCCTTCGGCCATGGTGGTCTTGATGGTTTCAAGGCCGTTGATTATTTCAACAAGCAGGGCGTTTTTCTGCATGTTTTCCTTGAAACCCTTTTCCGCCACATCCTGCATGGGAAACTGGAGAAAGTAGCCCGCGCCAATGACAAGGGGCACGGCCAGCAGGGGAATGAACCCGAGTGGGCCGCCAATAAGGAAGCACAGACCCACAAAAAGCACGAGGAAGGGGAGGTCTATCAGGGTCATCAGCGTGGTGGAGCCGAAAAAGTCGCGCAACGATTCAAATTCGCGCAGGTTGTTGGCAAGGGAGCCAGTGGAATCGGGCTTCACGTCAAGGCGCATGGCCAGCACCTGCTGCATGAGGCGGCTGGCAAGAATGATGTCGGCATTGCGCCCGGCAACATCGACAAAATAGCTGCGCAGGTTGCGCAGGAGAAAATCGAAAACATAGGCAAGGCCGATACCGGCCGCCAGCATCCAGAGGGTGTCCGTGGCATTGTTCGGCACCACCTTGTCGTACACGTTCATGAAGAACAATGGCCCGCATATGGCCAGCAGGTTGACGACAATGCTCGCCCCGAACACATGCTTGTAGATGGGCATAAAGTGGGCAAGGGTGCCCCAGAACCAGAGTTTTCTGTCTACCAGCTTTATTTCGCTGGCCCGCTTGTCGAGCTTTGGCTCGGGCTTTGCGAAAATGGCGTAGCCTATGTATTCCTTTTCCAGAGTCTGCCTGAAAACCTTGCGCGGAACCATGTTGTTTTCAGGAAAGGCCACCTCGCACTGCTCGTCTTCAATTTTTGTGACAACACAGGAACGGTTGCCCTGAAGCAGCAGTATGCAGGGAAGGGTCAGGGGCGATATCTGCGAAAGCTGGGGCCGGAAAAGGGTGGTGGCCGCCATGCCCACATCGTGCGCGGCGCGTATGACCGCCGAGGGGTGCAGGGCATCGGATGTTTTGGGCAGGGAAGTCATCAAAAGCCGGGCGGAAATAGCCTTGCCGTGCAACTTGAACAGGCCGACCATGGTCTGTATCAGGGGCGGCGTGTAATCCACGTCAACCGGGTCGGGCACGCCGGGCTGGGAAATGGCCTCGTTCAAATCTTCCACAGGCAGCACATGGCCCGAACCATCGGAAGTGCTGGCAAGTTCGGATATACGGGCTGCCCGATCGTTGGGGTCGGCTTGGGGGGGCGCCTTTTCAGGGGCGACCCCAGGCTGCGGCCGCTTGGC
>JGI994J12354_10003834_pt1 | contig 13805 bp, 15 predicted proteins | sample IntmicLarv3ML3BL_FD_12354 | JGI IMG/M metagenome (IMG submission 12354)
ACAGTATGGAGTTGAGAAGCTCTTCCACAGCAGCCTCCTGAAATATGCATCTCCCGGCCTGTTAAAACAGCAGTGCGGACGGAAGATAGATCTTGAATGTCTTGAAGATGATGGACACCACAATGGTCGTGGCGACCGTAAAAATGATACTGCCTTTGAGGCTGCGTGTTTCCTTGTCGTCAAAGTAATAGGCCAGCAGAAACAGGAGGGCTATGGTCGCAATATAGAAACCGATATACGAGAACAGCAGACCATAGAGGAATATCAACAGACTTCCCGTAAGGGCAAAGGTGAGGTTGATGGTCTTGCCTGAAGATTTTCCCTGTAGCTTCCGGTAGAGTAATTGGGATGCCCGGATGAGGCAGAGCACCATCAAAGCACCACCGACTGTCTGGGAATAGGCAACAGAAGAGAGTACCTCGGGGATGAGAAAATTGGTGACCGCGTTTGAGGGATAGATACATACGCCGCTCAGAAAAAGCAGCACAACCAGAATACCGATTTCCCCATATTCAAGGGGAAGGTGTTTGTTGGAAATGTTATAGTTCGCGCTCATATGCAAACTCCGGAGGTTGGTTGCCCATGACGCCGGGCGTCGTGGGAGGACCGGGGCGCGGGTGCGCCCCGGTCCTGGAGTCACTTGATCAGACCGGCTTCCCTGGCAATGGCGCGCACGGTTTCATAATCTTCGTTATAAATCTTGTCCCATTCTTCAGGACCAATGAATTCCAGAACGCAGGAGCGGTCGTTGGCAAAGTCCTGCATGGTCTTGTTCGAGGCAAGGGTTTTGAGAAGCTCGGTAAGCGTGTTGACCGCTTCGTCCGGCGTTCCCTTGGGCACGAAAAGACCGAGACGGGTGCCAAAACTTTTTTTGATTCCGAGATCACTGAGGTTGGGGATGCCCTTGAATGCAGGCATGCTTTCCGTGGTCAACGCGATAAGGATGCGGGTCTCTCCACCGCGCATGTTGGCCAGAGCGCTTACGGCCTGCACGGAAGTGAATTCAACCTTTTTTCCGACCAGCGCGGCATAGGTTTCACCGCCGCCTTCCAACGGGATGTATTTCACGGCGTTGACGGGCAAGCCGTTATGCGTGAGAAAGTTCATCAAAGCCACATGTGTCACGCTGCCGATGGCAACACCGACCCGGATTTTTCCAGGGTTGGCCTTAATGTCGGCAAGCAGTTCCTGTATGGTTTTCCACTTGGCATCGGCACGCACGTCAAGAGCCGGAGGGCTTACCATCAACTGGCCGACCATCCGGAAGTCCTTATAGCTGTTGGGAATCTGTCCCAGAGCGTTATTGGCCACAATGCCGGTGTGATGCAGCAAAACGGTATATCCATCGGCTGCGGCGTCTCTGGCTGCGTTGAGTCCGTTCCGGGACTGGGCACCATGGATGTTCGTGACAATGATAGGTACGGACAACAGTTTTTCTTGTCCTGCAATGTCGGAAAGTTTCCGGGCGACAATGTCATTCAGCCCGCCAGCGCCGTAAGGAATGATAAACCGAATTTCCCGCTCGGGATAAGCAGCCTTGGCCTGAGACGGAAGAATGGCCAGCGACATAAAACTGAGCGCCAATCCTGCAACAATGAAAAGTCTTCTTGTCAGCATAGCGAACTTCTCCCTGTGTCAATGGTATTGCCTGACAAACGGGCTTTCAAGCGAGGGAACTGCTTCGTTCTTTCCTTGCCCGCTTGTCAGGCTTTAGATGGTGACCTGATACGTTATTTGAAATACTGGCTGTATTTCATGAAGGATTCTTTTTCCTTCTCGATGTATTCAATGGATTCTTTTTGCGGCAGGATGAAAGGAATCTGATTGTATGCGGTTTTGATATCTTCTGCATACTCGGGAAGTTCCGCAACCTTGCGGAAGGCATCGCCGAACTTTTGCACGATTTCTTGCGGTGTTCCCTTGGGCATCATCAGATAGTATGTCAGATCGTAACTCATTTTTACGCCCTGTTCGAGGCAGGTGGGGACATCGGGCAGATAATGCAACCGCTTGGACGTTGTAACGGCAAGATATTTCAACTGTCCTGCCTTGACGTAGTCCTGAACGACGCCCACAGGGTTGATTGCCACATCAACATGTTTGCCGAGCAGGTTGGCTGTCCGTTCAGCGGAACCGCCAGCATTGACAATGTTCAGGGCTGCGCCGTGTTCGACGTTGATGACAACGGCCCCCCAGTGTGATGTGGCTCCGGTATTAGCGGCAATTTTGACGGTATTGGGGTTTTTCTTGGAGTATTCAATCAGTTCCGTCATCGTGTTGTATGGAGCATCAGCCCGAACAACAATGGCTTCCCCGGCGCTCATGCCGACAACACCGCACACTTCAAAAGCTTCGGCTCCATAGTCCGTCATACCGGTTGCCAGGTTGATATTCATCGCGGAGTGGCAGAACAGGGCGTTGTAGCCATCGGGTTTTTGTTTTTTCACATCTTCGGAAGCCAAAGCGCCGCCGTTACCGCCAATATTGACAATGGCCAGGTCTTTACCGAGGAATTGTTTGATATATTTACCGTATGTTCTGGCATTGAAGTCCGTATCCCCGCCAGCGCCAAAAGGAATAACAACGCGAATCGCCTTTCGCGGCCAGTCTGAGCTTGCAGCATCGGCATCCGCAATGCCAAGAGTAAACATCGCAATACTGAATACCACCGCAACGGAAATCCATTTTGTAAAACGTTTCATACTTCCTCCAAAGGGTAAAATACTGCTACTGGTTGCAACGCCACTTGAACATACGTTTTCTCATGCTGCACGCATGGTTACACTTTGGGAAAAGGAACGCCGAGTTCTGCGCCCAACGCAATAAAGTCCTTGGCAATGCTCTCGGGGAGAGGAATGCCATTCTTTTTCCGTTCAATCTCGGTGTAATATTCAATTTCGCCGGGTGTATAGATTCTTTCAACATTTTCCGCTTTGTCGCAGTTCCGTACTTCCGCGAACGCACATTCCATGCGATCTGTGAATTCCTTCAAATCCATGAAGGATTCAATGTCGATGGCTCCAAAAACACCGCCGACATCTGTCGGACGCTCAAGGTTTTCAGCCAACATGCCGGGGAAGTGTTTGCCGTAGCTTGATCCTGTCAGAATGCCGCTCAGAATATCCACAGCAAAAGCAATGCCATACCCCTTATAGTCGCCGATCGGGGCCAGCAGGCCCTTCAGCGCGACGTGCGGATCGGTTGTAGGTCTGCCCATTTCGTCAAAAGCCCAGCCCGGCTGGAGGGGCTTGTTCTGCTTTGCGTAGAGAATCACGCGTCCGCGGGCAACAACCGTTGTTGCCATATCCAGAACAAAGGGGATGTCCTTGCCTGCCGGAATGGCAATGGCAAGGGGGTTGGTTCCAAACATGGCCTTGCGACCGCCTGTGGGAGCGACCGTTGCAGGCGCGTTGACGGCGGAGAACCCGACCATGCCATGTTCCAGAGCCATCATGGCCCAATATGCGGCCGCACCGTAGTGATTGGAATGCCGTACCGTGACAAAGGCCGTTCCGGTCTGCTTGGCTTTGTCGATTGCTTTTTGCATGGCCAAGCGAGCGCCAAGCTGGCCGATGCTGTTATTGCATTCTATGAGTGCGGTGGAAGGTCTTTCTCTGACCACTTCAAGGTTTGAGGTGGAGCTCATCAGACCAAGGCGGATACGTTTGACATAAACATCCAGCATGCGCGTGATACCGTGGGTGTCTACTCCCCGCAGGTTTGCCGCAAGCAGGGAATCCACCAGGATTGTTGTGTCGGTCTCGTTGACGCCGATCTTCATCAGGATTTTTTTCGCCCAACCGCCCAACTCCTGATGGTTAACATATATCCCTGAGTCTACTGTCGCCATTTTTTTCTCCTTCTGTGGGGGTATTGCACCCGGTACTGTTAACAACACATTGATGCAAAGCGAGATTGAAACAAGGGAGATTCTAAAACCGTTTTATTGACAACTCGTTCCGGGTTTATGCGTCCTTCGACAAAATCAATAACGTTTTGCGCTGTTTCCATTCCCATGCGGATCGCCCCTTCCTCGGACAACGCCGCGTTGTGTGGGCTGGTGATGACGCAATCGAGCGAAAGCAGGGGATTGGCGGCAGAGGGCGGTTCCTGCTCAAAAACATCAAGGCCGGCACCTGCAATCCGCCCTTCTTTGAGGGCCGCATACAGGTCTGCTTCGTTAACCACCCCTCCGCGTGCGGCACTGATCAGAATAGCCTTTGGTTTCATGCGAGTGAAGGTTTGGGCGTTGATCATGAACTGTGTTTGTTCCGTCAGGGGCAGATGCAGTGAAATAATATCCATTTCCGGCAGTGCCGCCAAAAAATCGTCGACCTTTGTCGCCTTGATATCCGTGACAGCGTTCTGTTGCAGGAAAGGGTCATAAAAGTGGATGTCCATATTAAAGCCGCTGCACATGCGGGCAACGGTCCTGCCAATGGAGCCGAACCCGCAGATGAGCAGCTTCTTGCCACTGATGCAGGACGTATTTTTGGTCTCGCGGATGGCAAAATTGCCGTTCCTGACAGCCAGATCATTGATCTTGAGCTTTTTCGCCACGGCCAGCATAAGAGAGAGCGTTTGTTCCGCCACGGAATCCGCATTGATTCCGGGGGTGTTGATAAGCGGAATGCCACGCGATGTCAGATAGGCCAGATCTATTTTGTCAACACCCACGCCGTGCTTGGCAATACAGGCAAGATTCGTCGCGTGGCGTAGCAGATCCTCGGACAACGGGTGGTTTCGGACAGTAATAATTTCAGCGTCGGCGATGGCTTCAGTCAGGACTGCCGGAGACAGATCCTCAACTATCGCCGGGCGGATGCGCGGGTACGAAAGAAGCTTCGCAACGCCATCGTCATGGAACGCCTGTAGAATCAAAATGTTTTTCATGGCGCGTTCCCCCGTGGAGATCAGAATTTCCGGCCCATATCCGTCAATTTGCAGCGGGTTCCATTGATGACGGCTTTTGCGCCTTGTGTAATATAGTGAAAATCAAAATTCAGACTGAAAAAGTTCACACCGCGTCTGGCCCAATCGTCAACAAACGATTCACTATACGCGCCGGAAACGCCGAACGGCTTGTTGTACTTGGAGAGCAATTCGCCAACCTTGTCGAACTGCTCTTTGACTTCAGGGTCATTTGGGGTACATGGGCGGCCATTACGGGTCATACTCATGGAAAAGTCTTTCGGGCCGACAACAAATCCGCTGACGCCGGGCATCTGGGCAATGGTGTCGAGGTCCTTCACCACATCAATGTGTTCGATCTGCAGGATGGTCCAGATTTTTTGCCGGGCATTGGCCACGTAATCGTCAATATTCCCCGTTCCGTAATTGACAGCGCGTCGCACACCCATTCCGCGGATGCCTTCAGGGGGATAGGTAGTCGCGGAAACAGCCAGTTCCGCTTCTTTCGCGTTGCGGATCATGGGCACGACAATGCCGTCCGCTCCCATATCGAGCACTCCCTTGATGAAAACGAAATCATTCCAGGGAACCCGTACAATGCCCGCTGTGCCGCCAGCCCGGCAAGCCATGAGGTGGAGCTGTATGTCCTTCTTGTCTAGTGCGCTGTGTTCAGAATCAATCCAGATAAAGTCAAAACCGCACCCGGCGAGCATTTCCGTTATAAACGGGCTGTCAAAGCCGATATGGCTGCCGAGAACCATTTTCCCCGCAGCGATCTTCTCATCCAATTTAGGGATCATTGTATGCATTGCCATCTCCTTTTATTGTCGATCAACTAACTGCAAGAAATTCTGGTTATCCGGCTTCTTCGTCTAACAGTTTCTTCAACCAATGTGCGCGGAGAGCCTATTGTTTTGCTCCCGTTTCTCTGGCGGCCTTGATGTTTTTTCTGACGATCAAACAAATGGAAAGAATGGTGATAGCCATAAACACGCACGGAATAGGTTGTGTGAACAAAGGTTCAATGCTGCCGTTGGAGTGCATGAGGCCGCGACGCAGATTGGTTTCCACCATACCGCCCAGCACGAATCCAAGGATCATGGGCGGACCCGGAATTTCCATTTTCACGATCGCAAAACCCACCAGACCGAAAATCAGGATAGACCAGACATCAAAAACTCTGTTGTTCAGGCCAAAGGCTCCCACAACGCATAGGACCATGACCACGGGAAGCAGATAATGCTTGGGAGCACGGAGAATTTGAGCAAAGAGGCGCAATCCGTACATCTGGAGAGCGATCATGGCAAAACTCGCAAGTATCATTGCCGCGAAAATGCCATACACCACGTTGGCGGAGTTAACGAACAGCAGAGGGCCGGGGGTCAGACCGTGGATGATGAGACCGCCAAGAAGCATTGCGGTTGCCGCGTCACCAGGGATGCCAAGGCACATCATGGGAATCATGGCTCCGCCGATTGTTGCGTTGTTTGCCGTTTCCGAAGCGACAACGCCATCAATGATGCCTGTGCCGAATTTTTCAGGATACTTCGACTGGCTCCGTGCAACAGAGTACGCAAGAATATTGGATGTCGCGCCGCCGATACCCGGCAGAATGCCTATGCCTATCCCTACGAGGGCGGAACGGACGCAATTCCATTTCTGGTCCCAGAATTCCTGCCAGGAAAAACCGAAACCTTTGCCGATGACGACGTTATCAACCTTTTCCACAACCTGGTTTTTGTCCGCCGCTGTCGCCAGAATTTCGCTGATGGCGTACAGCCCGACCAGAACCGTCAAAATGTCGAACCCTGAACGAAAATCAGCAATACCAAAAGTATAACGCGGGATTGAGTCAATTGGTGCCAGGCCGATCGTTGTAAACAAAAATCCCAAGGCCGCACTGATCAGGCCTTTGCATAAGGACTTCCCCGTCAGGCCGGAAATCAGCGTCAACGAAAAAACCGCCACAGAAAAATATTCCCATGGGCCAAACTTCAAGGCAACGGTGGCCAGCCAGGGCGCGATGAAAACCAGGGCTACCACACTGAAAATCGTACCGATGAAGGAAAATACCGTTCCAACGCCCAACGCCTTGAACCCTTGACCTTTGCGGGCCAGAGGGGAGCCGTCAAAGCAGGTTGCGACGGACGCGGGCGTTCCGGGGATGTTGATGAGGATAGCGGAAATCAAGCCTCCGGAAACACCGCCAATATATAACGCCATTAGCAGGGTCATGCCGTCAATTGGCCCAAGACTGTAGGTGACCGGCAGAAACAGGGCAATGGCCATCACCGCAGTCAGTCCTGGGACGGAACCGAAGATAATCCCCACGATTGTACCCATGATGACCAGACTCAGGCTGAAAGGATTTAACGTATCAATAAAACCTTGAATAAACAAATCCATGTGTAACCTCCGTCATGTCGACTTGCCTTGCAGTACGAAACTGAAAATCACCCCAGAATGCCTTCCGGCAACACCATGTCCAGTCCGTAGACGAACAGCGCGTATATACAGATCGGGACGATCGCAGACAGAAGAGCAGTCATGCGCCAGTTAAATTTTCCGTCAGGAGCCATTATCCTGATGGCGACGAAAAGGAACCCGCAGGAAGACAATATGAAACCGACAGGCTCCATAAGCGCGATATACGCAGCCAGAGAGGCAAACACCGCCACAAGGGATCTGATTTCTTCCGGTTTGAAGAACAGATACCCTTGCTGCGGTTCCTGTATGCTGTGCGGGCTGGCTTCAAGGTCTTTTTTCAGGCGCTTCCAGGCCATGACTGTCTGGTACAGCAAACAAGCACTCAGAAACATGAGGAGGATGCCAAGCAGTTTGGGAATAAAGGCAGAACTGATATTTTGGCTCGCATAGCCTTTGTAGGTCCCAATTGAAAAAGCTGAAGAAAAGTACAGTGCTCCAAAGATCAAAAAAAATGTTCCTACAATCAAATCTTTTTTCATCTTCACCATGAGCAATCCTCCTGTAGCAAGCCAGCGGCACGCCAAACGGCTCCTCCGGCACATTTGTCCCTGCTTCCGCCCGGAGCAAACGCAAGGGATTCACTGAAATTTCTGCATTGACCTTTAATAATTTACAAATGCATAAAAAACACAGTACAAACCAACTATTGATTGGTTAATTAAAACAGTGTAAAAAATAACAGACATTGTCAAGCTGGATTTCCTTCAAAAATTGTTCACGATAATTCTATTGACCATTCGCCAACATCTGGTAAACGGTCACAGGGAAACTGGACTGCCTGTCCGATTGTGGCCATGAAGGAGAAAAGAAAATGACATCTGCAAATTCGAGACACCAAGCAGCCTACCAAACGATTTTAAATTTGCTCCTGTCGCACAGGCTAAAGCCGGGACAGATAATTACCCAGAAGGAACTGATTGACCTTGTCGGCATGACCCTTTCGCCAATCCGGCTGGCATTGGCCCGGCTTGAAACCGAGGGTTTTGTCACCATTCTTCCGCAACATGGCGTCAAATTGGTAGAGCCTTCACTCGATCTGTTCAAAAACCTGTTGCAAATCCGGATTACCATTGAAAAAGAAGCCTGGGCGCGGTTTGCCATGTCCGCTCCTGTGGAAAAATTTGACGAAATGATCGCCATTCATGAAGGGTTTGCAAAAGAAGTTGAGGGGCAATTAACCCCTGAAATCCTGGACAAGGTATCCTTGTACGACAAGAACATGCACACAATGGTGGTTGAATCCATGGGAAACAACCGCCTGACGGAAATGTTCCGAGTACTCAACCACACCATCTACTTCCTGCGTGACGACAAAGGCAATCTCCGCCCGACCACAATCCGGAACGTTGTCACTGTGCACCTTGAAATTTTGTATTTGGCAAAAGAACGGGACCTGCAACGCCTTGCGGATGTGGTCGAACGCCACATCCTTAACGCAACCAGGGTGTTACTGGCAGTATAGCAACATTTCCGACGTGGTCCCCATTGTTCGGACAGGAAATAGCGATTTCTTAGTTTGTCTTTTCTCTTATCAAGCTGCCTTTAATGATCCTTGTTCGTAGTACAGCCAAGGCTGCTGCGGGCGTTGGTGGGTTGTAGAAGTCAATCCATCTGGCGATGCCGGCACGGGCCTCCGAACCGGTCTCAAAGGCATCAGGTACACGCATTCATACTTCAGCGAGCACCAGAGACGTTCGATAAACACGTTGTCCAGCCAGCTGCCCCGCCCTCCATGTAAATGCGAATTCCATTCTTTCGCAATACATCCGTAAAAACAAGACTCGTAAACTGACTCCCCTGATCGATATTGAAAATATCCGGCGTTCCATGTTTTGCCAAGGCTTCTTCCAGAGCCGAGACGCAAAAATCTGCATCCATGGTATTGGAAAGCATCCAGGACAACACCTTGCGGCTGTGCCAGTCCATAATTGCCACAAGATACATAAATCCTTTTTTCATAGGAATATAGGTGATGTCCGGGCACCACACCCGATTCGGCCTGGTGGCGGTCAAGTTCCGTAGCAGGTACGGGTATCACCTGTGGGTCAGTGTGCGGAATGCTGGTCTTGGGCTTCTGGTAGATGTCTGAGGGGATTTGCAACTCTTCATAAGCTGTTGTCGCAACTTATCGATATCCATCGTCGTTATTTCATCTGAAGCCTTTTTCGAAAATAGCTCCTGTATATGTAGGCGGTAACGAATTCCGTCCGAAACCTTACTTTTCCGTTGGCAGTAGAAATTTGATATTGGCTCCACCGCATTCCGATTATTGATTTTGCCGCCGCTACCTTTTGCGATTCCAAGACCGCTTGCCGAATCTCCTTGCGTGAACCGCGTTTTCTCTCTATCCGCTCGGCTCGTATATTAAACGCTCGCGTTGAAGGCGTTCAAAAATCCTATCGAGCACACCGTTTTTGCTCCACCGACCCATGCAAGTGTAAATGGAGTGCCAGTTTCCAAACTCTCTCGGCAGACTTCGCCATTTGCAACCGTTTTCAGCGACATACAAGATGGCATTAATGATTTGAATGTTGTCCTGAGTAACATTGCCTCGCTGTCGTGGAAAGCTGTCCGCAATGCGCTCGTACTATTCTTTTGGATATCTTCATGGGCGAAATATAGCCCATGAAAGAGTTTTTGCAATTAGTGTTAACGCGCCCTCATAGGTACGGCTCACCAAGTCTGGCAAAAAGGCCGGTACCCTATCTCATCCGGGCATTTGTGTTGGCAGTGGAAAACCCTGCTGGAACCGTGCCAACTCTACAGTTTGCCCAAGCTCACGGCTCTGCCGGATGCTCGCTCCCTGTTGGCGGGAGGAGAAAAGACCATCGATGCCGCACAGATTGTTGGATTTTTTGCCTGATATAGAAAAAACAGGCCGCTGCGAAGCACTAGCACCACCATAGGTGGATAATAACGCAACGTCTGTTCCGGATAAAATCATCCTGAGGGGATGAGATAGACTGGCAATTGCGGACGCTATCGTCCAGGTTTTTTCACGGAATTTTATACAAAAAGCCTGCACTCGCATTTGGGTAAGCGATATCACCCATATCTGACTCGCGAAGTTTGATTGTATCTTGCTCCAAAAGCTTCAAAAAAACAACCGGGCTGGCTCGCGTAACAACCACAGTTCGTTTCATGCCTTAAAACGCGAGGGAAGGCGATCCTTGCTGTTACAAAGATGCACCCTCACAGCAGCTCTTGCCGATTCAGGATCTTTGTTCTCAATAGCCATGAGAATCGTTTTGTGTTCATTGTTCGTCTGGACCAGATACTCCAGCACCGAGGTTGTATCAAGCTGAGCTGTAATACGACTTTGTGGGATAACACTCCCAATATCTTTGAAAATTTGTATAAAATATTTGTTTCCCGTTGCCTTAGCTATTTCCATATGGAATTTGTTGTCTGTTGCAATGGTTGCTTCGCGCTGTTCCATTTGGCAGGAAAATTCTTTCAGAAGAATGCGCATGGTCTCGATATTTTCCTGGGAGGCGCGCACCGCAGCAAGGGCCGCAGCCTCTATCTCCAGACTTATTCGCAGTTCCATCATGAGAATTATGTCGCGCAAGGTTGTGGGCGAAGGCGGAGCAGTAGTGCAATGCTGTTCCGGAATATCCAGAATGAATGTACCAATACCATGGCGTGTTCCCACAACGGCATACGCCTTCAAGCGAGAGAGAGCTTCCCGCACGACGGTCCTGCTGACGGAAAATTTCCGCATCATGGAGGCTTCCGTCGGGAGCTTGTCGCCTGGACGCAATGTGCCTGCCTGAATTTTATCAAAAATGCTATCTACAAGATATTCAACCAAATTCCTTTGGCGAGATACTATTGGAGATTCATTTGCATCACTCTGAACTAGTGAGTTGGAATGTTTTGTCTTGGGACGCATAAGGAACTCCAAAGCATGGTAAACAAAAATCTTATTTAGCATAAGTCATCTGACAACATATGTCAAAAAGCTAACAAAAAAACCATTCAGGCATGCATAACTTTACTCATCCTCTTCGAATTTTGTCGGACAACATTTGATTTCTTGGCACGTGCCACTAGCACAAGGAAAAAAACGCATCCCAAAAACAATCCCGCTAGATTTTTTAGCCCCTACATCAATTTAATTATTCAGTTCAGGGTGAAGACTTTTCGGGATTTGAAAGAATTGACGGCAACCTTTACCTTGTGCAAAACAGCTTGTCTCCCTTCACTTACTGCATACGAAGCTCTTTCAAAAAAAACTGCTCCGCTTGCCAGGAAATTGTAAATACGATATCGTACAACCATGTCTTTTTCCTCGCCTGCGTTCCTTCCAGGCGAGGGTGTTCGGAGAAGTGGTCAGTTGTCGGTTAACACAATAAAACAGTTAGGAGAAAGAAGTATGAAAAGATCAAGCCTACTGTCCTTTGTTTTTGCGACTGCGATGGTCTTCCTGCTGTGTCCTTTGGTATCTGCGGCTTCTTCAAAGAGCTATACTGTCAAGTATAGCCATTCTCAACCCGAGGATCACTTCACCAACCTCGCGTTGCTTGAAATGAAAAAGTATATTGAAGAAAAGAGTCAGGGCCGTTTGCAACTCGAACTGTTCCCCAACGGACAGCTGGGGGGAGACCGCCAACTTATTGAATCGGTTCAGATGGGAACACTTGAAATGTGCAACTCCGTGACAGCTTCTTTCTCGTCATCGTCAAAAGCTGCCATGCTGTTTGATCTGCCTTTCCTTTTCACCAGCGACGAAGATGCGTATAAAATCCTCGATAGCGAAATCGGTCAGGCGATCATTGACCAAATCAACAAGGAAGCCAAAGGGTTCCGCGTTATGACCTTCGGCGTCAGCGGTCTGCGTCACATCACCAACAGCGCCCGCCCCATCCATGTTCCTTCCGACCTGAAGGGCATCAAGCTGCGCTGCATGGAAAACCCCGTACATCTCGACATGTTCCGTGCGTTGGGAGCCAACCCCACCCCCATGTCCATTGGCGAAGTGTATACCGCGTTGCAACAGCGCACGGTTGACGGTCAGGAAAACCCCATCACCAACATCTATGGCTACAAATTTTACGAAGTGCAGAAATATCTGAGCCTGACCGGTCATATTTACATGCCGCAGTTGGATATCGTCAGCACCAAGTTCTGGAATTCCCTGCCTGATGATCTCAAAAAGATCCTTGAGGAAGGAGAACTCATCCGCCGCGACGCACAGCGCAAGTTTGCCAAAGAATACGACAACAAGGCGATTGAAGCCATTAAGAAGACGACTGCCATCAATGAACTGACACCTGAAGAAGTCAAGCAGTTCCGCGATCTCTGCGCCCCCGTCTATGATAAGTACAAGAACAACATCGGTGCGGAACTGGTCGACAAGGTCCTTAAGGCCATTCAGTAAACTGTCAGGATCAGCGAGGGAGTCGTATGGAAAATGGCATGAAAAGGAAACGGCCTTCCTTTGAAATTGAAGAAGTCTTGCTCAGCATCATGTTGCTATCCATGCTGGTGATCTGCTCCATGCAGGTTATCTGGCGGTATGTGATTCAGATGTCGCTGAGTTGGTCAGAGGAGTTGGCGCGGTATATCTTTGTCTGGCTGGTCTGGCTTGCCGCAGCCTACGCGACGAAAAAGATGCGTCATTTGCGCATTTCCTTTCTCAAGGAAGCCGCACCCCAGAAATACCAGTGGGTGTTTGACTTGGTTTCTCTGTGCGTAATGGTCGTTTTCGCTGTCATCATGAGCGTCATCGCGGTGGATATGATGGAAATGATTGTGGAGACGGGGCAGAGATCTCCGGCCATGGGATTACCAATGTGGATCCCATACATGGCGGTTCCGGTTGGCATGATTCTGATCGGCTTTCGCGCGGCCCAGAACGTCTTCTATTTGTGGACAGGGAAGCTTCAATCCCAACCGACGAAAGAGGAGGAAGATCAGTAATGCTGTTAGTCCTTTTTGGCACACTCGCAATTCTGCTTTTCTCCTCCGTTCCCATAGCCATCGCCATTGGTCTGGCCGTACTGGCCGGGCTGTGGTACTCTGGAACAGTACCCATGGTTATGGTGGCACAGAACTGTTTTACGGCTGTTGACTCCTTTCCGCTGATGGGCCTACCTTTCTATATGCTGGCAGGTACGTTGATGGTCAACGGTGGCACGGCACGCAGGCTGATTGACCTTGCCAAAGCCATGGTTGGCTGGATTACGGGGGGGATGGGTATCATCACCACATTGGCTTGTGTGTTCTTCGGTGCCATTTCGGGCTCGGCGCCAGGTACCACTGCCGCCATTGGTTCAATCATGGTGCCCTCGATGAAAGAGGCCGGTTATAAAAGCGGTCTGGCCGGGGCTATTGCGGCCTGTGCCGGTACCATCGGCATCATCATCCCCCCCAGCATTCCCTTTGTCATCTACGGAGTGGCG
>JGI994J12354_10003835_pt1 | contig 13803 bp, 16 predicted proteins | sample IntmicLarv3ML3BL_FD_12354 | JGI IMG/M metagenome (IMG submission 12354)
TTGAGATACTCTATTTTAAAGTCAGCGATCTGTCTCAGAATTCCAGCCATCTCATCCGGATACTGCATGTAATTAACTAAAGCGGTTTGCATTCCCATAAGGTGATGGCTTCGCTCAAATAGTCCGCCGGAACAGAAAGTTGCACAGAATTTTTCATTTCGATCAACTTTTGCTGCCAAATCGACGGCATCACTCCAATCAAGGTCATCCAACGTCGGTACTTTCAGCTCATTCTTCCAATTCTCAATATTCTTTATAACCGCAGTCTCATCATTTACAACAGGGTGTGCACCCGGAGTTCCGGGCTTAAAGCAATAAACAGTGCCCCAGCTGTCTTTATGGTGCTCACCATCCTGAGGAATGCGATCCCTCAAAAAAACAGGATCAGGAACAAATTCCAGTGCGGGCATAAAGTCTCCGTAGTAGTCCGGCTGCTGACGGTTGAATACCGCCATTACATTTTCTCTTGGCGTCATGTAATTTAATACCCCTTTCAATATTATTTGAACTTTTTTGACTGTCTTACAAAATTAAGCGCTGGATAATAAATTGTCACTCATTGCATTGAGGTTTCATGATCTGTGTTTGGCAAATATCTATATATAATGGAGAGCATTTGTTTTTTCAGTTATGTAATATTATCACAGATGCTTAGTATTGCATATGATATCCTTTAAAAAACGGTAACAAAATATCCGTATATCATTGTTAGGAGAGTACAAAAATGAAAGTTATTATTATTGGAGGAGTTGCCGGCGGAGCGTCTGCCGCTGTAAGGCTGAGAAGACTGGATGAAAAAGCCGATATCATTATCCTTGAGCGTGGCAATTATGTGTCTTATGCAAATTGCGGACTTCCTTATTATATCGGTGGAGAAATTACAGAAAAAAGCGCTTTATCAGTTCAAACCCCTGAGAGCTTACGGGCAAGATTTGACATTGATGTTCGAACTGGAAACGAAGTCGTTGAGATCAATCCTGCGGAAAAAACAGTAATGATTTACGAATCAGAGACAGGTACAATATTCAGCGAAAGTTATGATAAACTCATACTTTCGCCCGGTGCTGATCCTATACGACCTTCGATTCCCGGAGCCGCTGATCCCAGAGTATTTACACTGCGCAATATTCCGGACACATATGCTATAAGTGAATTTATTAAAAAAAATAAACCTCGTAGAGTTCTTGTTACAGGCGCAGGGTATATCGGCCTAGAAATGGCGGAGAATCTCTCGAAAGCCGGTCTTGAAGTTATTGTGGCAGAGCTTGGATCACATGTTATAGCTCCATTAGATGAGGACATGGCAGCTGACGTTCATCATTATCTAAAAAGCGTTGGGATAAAGCTTCTATTAAATAATGGTGTACAGGCAATTGTACCGGAAAAAGATAGCCTTTTGGTCCAGCTTAGTTACAACGATATATCTGTTGATATGGTTTTAATGAGCATAGGTGTAACCCCGGAAAGCACTCTGGCAAAATCCGCTGGGTTGGAACTTGGACCTAGGGGAGCGATTGTGGTCGACGATACCATGCGTACATCTGATGAAAACATTTATGCCGTTGGAGACGCAGTGCAGGTTATAAATAGAGTAAGCGGTCTTCCCGGATATATTCCCCTTGCAGGTCCGGCGAATAAACAAGGCAGAATCGCTGCCGATAACATTGCGGGGATTCACAGAACATATAAAGGAACGCAGGGAAGTGCTATTCTTAAACTTTTCGACATGACTGTAGGAAGTACCGGGCTTAATGAAGCAGGAGCCAAAGCTGCAGGATTTAACTATGATAAAGTATTTCTCAGCCCTTCTTCACATGCCGGATATTATCCCGGAGCTGGAACAATGAGCATGAAGGTGATGTTTGAAAAGCCATCGGGGAAACTTTTGGGTGCTCAGATCGTTGGATTTGACGGTGTCGATAAAAGGTTGGATGTTTTAGGCGCTGCAATCAGCCAAGGGCTCACTGCTGAGGATTTAACTGAGCTTGAACTCGCATATGCACCTCCGTTTTCATCTGCAAAAGACCCCGTTAATATGGCAGGATATGTAATTCAGAATATTCTTGAAGGTCTGATGCGTCAGTTCCATTGGCATGATGTTGAAGGTCTGCAATCACAAAACGCTCAGATACTGGATGTGCGCACACCTTTAGAATACATCGGAGGATATATAGAAAGAGCCATGCATATTCCCGTCGACGATTTGCGAGAGAATACACACTTTCTTGATAAAAACAAACCAGTCTACATATATTGCCAAAGCGGTATTCGCAGCTACTATGCCTGCCGTGTGTTGGAAGCACATGGCTTCCGGACATTCAATCTGGGGGGAGGGTACAGGTTATACAGTTCTATCGCTCTTGATGCTTCTACTGATTTAAGCTGTGCAACCTGTGGTTAGTTCATGTGATAATATCACTGAACTAAAAAAGAAAGTGTATTACAATTAAACCACGACAAAGGATGTTTTCTGCTAAGCATCCGAGAATATAAAAAAGAAAGGAATCTTATTAACTATGAATGAAACAAATGATAATTTGAAAATGCCGTTGATAGGTGATCCGGCTCCCAGTTTTAAGGCAGTTACAACTCAAGGTGAAATCAATTTCCCGGAAGACTACAAAGGTAAATGGGTGATTCTGTTTTCTCACCCGGCAGATTTCACCCCTGTTTGCACCACAGAGTTTATGACATTTGCTTCAATGGCAGATGAATTCAAAGAAATGAATACAGAACTCGTCGGTCTTTCTGTTGACAGCCTTTATGCTCACATAGCTTGGCTGAGGAAAATTCAAGAGCTTGAGTGGAACGGTCTGAAGAACATTGACGTAAAATTCCCTCTAATTGAGGACATACGTATGGAAGTTGCTAATAAATACGGCATGATTCAGCCGGGGCAGTCAAATACACAGGCTGTTCGTGCAGTGTTTATCATTGATCCCAACGGAGTTATCCGCCTAGTGCTCTATTATCCGCTAACTACCGGACGTAACTTTGACGAAATAAAGCGTGTGATTCAAGCGTTGCAAAAATCTGACGTAGATTCTGTGGCTACTCCTGCTGACTGGCGTCCCGGAGATGATGTTATAGTACCAACTGCCGGAAGCTGCGGAGTTGCAAAAGAGCGTATGGAAAATCAGTCGGATGATCAGTATTGTTTAGACTGGTTCATGTGCTTCAAACGTGAGAAAAAGTAGAATTTCTTAGCAATTGAATATTTGACAATTACCCCCGCTCAAGTTATATTTTATTTATAGTTAATAATTTGAGTGGGGGTGAAACTATGAATACCGGAGTATCCTCTGTTGCTGATTTCTTTCCTTTTTGGAACGACCTTTCAAAGGAACACAGAGATGATTTGACGAATCATACTCAGACATGTGACTTTAAAAAAGGTGACATGGTTGTCACTTTTAACGATGAATGTCTGGGGTTTATTTTAGTGCAGCAAGGTCAGCTAAGAGCCTATATTCTTAGTGAGGGCGGCAAAGAGGTAACGTTATACAGGCTTTTTAAAAGGGATATTTGTTTGTTTTCTTCTGCGTGCATAATGAATAACATCCAATTTGATATACAGGTAGAGGCAGAAGAGAACACACAGGCGCTGCTTATACCTTCGGCGCTATATGATCGTCTGATGAAGCAGTCAATTGCCATAGCCAACTACACCAATCAGCTTATGAGCGGACGTTTCTCTGAAGTGATGTGGAAGCTTGAGCAAATATTATTCAAAAGCATGGACAGCCGTATTGCACATAATCTGCTTGAGCTATCCGGCATTGCCGGAAGCCTTGAACTGAAAACAACACACGAAACCATCGCCAAAGACCTATGTACTGCAAGGGAGGTGGTGACAAGAATGCTTAAATATTTCAGTGATGACGGTATTCTTGAACTGGGCAGGGGTAAAATCCGNTTGATAGATGTTGACCGGCTTTCTGAAATTGCAGGGTGATTATTTAACTGAAATATANGGATTACCGGTTATATAATACCGCCACGGGAAATCTACAGCTTCTTCTGCATAATCAATCCCCACACGTTTTGTGGTAGTGATATCGAAGCTGTNTTCACGACCTTCCTCAATGTATAGTGAGCTGCCGCATAAGTCTGCACCATTGCAGCTGCGGTCGATGCCCAGTGCATTACTTAACTTTCCGGGTCCGTTAGTAAGCGATTTGATCTGAGTTTTTGAAAGTTCGGTTAATGGCTTCTTGTACCTGAGAACAGACATCTCATCCAAACCGTCAACAGGCTCAACTGCCCGAATCAAAACAGCCTGAGGATTATCTGCCTCATTCACAACAACATTAAAACAAGAATGCAGTCCATAAATTAGAAAAACATAGGAAAAACCGGCTTCACCATACATGATTTCATTTCTTGGTGTTCTTCTACCGCCGTATGAATGAGCCGCCTTGTCGTCAATGCCCATGTACGCCTCGGTTTCCACTATTTTTCCGGAAAGCTTCTTTCCACCGACTTCGTGTATCAGGATTTTACCAAGCAATTCTTTGGCAACAATTATTGAATCTCTGTGATAGAATTCTCTTTTAAGCTTCATCATTTATCTCCTTGGTATTTTCGATGGAAAAACAACTACGGATGAAGAAGAAATTCGGTCTAAATAAAAGCCGCCGTTTTTAGGGGAGTGGCCATAAGAAAACTCGTAGGGGCGAACTTCGTTCGCTCGCGGGCGGTCTCAGACCGCCCCTACAAATGTACTCTTATGTCACCACCACCTTCCACGGCGGCTTTTTGACTTGCCGATTCTGATCAATGTGTTTATTGGACTCCGAAGGTGTCTCAGCCTGCGCTTTTTGCCGCCTGCATAAACTTCAAATATTCTGCACAGCTATCTCTTATTCCTTCAATTTCTTCATCAGTCAAATTTCTCTTTATTTTTGCAGGTGAACCAAGAACTAAAGAACCAGATGGAACAATTGTGTTCTTTGTTACAATAGAGCCTGCTCCCACAATGCTGTTATCGCCTATAACAGCGCCATCCAGAATAATTGAACCCATACCTATTATGACATTATTTCCAATAGTACAAGCATGAACTATTGCACTGTGTCCAACAGTAACACCTTTACCAATTTTAATAGGATTATTTATGTCCGCATGAAGAACGGCGCAATCTTGAATATTTGTATTTTCATCTATGAAAATGGCTGCTGGCATTCCTCTTATAACCGCGTTGCTCCACACACTGCATCCTGATGAAAGCTCCACATCATACAGAACTTGAGCACCGGGTGCTATATAAGTGTTCTCATGGATTCTAGGGTTCTGCATCGTTTATTTTCCTTTCAAAAGCTCTGATTATGAAACATATTATAGCAGAAAAACCAGCTTTCGCAAACTATCTGTTTTGCAAAACAGCAAAATATGATACAATAAATGAAAATTCTCAGATAGGAGCTGCATAAATGTACAACAGCTTTGATAGTTTATTTTCTCAGTATGACTCACTTATTTTTCTGGATACAGAGACCAGCGGCTTGGATTACAAGCGTGACGAGATAATCGAACTTGCTGCTGTAAAAATGCTTCCGGATCACACAATTCCAGCAGAAATAGATGATTTTATCAAGCTCACATCAGGAAGAAAATTAAATCCTAAAATTACGCAACTGACAGGCATCACTGACAATATACTCGATACGCAGGGCATTAGCAAAGGAGAAAGCTGCAGCAGATTTATAGAGCTGCTCAGCAGCGAGCGCCCTCTTGTGGTTGCTTATAATGCTCAATTTGACATGAACTTTCTATTCTGGTTTTTGCACCGGGAAGGGAAGGCAGGTGTACTTAAAAAAATAGACATGCTTGATGCTATGACGATTTACAAAGACAGAAGGGAATACCCCCATAGAATTGCAGATGCCATTATTTCTTATTCTCTTGAGGACAAAGTAAAAAACAGCCACCGTGCTATTGATGACACTCATGCACTTATAGAAGTTCTCGCTGCGATGGGTACTGAAACTCCTGATTTAGACAGGTATGTTAATCTATTTGGATATAATCCAAAATACGGAATTAACGGATCTCGCATTTCTTCAATTGAATATAAAGCGCAACCATATAATAATTCAGATAAATTGTATAATTCCAATCACAGTAATTAGTCCAGTTATGTCGTTATAATTTTTATTGGCGGAAGATTAATAAAAAAATTCATCTCCTAACGCGAAACCTCCATTATAATTATAGAATTAAGTAAGAATACAAGGAGAATTAATTATGCAACCCGAAGAAAAGCAAGTTCCCCCAAAAAAGAAAATTAAGCTGCGATGGATTCTTCTGATTGTTGTTATCATCTTCGTTAATAGTAGAATATTTACAACAAATCGCTGGATAGCTCACCCAAATAGACGAGGAAAAATGCTTTTTCATTTATCCTTAATGCACGATTTCGATGGCATGACAGAGGCTGAGGTAATAGAAATCTTAGGCGAAGAATCAAATACAAGCTTCTTTCAAACAGGTAACAATCTTGTTTATTGTTTGGGCCCAGAGCCCGGACTAATTAGCATTGACGATGCATGGATGATTATAGAATTTACAGACGGAGTTGTATCTTCAATAAATGTCACAACAGATTAGTAAAACGGAGTGGTTTTACCCAATTATCAAGAGATTAGGCTCTTCATGCTGCCCACTTTGGCTGAGTATTTTGAGACATTTTGCAGAAAGTGCTTTTTAACCTATGATTTTATATAGGTTAGCTGTTGACAACCCATAATAGTTGTGTTAGACTAACTAAGGATAGAGAAGTTTGCTATTGCAATACTCTTATGGAGGTGAATTTTATGCCACTTACTATGGCTAGTGCAGGTGTTTTAAACACCGTTAAAAGAATCACCGGAAAAGATGATACCAAGCGGTTTTTAGCCAGTTTAGGTTTCGTAGAGGGCGGAACTGTAATGGTGGTAAATGAGCTTGGCGGGAATATTATTGTCTCAGTCAAGGATTCACGAATTGCTTTGGACAAGACTATGGCAAACCGAATCATCGTTTAGTCAGAGGGAGGAAGAAAAATGAATACTCTGAGGGCAGCAAGCCCTGGTTTCACCGGTGTTGTAAAAAAGCTGCATGGAACGGGTGCGGTTAAGCGCCGTATTATGGACATGGGCATCACAAAAGGAACCGAAATCTATGTTCGTAAAGTCGCTCCACTTGGTGATCCAATTGAACTTACAGTTCGTGGATATGAGCTGTCAATCCGCAAGGAAGACGCTGAAATGATTGAGGTATAATTAAAACACATTTCAAAATTTTTTTGCAGTCAGTTAGCCTAAGCGAACTTGTCTGAGCATAAGGGAGTTATTTTTGGGGATTCGCCCCAAATTCAGGGAGGAGTATTAAAAATGTCTGTAACAATAGCGCTTGTCGGCAACCCGAATAGCGGCAAGACAACTATGTTCAACGCGCTTACAGGTTCCAATCAGTTTGTTGGCAACTGGCCTGGAGTAACTGTTGAAAAAAAAGGCGGTAAATTAAAAGGGCACAAAGATATCAATATCACAGACTTGCCCGGAATTTATTCACTGTCACCATATACCTTAGAAGAAGTTATCTCAAGAAACTACATAATTAATGAGCGTCCGGATGTAATACTTAATCTTGTGGACGCATCCAATATTGAACGAAACCTCTATCTCACCACACAGCTTCTTGAAATGGGGCTGCCGGTCGTCATTGCTCTGAACATGATGGACGTAGTGAGAAAAAACGGGGATCAAATAGATACTAAAAAGCTATCTCAGATGATGGGATGTAAAATCGCTGAGACTGCTGCTGTAAAAGGTGAAGGCTGTATTGCTGCCGCCGAGCTTGCTTCAAAGGCTGTCTCAAGTAAAACAAAACCCCTTGATACTTTCGACGGAACACTTGGGGCCGCTATTAAAGAAATAGAAAAAACCATCGAAGGTACTGTCCCTAACGACACACTGCGTTGGCACGCGATAAAGTTATTTGAACGAGACGAAAAGGTCATAGAAAGCACTAAGCTCCGCAAGGATGTGCTGGATCGCATTGAAGAAATCACACTTCATTGTGAAGATGAGCTTGACGACGATTCAGAGAGCCTTATAACAAATGCGCGTTATGACTACATAGGTCAAGTTGTGAAAGCATGTGTTAAAAAAGGTCGGCACGGTATGACCACATCCGATAAGGTTGACCGCATTGTTACAAACCGTATTTTGGCACTGCCTATTTTTGCAGTTGTCATGTGGCTTGTGTATTACATATCAGTAACATCCGTTGGCACTATTGTAACCGACTGGACAAATGAGGTATTGTTTGGAGAAATAATTCCGCCTTTCGTTGAGGATTTCCTTGTTAACGCAGGTACAGCCGATTGGCTTGTTGGACTTGTTCTTGAGGGAATAATTGGCGGAGTCGGCGCTGTTCTTGGTTTTGTTCCCCAAATGCTGGTTTTGTTTTTCCTTCTGTGCATTCTTGAAGACATCGGTTATATGGCTCGCGTTGCATTTATTATGGACCGTATATTCCGCCGTTTTGGGCTCTCCGGTAAGAGCTTTATCCCAATGCTTATCAGCACAGGCTGCGGAGTTCCCGGTGTTATGGCCTCTCGTACAATTGAGCAGGACAGAGACCGCAAAATGACAATTATGACCACCACATTTATACCATGCGGTGCTAAGCTTCCCATTATTGCTTTGATTGCAGGTATTTTATTCAACAATGCCGGTTGGGTAGGATTTTCCGCTTTCTTCATGGGCATAGCTGCCGTCGTTATTTCCGGTATTATATTGAAAAAAACCAAGAGATTCACAGGCGACCCGGCTCCCTTTGTTATGGAACTGCCGCCTTACCATATTCCGACAGCCGTTAATATTCTTCGCGGCACTTGGGAGCGCGGCTGGAGCTTTATTAAGCGCGCCGGTACTATTATTCTTCTTGCTTCTATTGCAATTTGGTTCACAAGCTCCTATGGTTGGGAAGAAGGAGTATTTTGCGGTGTCGAAGACATCAACAACTCAATGCTGGGTATTGTAGGATCAAAAATTGCGTTTATATTTGCCCCCTTGGGCTTTGGAACGTGGCAGGCAACTGTCGCAACTGTTCTCGGTCTCGTTGCTAAGGAAGAGGTTGTTGGCGCTATGGCTACTATGGCAGCTGTCGCCGGTGACGCTTTGGAAATGGTCGATGAAGGCAACTTCGCTGGAATTGCAGCAGTTGCAGAATTCTTCCCCTCGGCTCTTGCAGCATATTCATTCCTGGTCTTCAACCTTCTCTGTGCTCCTTGCTTTGCTGCAATCGGAGCTATCAAGAGAGAAATGAACAACGCCGGATGGACATGGTTCGCAATTGGTTATCAGACTGCATTCGCTTATTCAATTGCCTTAATGGTTTATCAGTTTGGTTTGGTTTTCACCGGAGCAGGATTTGGAATCGGCACTGCCTTCGCTGTTGTTGTCCTCGTTGGATTTGTTTACCTTCTGGTGCGTAAAGGACACAAGCCGACCTCCGATCAGCTTCGTTCAGTTGATGCAACTGTAGCTGCTAAATAGGAGACTCATATTATGACTTATATAGTTTTAGCTGTCGTCATCGGGATAGTAGCACTGGCTATTCGCTCTTTGATAAGACAGAAACAATCCGGAGGATGCTCCGGCTGCGGCACTGACTGTAATCGCTGTTCCACAAGCATCAGTCACGAACAAAAATAGCCGCACCTAACTTTTGGTACCTTTCACCCCTCTTTTATATTCCTCTTTTTGATGTACGCAGTCACCCGGTTGTTTTGCAGCCGGGTGATTGTCGTTCAATTATCAGGAAGATAAATTACTTTAATACATAATCACTAAAACAACTGACTATTTACAAAATCAGAAACCGCATTTACATTTTCTTGTAAATGCGGCTTTTAATATTCTTATATGTACTTATTATATCCAGAATCAAAGCAGCAGACGTACAGCGCCATATTTTCCTGCGTCGCTTCCTAATGCTGCAACAGCAAATTTCGCTTCTTCAGAAGCATGGAATACATTTCTTTTGTAATGTTTTTGCACCACATCAATAAGCAGCTGCCCTGCATGTGAAACACCCCCGCCAATTATAAAAATATCAGGATCACTCACACATGCAACATTAGCAAGAACTTCACCCAAGAGTTCACCAATCTCTTCCACAATTTCGCATGCCAATGCATCACCATTGTCTGCGTGCTCAAAAATTTCCTTAGCAGTTATGTTCTCAACACTACTAAGGGTGGTGACCCCAGCGTATTCTGCCACCCGTGTTTTCCCGGTTCTTGCTATTGCAGGTCCCGAAGCATAGGCTTCAATGCAATTAACCTTACCGCAGGCACAAACGCGGTTTTCCTTGTGGCTTATGGAGATATGACCTATTTCCCCGCCGGCACCGTGTGCACCGTGCAAAGCTCTTCCGCCGATAATAACACCGCCGCCTATTCCGGTTCCCAGCGTGACCATTACAACATTCTCACAGCCTCGTCCGCTGCCGCACCACATTTCTCCCAATGCGGCGACATTTGCATCATTTCCTGCTTTCACATGTAATCCGGTGAGTGAACTAAGCTCTTCCCCGACATTGAATGCACTCCAGCCAAGATTAACGCATTTATCTATTATTCCATCGCTTCTCACAGGACCCGGAACACCAAGCCCAATTCCAATAACACTATTTCTATCGATTTTGTTCTTTTCGATGTAGGCATTAATGGATTCTGCAATTTCAGGTAGAATATGTGATCCGCTATCCGATACATCAGTATCTATCGACCACTTTTCCAGCATATTTCCATCAACGTCAAAAAAACCTATTTTTATTGATGTGCCGCCAACATCGACACCAAAACCGTATCTCATACATTATTTCTCCTGATTTTGATTTTACCTTTACGCGATATTATGATATCATAAAAAAAGCATGTTGTGAAGCCACTTTGCATTATATAATACCTGTATTATTCTAGTAAATCACACACTTATTACCGGAAGGGAATAAATACTATGATACCGTTTTTTGATGCCCATGCCGACACGATTTTCCGCTGTATTAATGATGATGAAAACCTGCGAGAGAATAAGCTGCACATTGACCTTATGCGTTCAAAACAATATGCTCCGTATGCGCAGTTTTTTGCAATATGGACAATGGCACAAGTGGATTCACAAAAGACCTCCAATAGTGCTATTTTGCCGGAGCAATTATATCTTGGATATATTAATACACTTGAACGCATGGAGCTTGAGTTTGAAAAGAACCGTGACATTCTTCAACATTGCAGAAATGCCGAAGACGCAAAAACCGCAGCAGCAGACGGAAAGATTGCCGCCTTTATATCGGTAGAAGGCGCTGAGTTATTGGAATGCTCAGAAGACAGGCTTCTCGAAGCTTACGAAGCCGGTGTACGCGCAGTCAATCTGTGCTGGAATAATGCAAACCTTCTCTGCGGAAGCTGTATAGATGAAGCAGACAGGGGTCTGAGCGGGGAAGGACGCAGCTTTGTGCATAGAGCACAGGATATTGGCATTATAATAGATTTGTCTCACGCATCTGAGCCTGCATTCTGGGATACCCTAGAAATCAGTTCACGACCGGTAATGACCAGTCACTCAAATTCCAAAGTATTATGTGCTCATCCGCGCAATTTGACAGACGAGCAGTTTAAGGCGCTCATACGAAACGGCGGAATTTCAGGAATAAATCTATATAGTGATTTCCTNTCTGACAGCAGTGCGGANATTGAAAATGTATTTGCNCACATNGAGCGCTTTATGAGCCTCGGCGGAGAGAAATCCGTTGTAATAGGCTCTGACTTTGACGGTGTTGAGCGTCTGCCGGNAGGAATAAACGGTATTGAGGATATTTATAAGCTATATGAGCTGCTTTTAATGCGAAACTATAGCGAAGATATTGTTAGAGATATTTTCTATAATAATNTGATGTATTTTATAGAAAGAGCAATGAAATAGAAAATTCGACNCCTTTTCAGGCGCCGAATATCAAATCAGTATGTATTTTAGTGTATAATTGAGGAAACCGCACAGTAGACAAGCAGCAGAGCCATGACAGCACTTGTTGTTTTNCTGTATTTCTGGAATATTTTCTGGAATAATGCACCGAACAAACCCCAGCAGCTGATAAATAACATAGCAAATAGTGCCATTAATATTGAGAAGAGTAATATCATTTTATTCGACTGGTCAAACGGGAGAATATAAGTAGTAAGAGTTGTCAATGCTCCAATAATGAGCTTTGGGTTTATGAACTGCATAACTACCCCAGACCAAAAACTTGCAGGAGAGAGTGTTGATTTCCTCTCTGCTTCAGGTTTTTCCGGATGATCCACGCAGACATAGTATGCAAGATATATCATGTACGCCGCACCCAGCCATTTTAATACACCGGATACTTGGGGGATATATTCATATAGCTTTGTTGTGAAATATCCGGATGCCAGTGAAATGAAAAATACGGCACAAGTTGCACCAATTGTGTAAGGATATGCTTTTCTAAAGCCCATTTTAGCTGAATTTGTCATGGATAAAATATTGTTTGGCCCAGGCGTAAATGAATTTATAATGATATAAGACAACATAGCAGGCCAGTTCATAGTGGCATTACCTCCGCAAAAGCATATAATTGCACTTCCTTGTGCGTTATAGTATACTATATGTGCGATATGTTGTCAATACAGGAGGATAAAATGGACGAAATAAATAAGCGGCTGTCGCTGAATTTAAAAAAGCTGCGTGAGCAGGGAAGAATCAGCCTAGACTCACTATCCCGAATGACTGGTGTCAGCAAAAGCATGCTCGGTCAAATCGAACGCGGAGAAGGGAATCCCACCGTTGCAACTGTATGGAAAATTTCTAACGGATTGAAAATCCCTTTTACTGAGCTTGTCTCTCTGCAGCACAGTGAGCGAGAAGTGATAAAAAAGGGGAGTGTATCTCCGGTGTATGCGGATGAAGCAAAATACCGGGCATATCCAATATTTCCCTATGATCAAAACAGAAAATTTGAGATATATTATATTGAACTTGACTCCGGAGCAACTCTGAATGCTGAAGCGCACAATAACGGTGCTCAGGAGTTTATAACCGTTTTTTCAGGCAGTTTAAAAATCTGTGTCAGTGATGATGAATTCGTTGCAGACACAGGGGATGCGGTGCGGTTTAAAGCCGATGTGCCGCATTCCTACAGCAGTGTCGGAAATGAAACCTGCCGGTTAAGCATGACGATAAGTTATGAAAAGTAGTATATTGAGGAAATAATCAAAAATTCACTTGAAAATTCCCTTTTATTATGATATTATGTTTTCTGCGATTGTAAACAAAAGAAAGGATTGAATATAGATGCTCGTTAATATCATTACTATTGTTCAGCTTATTACCTGTCTTTTCCTTATCACTGTTATTGTTCTCCAGTCGGGGAAGAGAAGCGGTCTGTCAGGTGCTATTGCAGGCGGTGCAGACACATTTATGACGAAGAATAAAGCAAAGACTTGGGACGCAAGATTTGCAAAGATGACCAAGTGGGTTGCTATGGTGTTTGTCATCCTTACTTTTGCATTAAACCTGCTATAAACATACAAAGAATTTTTCCCCCGAAGTTTCAAACTTCGGGGGAATTTTATGTTGATTGTTTTACTGTACAAAATAGCTCAGCTCAATATTGATTCTTATCCCCAAAAAGTTGTTATGTAGTTGGGCTCTCTAAAAAAGTTATTGTTTTCTTATCGCAATTCAGCTCTGCCATAATTCCATATGGAATTATGGCAATTGGTTTTGCATG
>JGI994J12354_10003836_pt1 | contig 13796 bp, 8 predicted proteins | sample IntmicLarv3ML3BL_FD_12354 | JGI IMG/M metagenome (IMG submission 12354)
CCTCCGGGCGTGGGAAAAACCTCTCTTGGCAAATCCATCGCCCGCGCCATGAACCGAAAATTCGTGCGCATTTCTCTGGGCGGGGTACGCGACGAGGCCGAAATCCGAGGCCATCGCCGCACATATATCGGAGCCCTGCCGGGTCGTATCATTCAGGGGATGAAACAGGCGGGAACCAATAACCCGGTATTCATGTTGGATGAGCTGGACAAACTGGGATACGATTACAAGGGCGATCCGTCATCAGCGCTTCTGGAGGTTTTGGATCCGGAGCAGAACCATTCCTTCTCCGATCACTACATCAGCCAGCCGTACAATCTTTCCAACGTGATGTTCATAGCCACCGCTAATCAGATTGATCCGGTACCATCGGCTCTGCGCGACCGCATGGAGGTTATCAGTCTTTCGGGATATACCGAAGAAGAAAAGCTGGAGATCGCCCGCCGGTTTCTAGTGCCGCGCCAGACAAAAGAAAACGGCCTCAAAGAGAAAAATATCACATTTGAGGACGCAGCCATAAGCGAAATCATAGCCAAATACACAAGAGAAGCGGGACTTAGAAATCTGGAGCGTGAAATCGGCTCCGTCTGTCGCAAAGTAGCTCGTAAAGTAGCGGAAGGCAATAAACGAACCGTAAAAATTACTCCTAAAAATCTGCATACATTTTTAGGAATTCCAAAGTTCATACGGGAAGATGATCTGGAACAAAACGAGGTGGGCATTGTCAACGGCTTAGCCTGGACTCCGGTAGGCGGCGAAATTTTGCATATTGAGGCGTCCCGGATGCAAGGCAAAGCCGGACTTACCTTGACCGGGCAGCTAGGAGACGTCATGAAGGAATCGGCTCAAGCGGCTCATTCATACATCCGCGCTCACGCCAATGAACTACGCATCGAACCTGAGTTTTTCAAGGAACATGAAATTCACGTGCATGTTCCCGCGGGGGCCATCCCCAAAGACGGCCCGTCGGCCGGAGTTGCCATGACCACAGCGTTGGCTTCGTTGATTACTGGAGTTCCGGTCAGAAAAGATGTGGCCATGACCGGCGAAATCACCCTGAGAGGCAAGGTGTTGCCCATAGGCGGACTCAAGGAGAAGATACTGGCGGCGGTGCGTTCCGAGATGAAAACGGTGATCATTCCGATACAAAACAAAAAGGATTTAGAGGATATTCCTCCGGAAATACTCAAAAAAGTTAAAATAGCGCCAGTTCGGACAATAGACGAAGCGCTGAAGCTGGCTTTGGAAAAGTATCCGCCTCCGTTAACGTCAACTTCTAAAGAGCCTGTTTCCGCGAAGAAGACATCCGGACGGATCGGCGCAGGGCCGACAAAATCAACTAAGGAACAACCAGCCGTAACTTGCGGATAGTTTTTTGGGGTATGGAGCCACGAAATGTCATACCCCTTTTAAACACTCTTATTCCGCGCTTCCAAATCAAAGAACCGCTTTTTTTGTTAACGTATCGAAAAACACATCGGCGTTTTATGTCTATATCGAGCTCTGACCTTGCCATACGAGATATCAATTTCTGATTTTTAAAGATTAATCTTCCGCTAACAGGAGTTTCAATGATTTGGAAAAAAAATATGACTCTGCCGCAACTCAACGAAACTTCCCGTAACAATCTAGCCGAACATCTGGGTATCGAATTTGTGGAGATAGGCAAAGATTATCTGAAAGCGAGAATGCCTGTTGACAACAGGACGAGACAACCAGAGGGCAGGCTCCATGGCGGAGCTTCGGTGGCGCTTGCCGAAACAGTGGGGAGCATTTCCGCCTGGATGTGCGTTGATTCGGAAGCAAAAACGGTCGTGGGGCTTGAGATAAACGCCAATCATACCCGCTCGATTTCGGGCGGATTCGTAACTGCCGAAAGCCAGCCGCTTCATCTGGGAAAAACTACCCAGATATGGGAAATCAAAATACTGAACGAAGAAGACAAACTTGTATGCGTTTCGCGTCTGACTGTGGCTAACATTGATGCTCCGAGGCATATTCTTCAACAATAATTCCGCATTGACGTCTCGTTAATACAAGAAAAACCAATCAATCATGAAGAATAACAAAACTCTTTCCAGTCTCGGAGAATTCGGTTTAATTGAGCAGATATCAGCTCATGCTAGATCCGGTGAAGGCGTTGTTACCGGTATTGGAGACGACGCTTCGGTAACCAGCCTGACCGATGGAATGCAACTGCTCACCTCTGTCGACATGCTGTTGGAAGATGTGCATTTCCGAAAAAGCTGGCACCCTCCTCGACTATTGGGACGCAAATCGTTGGCAGTCAGCCTTTCCGACGTCGCCGCTATGGGAGCTATTCCGCGCTGGGCAGCTCTTGGCCTGGGAATTCCATCCGTTTTTCCCTTTGATTTTCTTGACGAATATATCAACGGTTTCTTGGAAATCGCAAAAGAATACAGCGTTTCCCTCATTGGCGGCGACACATGTCTATCCCGAAACGGCTTGATCATCTCCGTTACAATTATGGCGGAACAATTTCCGGATTTGATCGTACGCCGCAGCGGAGCAAAACCGGGAGATGATATATGGGTTACCGGAACTCTCGGCGACTCCGCCATGGCACTTGAATTTCTAGAAAAAGATGAAGCCGACGCAAAATCTTTTCCGCTGGACAAGCTACTAAATCCTACCCCGCGCATCGCCGTGGGTCGCGCTCTGGCCGAGACCAGTCTGGTTACGGCTATGATTGACATAAGCGACGGTTTGCTCTCGGACTACGGACATATCGCAAAACAATCGGAAGTCGGGGGTATTGTCTATCTGGAACGCCTTCCTTTATCCGGGGCTTTCCGAAAATCCGCCGCTTTCTACCCGGATTTCCCTTATCAACTGGCGCTTTCAGGCGGAGAAGATTACGAGCTTGTTTTTACTGCTTCTCCGAACAATCGGGAAAAAATCCATCTACTATCGAAAAAACATGGCGTTGACGTTACGGCTGTTGGTATAGTAACAGACTCGTCCGAGACTACNATAGAGACGCCGGATGGCGTTCGTCATGTCCCGACGCAGCCCGGGTATAATCATTTTATGCAATAATCAAAAGGAAAAGATGATGCGACAGACAACGATTTCACCAGCTCAGGCGCGCCTCTGCGCTGACACTATCCGTTTTCTCTCAATTGACGCCATTGAACAAGCAAAATCCGGTCACCCCGGTTTGCCCATGGGAGCCGCGGACTGCNCCTTTGGTCTATGGGGCAACTTTCTAGTATTCGATCCAGCCGATCCTATGTGGCCCAACCGCGACCGCTTTGTACTCTCCGCCGGCCATGGTTCAGCGCTTCTTTATTCGCTATTGCACCTTTTTGGATATGATCTTTCGCTGGACGAGCTGAAAAACTTTCGCCAGTTGGACAGCAAAACTCCAGGGCATCCCGAGTTTGGCCACACAGTTGGCGTGGAGGTCACCACCGGGCCGCTGGGCCAGGGATTTGCCAATGCCGTTGGTATGGCCATTGCCGGCAAAATGGCTGCGGAACGTTTCAATACCCAAGATTTCAACCCTATTGATCATAGTATTTACGTCCTGTGCGGAGATGGTTGCCTACAAGAAGGGATAAGCTATGAAGCGGCCGCTTTGGCGGGTCATCTCAAGTTGGGCAACCTGGTTTGTATTTACGACAGCAACGGTATTACCATAGAAGGAAAAACCAATTTGGCCTGGTCAGAAGACATCGCCGGGCGTTTCGCGGCCTGCGGATGGCATATCCAAGAAATTGACGGCCACAATCATGTTCAGATCAACGACGCCATTGCCGCCGCCAAAGCTGAAACGGAGCGACCCTCTATTATCATTGCCACAACGCATATTGGATTTGGTAGTCCGGCAAAACAAGATTCTTCCGACGCTCATGGTTCTCCGCTCGGAGCCGACGAGATCTCCGCCACACGAAAAAATCTGGAATGGAACTATGGGCCGTTTGAGGTTCCGCAAGAAGTACGCGATATTTGCGCAAAGCGTTTGGACTCACTGCGGCAGATTTATACAGAATGGCAACGCGGCTTTGAAAGATGGCGCACTGCAAATCCTGAAAAAAGTGCCCTCTGGGACAACATGTGGAACAAGACTCTGCCCTCGGAATTGACCGAGGAACTGATAGAATCTATCGCCGGAAAAACGGGCGCGACACGCTCGCTCTCCGGAGCCGTTCTACAGAAAGCGGCGGCCCTGATTCCCTCCGTAGCGGGTGGTTCGGCTGATCTGGCGCCATCTAATAATAGCGACATCAAGGGGTCCCCTTCTGTTGCCGCCAAATCTTTCGGGGGCCGCAATCTGCATTTTGGCATCCGCGAACACGCTATGGGCGCAGTTATGAACGGCATGGCTCTTTATGGCTGTTTTATTCCGTATGGCGCTACTTTCCTGGTTTTTTCAGATTACTGCCGTCCGGCCATCCGTTTGTCGGCCCTGATGAACCTGCGGGCGATCTATGTTTTTACCCATGACTCTTTCTATGTCGGAGAGGACGGCCCGACCCATCAACCCATTGAGCACGTAGCCTCGCTGCGAATGATCCCTGGACTACAGGTAATCCGTCCCGCCGACGCCATGGAAACCGCTCTTGCCTGGGATGCGGCTCTTCGTTATGCCAACGGTCCAACCGCCCTGATTCTGTCGCGTCAGAATCTACCGGTCATAGAGCGTTATTCCACCTTTGATAACGCCGACGCGCTTAAAGGCGGATATGCCGTTGCGCCCCGGACAGACGTTCCGGATGCGGTCGTCATGGCCAGCGGTTCTGAGGTCCATGTCGCGCAAGAAGCCTCGGCAATCCTCGCCGCTAGCGGCATAAAAGTCCGCATTCTTTCTGTTCCATGTCTTGAACAACTAATGGCGCAGCCGTCGGACTATCGCGACAGCCTTCTGCCTATCGGCGTTCCCCGCGTCGCAGTGGAGGCGGGCAGGGCTGAATCCTGGGGAAGATTGCTAGGATACGACGGGTTGTTCATCGGTATCGAGCAATTCGGCGCATCGGCTCCCGGCGATGTTCTGGCGCAAAAATTCGGTATTACCGCGCCGCAGATCGCGGAGAAAATCGCTGAGTTTCTAAAAAACTTGTGAAATGTTGATTCGCCGTCATTTTAATGTTCCCGCTACTCCGGAAAGTATTTAGCTCCGCGTTTTCTAAAACAGCCGGTTACTCGCCGTAACCGGACTTGGCAAAAAAACAAAAGGCCTGATCCATGAAACAGATAGACCAACTGAGACGAGCGCTTCTCTTTTCCGGTTTGTCGGACGCCGATCTGGCTGAATTGGCCGCCATTACATCGCTACGCTCGTTTGCAAAAGGGGAATCGCTTTTCTCTGAAAACGATCCCGCCACCGGGTTTTATTTGCTACTGTCCGGCTCCGTCAAACTATGCCGGACCTCCAGAGAAGGCCGAGAAAAGGTTCTTCATTTCGTAAAACCTGGGAATACTTTTGCCGAAGCCGCGTTTTTCGGAGACGGTACTTATCCGGCGGAAGCTCGCGCCACAGAGGCCGGCGAAGCTTTGTATCTGCCTCGTAAAGGCTTTATGGAACTCATGGGCCGCAACCCCGGCTTTGCTTTAAATTTGGTAGCTTCGCTGTCTTTGATGTTGCGCGCATTTGTAAAACAAATCGAAGAGCTCACATTCGCGGATACAACCTCTCGCCTCGCCTCTTTCCTTGTGCGCAGAGCAGCTGAAAAATCAGTTCGCTATGGTGAAATTACGTATGTTGACCTAGGTATCAGAAAATCCGAGTTGGCCGCTCAAATGGGAGTTGCCAGCGAGACAGTCTCGCGGACGTTACGCAAACTTAAGGAAGAAGGAATTATCGAAGTACAGGGTAACCGAGTATTGATTAACGAAATGGAAAAACTTCAGACGCTTTGCGAGCGTCGCGAACAAGGATGACACGCTCTTCTGCCCGCTTTTCAGAAGAACCAGAGGACTACTTCATTATATCCAGTAAGATGTTGATATTGGCGTTGCCAACAACTGGAGAAAACCATTTTCAATTTCACACAAACTTTTACATTACAGCAGCTTGAATGAAAGACAAACACTGCGGCGCAATTGTCTGTGCTCCTGAAATTCAGCCATAAATTATCTTGAAAATTTCCGGCTTCGGCGCCATAATAACACTACGTTATTTCTCTCCCTATCCTGTGCGTTGGCCGTAATGCCCGGGCGGAATGAACAAAGAAAGGGAGGCCTTTTCTATCGTGGTGAGCTGCCCCATTGCGCGGGAATTGCCTAAAGCGATATAAGGTCGCCCACCTATCAAGGAACTCGCCGGAGGTCCTTCAGGCCGACGGCAGGATGGGGAGTTTAAAAGATGGGATGTCTCATTGAGACGTCCCATCTTTTTTTCAATTGCCAGACACCGAGAAAACCTTTCGGCGACATCCAAGTTTTAGCGATTCATGGCGCTGTCCATTAGTTTGTAAGCGCAGAATTCTCCGCACATAGCGCAAGCTCCGTGATCGGATACAGGCGAACTCTCTCTGAGTATACGCGCCCGCTCAGGATCCAGAGCCAAGGCGAACTGTCCTTCCCAATCCAGTTTTTTCCTACATTTGGCCATATTGATATCTTTATTAATCGCCCCGGCTGTTTTTTTGGCGATATCACCGGCATGCGCCGCAATTCGCGCCGCGATAACTCCTTCGCGCACATCCTGCGCATCCGGCAATCGCAGATGTTCGCTTGGGGTAACATAGCAGAGGAAATCCGCCCCGGCCGAAGCCGCTATTGCTCCGCCGATAGCGCAGGTTATGTGATCATATCCGGGCGCGATATCGGTCACCAGCGGACCCAACACATAAAAAGGAGCATTGTGGCAAAGACGTTTTTGCAACTGGATGTTGGTCTGTATCTGGTTCAGCGGCACGTGGCCCGGGCCTTCGATCATAACCTGGACTCCAGCGTCCCACGCTCGCTGGGTGAGCTCTCCCAAAAGGATAAGTTCGTGTATCTGAGCCCGATCGGTAGCGTCTGCCAGACAACCAGGGCGAAACCCGTCCCCCAGGGAAAGGGTCATGTCGTATTCTCTGGTAATCTCTAGCAATTTATCAAAATGCTCAAACAACGGGTTTTCCCGTTTGTTGTAGGTCATCCATTCAATGGTAAAAGCGCCTCCTCTGGAAACCACATCCATAACGCGCCCTTCGTTTTTCATTCTCTCCACAGTGGATCTGGTCACGCCGCAGTGGACGGTTATAAAATCCACGCCGTCCTCGGCGTGCTTGACAATACCTGCGAATATATCATCCACGCTCATATCCACTATGGCTTTCTTTTTGACGCGAACCGCATCCAGCGCAGCTTGATAGAGCGGCACGCTGCCGATACAAGATGTTGTCTCCGCAATAACCGCCCGGCGGATTTCATCAACTGGGCCGCCGGTGGAGAGATCCATAATGGCGTCGGCTCCATATTTTACGGCAATGCGCGCCTTTTCCAGCTCTTTCTCCATATCCGTATCATCAGATGAGGAGCCGATGTTGGCGTTAACTTTGGTGCGAAGACCAGCTCCCACCGCCAGAGGTATTCCGTGCATATGTTTAACATTGTGGCATATGACAATATTGCCGGCCGCAACGCCATCGCGGATAAACTCCGGCGACAGTCCTTCGGCCATGGCCGCGTTTTTCATATTCTCGCTTATGACACCTTGGCGGGCAAGATCAAGCTGAGTCATGACAACTCCGTTTCTAACGGTAATTTGATTTTGCTTCATGTGTTTACGTTTTTCGATCAACGCGCCCGAAATACAACGCACTCTACTCTCAAAAGCAGAAAAGACAGCTATTTGTTATTAATAAATAGGGGGGTTATTTAAGTTCGCATAGAAGCGGTAAATGCAGTGCGCGTTGCTTCTCCGCCGCCGCGAAATGGTTTACCGGGCTATGCCCTTTACCCAGAGGACGAGCCATCTGAATCGCATCCGTGATAAATTCCTTCGCCTTTTTTACAGCAGCGTTAAGAGGTTCTCCCTGAGCCAGGAATGTAGCAATCGATGATGCGTAAGTGCAACCGGTTCCGTGAGTGTTGCTGGTGAAAAAACGTTTAGAACGAAAATAATGGCATATGGCACCGTCAAACAGGATGTCATTGGAAAACTCCCCGCCTAAATGTCCGCCTTTTAGGAGTACATTTGCCGCGCCAAGGGCGCGGAGATCACGAGCGGCCTGTTCAGCTTCCGTTTCAGTCCGAATAGTTCTGCTCAAAAGCCGCTCGGCCTCGGGAATATTAGGGGTAAGCAGATACGTAAGAGGAAGCAGCTGTTCCACAAAAGCTGAAGAAGCCTCCCGCTCCATTAGCGCGGCTCCGCCTTTGGCTACCATGACAGGATCCACAACCAGAGGCAAAAGATATGTTCTATCCGAAAGATTTTCCGCCAATGCGGAAACAATAGCCGGAGTGTGCAACATACCAGTTTTAACAACATCAATGGGGATGTCGGAAAGGACGCTGTTCAGTTGGCTGACAATAAACGAAGCGGGAAGACTATGGATAGACGAAACGCCTTTTGTATTTTGCGCGGTTAGCGCAGTCAAGACGCTTGCCGCATAACTACCCAGCAACGTAATCGTTTTGATATCAGCCTGAATACCGGCCCCGCCTCCGGAATCGCTGCCCGCAACAGTCATAATCGCGCCTCTGGGAAAGGCCCGCTGTCTGTTAAACAGAAGCCTCAACTCCAACGCGGCCATATTTGGCCTGGGGCTGGAGAGAACCGAGGAAATAACGGCCAGAGCGTCCGCTCCCGCATCGATCACCCGGCAAGCATTTGAATATGTAATGCCTCCTATAGCCACTATGGGCAGTTTGATCTGGCTGCGGATTGCCGAGAGTCCGGTTGTTCCAGGCAGATGATCTACAATTTTGCTGCTAGTCGGATACATGGAGCCAAAACCAATATAATCCGCTCCTTCTTCTTGCGCCAGCAGGGCTTCGTCCAAGTTGTGAGTGGACTTACCAATGATTTTTCCCGGGCCTAGCGCAGCGCGCGCATCGGCTATACTTCCGTCGTCCTGCCCCAGATGGACTCCATCCGCGCCCAGTTCCGCCGCCAGGCTCACGCTATCGTTGACGATGAACGTAACGCCAAAATCACGGCAGATTTTCATCAATTGAGACGCTTCGGAGAGGCGGCGCGCCCGATCCTTGATTTTAGCCCGGTACTGCAACGCGGTAACTCCTCCGCGCAAAGCGGACAAAACCCGCCCCGTCAGATTATCTTCCTCGTCGGTAACAAGATAAACTCCGGCAATGGCGCGCTGTTGCGCGACGTTATTGACGATAAGACGGCAAGACTTGCAGCTTTCGTTCATTGCAGCGTTCCTCAAATTGCGCGTATCGCGCGCGGCGATGTTTATAAATAGATTCTTAGCGCGCCGTAGCTTATGGGAGCAAACTGGGATGTTTCACGAAAAACGGAAAAACCGCTCTGATAGACAAAGCATCAGGCGGCTGGTTCGTATACGCGAATCTAAAAAGCCGCTTTCCTACGCCGGTAATCAACCGGATCAGGTTCAAGGGGTCCGACTCTCAAAGAATCATCTCAGTTCTGGCAAACTCCCCCAGGGCATCTATATAACGCCCTAAAGATACTGGAAGTTCATAACCCTGTCAACGCGCATATGGATTTTCAATCAAAGCATCAAAAAGCAAAATTCCCTTTCCCTTTACAGTCGCTCGGAGACATGATAAGAAGCAAGGAGTATAATTCCACAATATTTTATAGGAGTTTCAACGCGTTGTACGATAGCCGTCCAACTTTCGCCGAAATAGATCTTGCCGCTCTGCGCCACAATTATCGTACCATCAGGTCGTCAACTTGCAACCGCGCGGAAATACTGGCTGTGGTCAAAGCCGACGCCTACGGGCACGGTTTCATGGACATAAGCCGAGAACTGGAGCAGCTGGGAGTAAACGCTTTCGGGGTGGCATTTCTGGCGGAGGCCATCCAGCTCCGCAAAGCGGGAATCGACAAGCCAATTTTGCTTTTGGGAGGCGTATACCCCGACCAAGAACGAAAATGCGTTGGATACAACATCTCCACTGTAGTTTTTAACGTCGAACAACTCCGAGCGCTTAATCTTGCCGCTGGCAAACTATTCCGCAAAGCGCGGGTTCATCTGAAGATAGATACCGGTATGGGGCGTCTGGGAATTCCCTACAGCGAAACCCCGGCTTTTTTGAAGGAGCTTGCCGGGCTTCCGCATATAATACTGGAGGGGATTGTGTCGCATTTTGCCAGCGCCGACGAATTAAACGACTCTGGAAATTCTTTTTCAAAACTTCAGGCGGAGCGTTTTTCTTGGGCGCGATCGGAGACGATCGAAGCCGGATTTTCTCCGAGGTATGTCCATATTTCCAACAGTGCGGCGGCCCTTCTGGGGGATATGCCATACTGCAATCTGGTAAGACCCGGGATTACGTTGTACGGTGCGATTCCTTCTCCGGATTTTCTGGGCAAATTTAATCTTCGGCCGGTAATGAGCTTTAAAAGCCGTATCGCCATGTTAAAATGGGTCGAAGCGGGCATCCCCGTCAGTTATGGTCGACGTTTTGTCGCCGACAAACGGACTATGATAGCAAGCGTGCCTGTTGGATACGCCGACGGCTATCCCAGATCTTTGACCAACAAAGGCGAGGCGCTGATCCGAGGCGCACGAGCGCGGGTTGTGGGTACGGTATGTATGGATTGGGTAATGCTGGACGTAACAGACATCAAGGATGTGCAAGTCGGGGATCAGGTTGTACTCATGGGATCCGACGACCGGGGAAATTGCATCCGCGCGGAAGAACTGGCGGAAGCCTCCGGAACAATCCCCTACGAAATATTCTGCGGAATAAGCAAACGGGTGCCGCGGATTTATCTTAACTGAAATTATTCGCAACACGCTTGCGCCGCGCGCAATCTCCGGAAGCGTTCCAACTCTTTACCGCCCAAAATCGCGCTCGATTGGGAACACGGCATGCATGCTATTGCCATTGATCTCGGCACCACAACCCTCGCTGCTTCGCTGTTCGACGCAAGCTCCGGAAAACGCCTCTCAATGGCAAGCGTTTGCAATCCGCAGCGCCGATTTGGCTTGGACGTGGTGTTACGCTTGGCGGCCGCCGTTAACTCTTCCAGCGCTAGCCAAGAGATGACCATACTGGCGAGAAAGGAGCTCTTCCGACTCTGCCGGGAGCTGTGCGCTTCGGTGGGAACGCCATGGGAAGATATCCGTTGCGTCGCCATAGCCGGCAACTCTGTCATGGAGCATTTGCTGTTGGGTCTTCCGATTGACAGACTAGCGCTTCCGCCTTTTCGTCCAGTAACAACATCGGGAACACATACGACTTCAGCCGCCTTGGGATGGCCAGGCTCGGTCGATGTGTATGTTTTTCCCATGCCCAGTGGTTTCGTGGGCGGAGATGCGGTGGCTTTCCTGCTCGGAGATATTCTCAGCCCGTCGCCTCGAAAGCGGTGCGCGCTGCTTCTTGATCTGGGAACCAACGCTGAAATAGCCCTGACGGACAGAGAGAACATATGGGCCACATCGGCGGCGGCGGGACCAGCCTTTGAGGGGGGAAACATCTCATGCGGAATGCCCGCTGTACCCGGGGCAATCACCTCCATAACCATTGAGGAGGAACGACTCCAGACGGCAGTCGCAGGAAACATCGCCCCTACGGGCATCTGCGGTTCGGCTGTAATCGAGATGATCGCCCAGCTCGTGCGTCTCGGAATTATTGAATCTGATGGAAGGATAGTGGACCGGGACGAGATTCCCTCTAATTTGGGCGAACGGGTAATCCCAAATACCGAAGGCAACGCTTTTATTTTCTACCGCGACGCCAATAAAACATTGACGCTTACCCAAGAAGATGTGAGACAGTTTCAGTTGGCGGTGAGCGCCGTCAGAGCCGCTATAGAAATACTGTTCCGAAAATCCGGACACTCCGCTTCATCGCTGGAACGAGTGGAGCTAACCGGATCTTTTGGCTGTATGTTGCGCGCAGAATGGCTTGAAACAATTGGTATTCTCAGCGGGGCCATGACTGGACTTGCCAGCTTTTCGTCAAACGGAGCGCTGGCTGGAGTGGAAACGGCTGTGTTTTGCGATGATCAATTCGTCGCCGCCGAACGCATGGCGGAAAAATTCCGCGTCATTCCCTTGTCCGGTTCTCCGCAATTTGAGGAATTGTTCCTCGAATATATCAACTTTCCGAAAAACAAGCATAAGTGATATAAAGGTGTATCTAACAACTTTTTTGCCAGATTTTTAAAAGGAGCCTTTAATTATGGCGAAAATACGGAGAGCCCTGATCAGCGTGTACAACAAGAGAGGCGTTATCGAGTTTTCAAAGGTTCTGGTCGGATACGGCATAGAAATACTTTCCACCGGCGGCACGGCCAGAGTACTGCGAGATTCGGGGCTTACAGTCAAAGATGTCTCCGATTACACAGGATTTCCGGAAATGTTGGACGGCCGAGTAAAAACTCTTCATCCCAGAATTCATGGGGGATTGCTTGGCATGCGCTCCAATCCGGAACATGTCAACCAGCTGCTGAAGCATGGTATTGGTAATATCGACATGGTGGTCGTCAACCTCTATCCGTTTGAAGCGACTGTTGCTAAAGAAGGTTGCGCACTTGAGGACGCCATAGAGAATATCGACATCGGAGGTCCGACCATGCTCCGTTCCGCCGCAAAGAACTATCCGGACGTAACCGTTGTGGTGGACTCAAAGTATTACGCTCCCATATTGGATGAAATGAGGGCTACTGGCGGGGAAGTATCCGTAAAAACAAATTTTGCCCTTGCGGTAAAAGCTTTTCAACACACCGCGGCGTATGACGGAGCAATTTCAAACTATCTGGGGGCGAGGCTGGGCGACGACGTAGAGACATACCCGGAGACTCTCACTATACAGCTAAAAAAATCCCAAAATCTGCGTTACGGCGAAAACCCTCAACAAACGGCAGCGTTTTATGTAGAAACCCTCCAACATGAAGCGTCGGTATCCACAAGTCGGCAACTTCAGGGTAAAGAGCTATCTTACAACAATATTGCCGATACCGACGCGGCCTTGGAATGCCTTAAACAATTTGGCGAGCGTCCAGCGTGCGTTATCGTGAAACACGCCAATCCTTGCGGGGTCGCCATTGGTGCAACCCCGCTGGAAGCCTACGACCGAGCCTACTCAACAGATCCTGAATCGGCATTCGGAGGTATCATAGCCCTCAATCACGAACTGGACGAAGAAACTGCCAACGCGATTGTAAGCCGCCAGTTTGTGGAAGTTATCATTGTCCCGATTGTTACCCGGGAAGCTCTTGATATTGTAGCCTCTAAAAAGAACGTTCGCCTGCTGGTCTACGGAGACTGGCCGGATACGCCGCATCCGCGTTTCGATTACAAGCGCATTACTGGGGGACTGCTTGTGCAGAGTGCGGATCTTGATCTTTTTTCGGATATGAAGGTAGTGACAAAACGACAACCCACAAAAGAAGAATTGATTGATCTGGAATTTACCTGGCGCGTGGCCAAATTTGTTAAATCCAACGCCATAATATACGGCAAAAACGAGATGACCATCGGTATCGGCGCAGGGCAGATGAGCAGGGTCAACTCGGCGCGTATAGCCGCAATAAAGGCCGAGCTGGCCGGTCTTTCCGTGCAGGACGCAGTCATGGCGTCCGATGCGTTTTTCCCGTTCCGCGACGGTATCGACAATGCGGCCAAGGCCGGTATACGGGCGGTTATTCAGCCAGGCGGAAGCCTTCGAGATCCCGAAGTAAT
>JGI994J12354_10003837_pt1 | contig 13793 bp, 12 predicted proteins | sample IntmicLarv3ML3BL_FD_12354 | JGI IMG/M metagenome (IMG submission 12354)
GCATGGTCGGTGATACAGGCCATTGACCGGTAATTCGATTTTCAGCGTGGTAGGTGTTGCGTCTGTGACGCAACACCTACCACGCCAGGCGGCCAAATTTTGAGCATCCTTGAAAAGGATGACAAAATTTGGCCGATGCCGCTACGCGGCATAAAACCCTGCGGATTCAATTTTCCTGGGGAAACCTTGACTCCAGCGGTTTCATAACGGCTGCGCAGCAGACGGGGCGTTGAAACGTTCCACCCTGCGCGCTTTCCGCAAAGGGTGGGCGCAGAAACGCCCGGATTAAGCCGTGAAGCGTCTACAGCCGTTTACTCATCATGACCGTTTCCGGTGCAACACTATACCCATGTCTTTCGTAAAACCGAAACGCAGGAATCGTCCTCTGCGTATTGAGTGTCACGCAGGACTTTCCTTCTTCGGCCAGAATCGCCTCAATATCATCCAGAAACGCACCGCCGACGCCTTGCCCTTGCAGCTCCCGCGCGACGAAAATTTCCTTGATTTCATATGCTGCGGCGGCAAAATAATCCGACTCCACCCCGAGGCACGCGGCCAGAAGCGCTTCGCCGCACAACAAAACAAAGCCCCGGAATCGCGGTGTCCGCAGCAAATCTGCCACATATGCGGTGATTCGATCCGGCTGGAGCCACTCATACGACCATGGCGGATTCCGGAACACATCCAGCATCATCGCCACACACGCGCCGCAATGGCATTCCTCCATCGGGCGCAATTCCGTTACAGTATCCGCGCTCATGCTCATCCCTCCGGGTTGAACAGCGCGTCCAGCTCATCAAACCATTCCGACAGCATGGGCAGCAGCTCAAACTCCACGATTTCCGCCACAAGGATGAAGTCATCGCACTTCATCGCGGTCAAAATTTCGCCATACTGCTCCAGGATGAAGGGTAAATTCACCTCAAGGCCGTGGATACTCTCCGTTTTCCGCATGTTGTCGGCCAGTTTTTGGACGTTGATGACGCCATCGCCTACAGCAAGCAGCGTTCCGTTCTTGCCCTCTTTCAAATCCACCGTGCGCGTGTCGCGGATTTCCGTGACAACCTTATCAAACGCGTCAATTTGCATGGCGAGAGCTTTGTATGTATTTAGCAGGAAATCCTGCGTCGTTTTGTCCATTTTCATTTCGCTTCTCCCTCTTTATTGAAAATTATGCTTTGGATATAGAAAAGGGTCAGCGTTTCCGCCAACCCTTTCCCAACTCACTAAGCCGGTAAGCTTGCTTGTAAAAACTTATTGGAGAAGCTGCAGAACGCTCTGCGGAGCCTGGTTAGCCTGTGCAAGCATGGATGTAGCTGCCTGTTGCAGGATGTTTGCTCTCGTGAGGTTCATCATTTCCTTCGCCATGTCTGTGTCGCGGATACGGGACTCAGCGGCGGACAGGTTCTCGGAGGAAACCTTGAGGTTGTTCATTGTGTACTCTACGCGGTTCTGGACGGCACCGAGCTTAGCTCTCTCATCGGTAACAAGCTGGACAGCTGCTTCCGCAAGGGAGATAAGCTTAGAAATACCAACAGCTGTCATAACATTACCAGCTGTTAAATCTGCCAACGCTCTACCAATGCCATGATAGGTAACGCCACTAGCAGTTGTTACACCGTTAGTACCCATGGTGTCAGATAAACCCATAGCAGTCATTGTGCCAACATAGAATTGAATTAACTGATCTTCGTTTGCGCCAACCTGAAGAGCAAGAGACCCAACGCTGTTAGTACCACCGTCAGAAAAGCTGCCTGAAAGAATTTTCTTTTTGTTAAACTCAGTTCTTTCAGCCATAGCATCCATTTCCTGGATAAGCTGCTCAATCTCGTCGCCAATCTTCTTACGGTCTTCCGGCTCATTGGAGTCGTTCGCCGCCTGGACAACCAGCTCACGAATGCGCTGCGCCATGTTCTCAATCTCCTGCATACCGCCTTCAGCGGTTTGAATCATGGAGATACCATCCTGTGCGTTCTTCGTAGCCATATCAAGGCCGCGAATCTGCGCACGCATCTTTTCAGAAATTGCCAAGCCTGCAGCATCATCCGCTGCGGAGTTGACTCTCAAACCGGAAGAAAGACGGGACGAAGCCTTCGTCTGCTGGATACCAACCTTGCTCAAATTTCTGTGTGCGTTCAGGGACAGAATGTTTGTGTTTACGACCATGTTACTCATAGTTATTTCCTCCTTGAAATGTTTTTTGGGCTTCCCTGCCCTTTTTTGAAAAGCTTTTGCCTCGACCGCAACCATTTTCACGGTTGACTGTTGATGTGTACCATTGTACCATTGCAAGCTACCGAAGCTTTCAAATCATATATCGGATGGCGCGGCGGAAACTTTAGCGTTTTTTTATATTTTTTTAAGATTTTTTGCCGGAAAGTTTCAAAGCGGTGTCATACGCGAAAACAAGTTCTTCCAAACTGCAATGATCCTGCACAAAATGCGTCGTGCAGAATACCCAGCGCTTCCCTTTTAACAGGTTGAAAACGCGGCGGATTTCCCCTTCCAGCCGGGCGTAGTCGCCAAAACCGAGTGTGGACTGTATGCACAACCCGCCTAAGATACCGAAGCTGTCTGCGTATTGCTTCAAATAGGTATCATACGACATACCCGCCGTTTCTTGGTACGGATGAATCATGTTGTAGCCGATTTCGACAATGCCGTCGAGAACGCTGTTGATGTTCCCGTCCGAGTGCAGGCTTGCGAGTTTGCCGCATTTATGCGCCTCCGCGACCATATCGCGGTGGTGCGGAAAAATCATATCGCGCCACACCTGCGGGCTGAACATCAGGCTGTTCTGCGCGCCCCAGTCGTCGGAAATGTGCACCATGTCGATACCGAGGTCGGATGTATTGCGGATGAAATGCAGGTTCCATGCGGCTTGGCGGCGGTAAACCTCCGCCATTTCGTCCGGGTACATCGCCAGCCAGCAGAGGTGGTCTTCGATGCCGAACGCATCGTTCAACGCCTCAAAGATGCCCGGCGTCTGCATGTAACAAAACCGCCCGCGCGCACCGCGTTGGTGGGCAAGCTCCGCCTTGATGTTGGCGTAATCCGCCTCGCGGTCGGGGTCTGTCCACGGAATCGACAGCAGTGCTTCCGGCGTGACTTCGCCTTCTTCATCTCGAACCGCTTGTATCGCATCCCAATTGAACACACTTGGCCCGCCGAAAATGTGCGCCATGTCGAATTCATACGCGTCCTCAAACCCGCGTACCGAGCCGAATTGCGAAGTGATTTGTTTTTCCATATTCGCGAAAACCCAGCCGTACAGTGGTGTGATGTCCGTGTCGTTCTGCCCCAGTATCGTCTTCTTGACAAGTTCGTGAGATTCCATGTTGACCCCCTATTGTGTTTGCCTGTTATTCTCTTGTTGTCTTTTTTACTTTATGACTACTCCTGTATAACTCTTCTACTCCGTACGCCAGCCAATGCGCTCACGGAATTCCGTTGGCGACAATCCCGTTTGCTGCCGGAATACCCGCGCAAAATACGCATGATCCAGATACCCGCACAGCGCGCCAATGTCGCCGATGCTGCTCTTCGTCACACTCAGCAGGTTCTGCGCTTTCTCAATCCGCAGCTTTGTCAGCAACTCATTCGGCGTCATGCCTGTTTCTTCCCGGAAACGGCTGTGGAAAAATGCGCGGCTGAGGCCGCTTTCCGCGATAAGCGACTCCACAGAGAGCGAATCTGCGTAATCTTGACGAATGGTGGCGATGGCTTCGTTAATTTTACGTGTGCTACCCTTCACGCGGTACGCATATGCTTCCCGGAAGATTTCTTGCAAGAAATAATACAACGATGACTTCTCGGAAAAATATTGCAAATCGCCACCTGCGCCATGCGCTTGGTAAATTGTTTCCATCAGCTTGACTGCTACATCCTTCTTCCGGAGTGTCAGCTTATCCGGCAAACCATTCAGCAGAGAATTGTCATAACGCGCCTGCGCCTCGTCCGGCGTGCCGAAGCTGTAGTTCGGGCTGCGCGTTTGGTTGCCCAGCATGTCCACACAGAGGATGTAGCAGCGGTACGGCGGCACACCCTGTACCACTTGCCCCGGCTTCCGCAGGCATATGTCACCCGCACGGAAAGGAATGAATTTCCCATCAATCACGATACCGCCATCGGATTGTAAATAGTATTCAAACTCATAATCATACACCACGCGTGAACCGTACCGAGTTTCCAACCCGAGGCTGTATCCGTCAAACAAGCGGCATTGCAACACAACGGGATTCAAATATTGAATCGGCAACCGCATATGTTTCCTCCTTCACGCATGGAATTCAATTACAAGATACCATACTTTTGTCCTCGCGTCCAGAGTTTTTTCCTATCATTCTCATATGCTTTCCTACTATAATTCAAGGTATGAATACAAAGGGGGATGAACAATGACAGGAAAAGAACGCATGACAAAGATACTGAACCGTGAACCAGTGGATCGCATCGGTCTGTACGAGCATTTTTGGGGCGACACACACCGCGAATGGGCAAAGGGCGGGTTTGTGAAGCCGGACGAGTCGCTTGCCGACCATTTCGGCTTTGACATGGACGAAAGCTGGTGCTTCGACCTGATGGCAGATTTAAGCTTCGAGCGTGAAATCGTTCGCGAGGATGCCGATACTATCACTTATCTCGACGGCAACGGCGCTATTCTGCGGCGGCACAAGCACCACGACACCACGCCGGAGCATGTCGATTTCACTGTGCAGGATCGTGAGGGTTGGGAGAAAATCAAGCCGCTCCTCACACCGTCGCGTGACCGTATCAACTTCGAGGGCTACCGCCGTGCGAAAAAAGCTTGCGCGGATGCCGGACGTTACTTTGTGTGGAGCGGTGTGAACGTCTTTGAATGTATGCACCCGGTTTGCGGGCATGAACACATGCTGGTAGGCATGGCGCTTGACCCGGATTGGGTCATCGACATGGCGACGACATATGCGCATCTACTGGTCGAGTTGCAAAAAATACTTTTCGCTGAGGAAGGTCTTCCGGACGGTATCTGGTACTACGAAGACATGGGCTACAAGCAGAGCCCGTTCATGTCGCCTGATATGTATCGTGAAATCATCAAGCCCGCGCATGTGTATACCATCAATTACGCGAAAAGCCTTGGCCTGAAGGTCATCATGCATTCTTGCGGATTTATCGAGCCGCTTCTGGCCGATATGATTGACGCGGGTATCGACTGCTTGCAGGTCATCGAAATCAAAGCCGGTATGGATTTGTTGAAGCTCCACCGCGAATACGGCGACAAAATTGTCTTCATGGGTGGCATTGACGTCCGCGCGCTGTATTCCAACGACAAGGACACCATCGACGCGGAACTCGAGGCAAAGATTCCCACCGTAAAGAAAGGCTTTGGCTATGTCCTCCACAGCGACCATTCTATACCATGCACTGTTAATTATGACAAATACCGTTATTTCATTGATAAAGGCTTGTCTCTCGGGCAATACGAAGCATAACTGCTTGTATTTTACGCTAATTTTTGATATGCTGATAAGCAGAAGGAACACCACTATCATCATGGTATCATAAGGAGGCGCGAGACATGAGAAAAGTGACACTGGTAAGACCGCAAAAAATGCAGTTTTTATTCACAAAGGGGAAAGTTCTGCTGGACGGCAGCGAGTGCGCGGTCGTGAAGGCGGGTAAGTCGGTAGAATTTGAGATTCCGGATGGCAGTCATTCGATTCAAGTTCATTTCCCGGTGCTTCCGCCTATCAGCAGCAACACGCTCTTCATTGAGCAAACGGACGGAGATTCGGTTTTTGAAGTGAAAATCAACGTTCCTTTGAAAAATACGGATTCGACCACCGCGGAGCTTACAAAAAAATAGCATTTGTGCATATCGGAAAACAAGCGGCTTCCTGCATTGGAAGCCGCTTGTTCTGCTTACAGCCTTTTCAGCACCGTCGCCGGCAACTGCGTCATGTACTTTTCCTTCGTGGCGAGGCCGCCGCGAATGTGCCGTTCCGATTTGTTGACCTCTAAAACCCGGCGCGCCTGCGATGCCAGCTTCGGGTTGATTTTCATGAGTCTTTCTGTTACATCCTTGTGGACAGTCGATTTGCTGATACCAAACCGGCGTGCCGTTTCCCTCACGGTTGCGTTGCTGCTGATGATAAAATTCGCAACTTCTATGGCTCGCTCCTCTATGTAAGCCTTCACGAAATTGCCCTCCCTCACAAAGAATCACTCGATTTATTTATATGTGGGCAATGGCTTTGTTATGTCGCAGAGTTTTTCTCACCGCAGTTCTTCTGCAAAATATGACAATTGATGAAAAAAGCACACTGCTGGTTGACTTCTCTTGCAATTTCACTGTATACTGAAAGTATACATATCAATCTTTCTCAATTTCACAACAATATGATGGCATCAAAAGGAGGCTTATTCACATGAACAAAAAAAGGTTCCATGACAAGCATGTTTTGCTTTCGCTTCTGCTTACGGTATTACTAATCATCGGCAGTCTGACAACAACGCAGACGTTCGCGGCAGCGGTCGACATTAGCGAAAAAATCAAAATCACCAATGTGTCCGTTAACACCGGCGGCAATACTATTAGCCAAACTGACCACACCTTCTTGGACGGTTTTCACAGTGTCCTGTTTGAGTGGGAAACAGATTTAGAATTAATCAACGAAGGCGACTTCTTTACGCTTGATTTTTCTTTTGCTGGTGTTGGAAATCTTTCGACCGGCGCTGCCGCCAATGTCATATACAACGGCGCTGCGGTCGGCACGATTTCATGGAGCGCGGTTGATACATCCACTCCCGGAAAGAAAATCGCAACAGTCACCGTGGCCTTCGACACAGAAATCAATAATGTCGGAATTTCCGGCAAAGGCGAATTCGGTTATACCTATTCGCGCGCCGCAGAAGATGTAGATAAAGATACCTCTTTGATTATTTCATATAGCGAAGGGACTGGTACCCATACCATTGAATTTACCGGAAAACATTCGCCCACTGCCGTCGACGGTCCCAGTACCAGCAATAACCCTTATACCGCCCCGAGAGCCTTCAAAGGCTCGTTGGTAGACCTCTCCGTGGGTGCCGATAAAAACCATTATGCTTCTTGGACCGTAATATTAAACCCGGCCGCCAAGCTCATAGATGATTATCACACAGGACTTACAGGCACCGATACGCTTGTGCTCCGTGACGAATTTGACATCAGCAGCCAAAACATGATGCAGCTCGTTCCGCTTCAGTATATGTATTACAAGTGGGAAACCGATGCCGACGGCGCCGGTCGGAGTCATCATACAAGGGTAGAACCATATACGATTGGCACGACGACGGAGGGCGGCTTTTTTGGCACCGACAGCACTGTGTATGTAAAGATGTATAAGATTTCGAGAGAAAAGCTTACAGAGATTACTAGCGGCCCAGTGTTTGACCCCATCTCCCCTCACAAACGCCCCGATGAAGATCAAACAACATATCGGATTTTGAGTCATTTACAACGCGCCTCTTTATACGCAAGCGCGGATTCTGGTGATATCAGTTTTTCAACGCCCTATGCCTATCAAGCATTCATGGACGAAGCCATACCTCTTAACCAGGACGAAATCACAAGCTTCAAAGTGCTGCCGGGCGATGGCGGTTTCGAAATTGAATTTGAAGCCGGCTTGCTTGATGAATATGTTGTTATGATGTCATACAACACATTACTACTGGAGCCGGGTGTGGCCGGGATAAACTATAAGAACGGTGTCAAGCTTTCTAAAAAAAGCAATTCTTCCTCTGTTACCTCAACCGACGGATACATAATGAGGTCATGGGCTTCCGGATCGGTTACATCGGTGAACGGCGGCATCATGGTTACCAAAGTGAATGAGGGTAAATCTTACCTTGGCGAAGCTGCCAACGGCACAAAATTCACCGTGACGCGCCGCAAAATCGGGACAGGTGCGCCGTTGGTTACCGGAGAGGGTTTGTCCTCATGGGATTTAACAATAGTAAGCAATAGCCAGGTCGCCAGTCCTAACCTTAACCCGATTTCGGAGGTGTATTACGAGCTGGTCGAAACAGCCGCACCAACGGGGTACCAAAAACTAAGCAAACCGATTTACTTCACAATGAAGAATGTTAGCGGTAAATTTGAAGTTGAACTGGGGACAGTTGACCCTGTGACCTTTATTTTCACAGCTAACGATACGGTATATGACGGCATTGCATTGATGGGTACTGATACCAACGACATTCGCGTTATCAACATCCCGGGCACCGTACCAACGCCCACACCGACACCAACACCAGCGCCCGTATCTACACCGGAACCCGATCCCGATCCGACGCCGTCACCAACAGCAACAGCAACCCCCACCCCGACACCTGAGCCGGAAGATGAAGATGACACGGACGAGGAAACCCCAACACCCACGCCCGCGCCGACACCAACGCCGGTGGACGAAGACAATACCACGGATGAGGAAATCGCAACACCGGCACCGACAGCCACACCAGACCCCAGAGAAAGCTATACATTCGAATTGCAAGATGATGGTATGTATCTTGTGTTTGACGAGTTCGGCACACCTCTTGGTTATGTTCGGACACCGGATTTGGAGGGTCTTGACGACATGATTCCGCTTGGCACCTTCCGTCCGAATCCGCAAACAGGCGATTCGTTCATGCCAGCGGTTTATACCGGCGGATTGCTCGTATCACTTGCAGCTCTGTATATCATCGGGCGTATTTGGACACGTTCGCGGAAGCAGGATTCCTAATAACTACATAACAAGGCGCACAACGAAATCGTTGTGCGCCTTGTTTGTTGTTGATGAACTGACTTTACAAGAATTTTTTCGGCATCTTACAGATGTACGAAGCCGTCGGGTTGACAAATTGTGTGGAGCGTGCCTCCATCACCTGCCCGAGGAGCAAGTATGCGTCATTCACGGTAAAGCCGTAACCCTCCACCATCCACAGTACAAGCTGCTTCGTGGCCTCCAGAAACGCTTCCTTAGTGTTGCCCTCGCAGACGACGGTCATGATATACGCATCATTTTCGATACGCACACAGCCGTAGTTTTCAGGCTTTTTGATAACCTCAACCGACAGTTTGCAAACCGTCCGGCATTCAATCCCGCCGGAGCAATTGATTTCACCATCGCCCTGGATTGCATGACAATCGCCGATATGCAGCAATGCGCCTTCGACCGCAACAGGCAAGTACACCGTGCTGCCCGGGGCGACCTCTTGCACATCCATATTGCCGCCATGCGCGCCACCCTTTGCGTTGGAGAGCGCCTCCACAGCCGGTGCCGTGCCAAGCGTGCCAATCATCGGCGCAACCGGCAATTTCCGCTTGTCGTCCCAGAGCACAAAGCCGTCCTCAATCTTGACGGTCTTGACATTCATACCCCAATCATGCACCATGATATGGTTCGCCAGGTGATTCGACTCCTTGTTGAAGCCCGTATAACCGACCTCCACCGGGTTGACCTCGTGAATCTTGACGGCCAATACATCGCCCGGTTTTGCACCTTCGACCGCCACGACGACCGTCGGGTTCAGCGCGCAGGTTTTGTCCGGCGTCCAGCTGTCCGCATAGGACAGCAGCCAGCCGCCCGTGCAAAGCTCCGTTTCCGCCATAAACACTTCGCCCGGCTTTACGGTGAATTGCGGCGGATTCAACGGGCTGTGGTAGTTGTAAATAATTTCCCTCGATGCTGTTTGCATAATTCCCTCCGTTTATTGGAACTTAATGGCAACCTTTTTATCGCGCTGTACCTCGTTCTTACCGTGCATGGCATACACACCTTCGCGGAGCGTGTCTACAACGTCAGGCGTGCTCGTCCGGTGCAGCGGTGTCAGGCAATACTTATCAAAATCTCCGCCGAAATCCCAGTAGCGCGGCGGCGTGTTGATACATTCCGGCGGCGTGACATACCAGTCCTTGTTGCTCTTCATACCCCAAAGCTTGTTGATGAAATTCTCCATCTTCCGTTCCTTCGGTGTCGCGCGGAGTGCCATCGCCAGCTCCGTCACCTGCATGGCATTGCGCAGGTTCTTCAGGCGGATGGACGGCAGCGGCGCTTCGATACCAAAATACTCACCCGGGTAGAAGAGGTTCTGCCCGCCATGCTCGACTGGGCACTTCAGCGGGTCGGGACCGTAGCCCGTCGTGTTCCAAACGACAAAGCCCGTCGGGCCCATCATCAGGCAATACGCCGGCCAGGTATACATCGTCAGCAGATTTTCGGAAATCGCATTATGCGACCCGCCGTAAATCCACAGGATATTATCTTTCTCACGCATGACACGCGTGCTCTCCGGGCACCAGCAAAGCCACGCAAACGAGGCAATCCACATATCGCACATGTCGGAATACACACTGTCGTAATGCTCGTGGAAGTAGTTGCTGGAATCCATGCGGAAAGAGAACTTCGCCGGGCTCGTCTCGTAGATACCCTTCATCATTTCATAAAAATCGAAAATGACGGCTTGGTCATGCTCATACCAAACCTCGTCCACCGTATACGGCACGGTACGGAAGTCCTTCTTCGAGTTCAAGAACAGTTCCAGAATCGTCTTATCCCAACCCTTTTCCTCAAAGTGGCGGACAAATTCCATCAGAATCCGGCGAAATTCCGTGCGGTACCCCTTCTGCCCCCATTTTTCATAACATGCCGGCCAGAAGAAATTGAAAGGCATATAAATAAATTCCAGCGGATGTGCGCCACCGGGGCTGTCCTTAAACAGCGTACCATCCAGCAGCGGTGCATAGAATTGGTCGAACAAATCCCAGTTCTTCACGCGCAAGGTCTTACCCTCGCCTTCCAGCTCCGGGATAAACACCGGCGCGACATCACCTGTGTGGGAATACGGGAGCAGATGAAACAAGCTGCGGTGGTCGCGCGCAAGTTTGAAGTATTCATGCTCCATCTTGATATAGCTGCCGTCCTGGTACTTGTTGTCGTTCCCGCGCGTCGCAGGGGCGAAGTTTATACGGCTGCTTGCGTAGTTGTTCAAGTCCGCGACAATCATATTTTCCTTCGGTACGGCAAAATCGCCGACCTCAACCGCAAGCTTAAACACCTGCTTCTCGCCGTCTGCATCGACTGTGAACGTGCCCGCGTAGATGTCCGGCGCAACGTCCTCACTCACCCAGATATCCACCCAGACAGCGCCTGCTTTTTGCGTGGACAAATAATGTTCGTCCAGCGGGATAGCGAACGGCTTGACCTCGTTATCAAACGGATACAGGCAGTCCGGCGCGAGTGTATCACCCTCAGCATCTTGGATTGTGTGGAACCATTCCGTGAACAAGCTGATATTATCCTTCGCGATAACAGTGCCGTTTTCCGCTTTAAGTTCGTTCATTTCGATGCTGAGCTTGCTAAGCGTACCACTCTTCGGCACAACACCAATTTGGAAGGATACCGTCTGGTTTTTCGCGGACGGAATCACGATCTCATCCTCGTAAAATGCCGATTCCGGGTTCTGCATGTTGTCATAGGCGAGCAATTCGCCCTTCACGCCGTCAATACGCACAAAGTCCTTGTATGCGAAAATCATTTTCCCGTTCATGAAATCACCTCCCCATCGCATGTCAGTTCCAAGATACCCACAATCTCCGCGTCGGAGTTTTTCACGGGGTAGTACCAGGCCTTGTGGCCGTTCTCTTTTGTTGCCGTTGTGCCGAATTCGCCCGCGAAAGCTCTGCCTGTCGCATCGTCAATCGGCGAATTCCGATGCGAACCTTCGGACGGGATGGTGCTGCCCGCCACAAGTGGTACGCGCATACCCAGGTTGTCCGGGCGCTTCTGCCAAAGGTAAGCTTTGATTTTCGCAGCCTTGTTGATACGCTCCAGCTTCATCAGTACCTTTTTACAATGGTTGAACTTGTCGAAGTCGTAATCCACATGCCCGTACTTGTCCAGCAGTACTTCCTCGAACTCATCGCCGTTCAGGAACATCAGACCAATCTCGGCGATGCTGTCGATGTCCAATTCCTTTAACTTTGCCATTCTTCCGCCTCCTTTTATAGACCTTAGACCTTGGGGGCTATGCGCCCCCACTCCCTCGCAAGGGACTCGTCCCTTGACCCTTCCATTACGGCGCAATACATTGCGCCACTTGCTAAAGCTTTTGATTAAACTCTTCACGAAAAGTTTACAGGGTGTGGGGCAGCGCCCCACGGTTTTATCAATTTACTCTTCCCAGACGAGAATCAGCCAACCCTTGCCCGCCGGAATGGTGAGCGGCGCGTCCAAAGCAAATGGATTTGATTCCTGGAAGCTCTTGATAAACGGAATCTCCACCTTGCAGCGGCTCTTATCCAAACCAAGCGCCTCAAAATCAATATTGAGATTGATGGTCTCATCCTTATCCGACCAGCTTCCCGCCACAATCATGAGCTTTGTCGGCTGCTTGTATACTGTCGCCTTGATGCTGGCGTTGCCGGTGCAAACCGGGCATTGGCTGTGCCAGAAGCCGACCATCGTCGCGTTCCACATGCGGAAATCATTCCACAGGTTCCACAAATCTGTCGGGTCGAACTCCTCCGGCTGCGGCATACGGTTTGACATGCCGAACACCATACCGCGCCATACATTCCCGCCGAACTGGAGCATCTCGCCCATCATACCAAACGGGATACCGCTGATTTCAATGAGCCAATTATCCGGCGCAACGTTGTAATCAAAGCCCTCGCCAAACCAAAGGCGGTCAATAAATGCGAAGTTGTCGATGTACAGGTTCATGCTGTTGCCCCAACCCGCAAGGGAGGAGTCGTCCACGTTGTTGTTCTTGTAATAGTTCCACGAATGCAAGTCAATGGAGCATTTCGGATGGTCGCGGTCAAGTACCTTGCGGCAGCGCTTCATGATTTCGCGGTTGAACGCGACATCATCGAAGTACAGGCCGTCCATGCCCGTGTTCTCCAGCAGCCATTTCACGCCCTCAAGGAAGTAGTTGTTGTACCGCGACATAGGTGCCGCCACAACAGACGCCTCCATCTCGTCCTTGTATTTGTCCTTCTTGATACGCTGCCGCCACGCGGTCATGAAGTCCTTGTCCAGGTACTTCGCAAACCATTCGTCCGCATAACCGACATCGCCTTGGAAGCTCTTGCCCACTTCATACGTCGTGGGGATAAGCTCGCCATTCAGACTCATCAGCGCCCAGAACTCCACTTGCCGCACTGTGATTTCCTTCACCGTGTCATACAGCTTTACGCGGATGCTCTCATCGTGGCATTTATCTACATAGTTCACCAAATCTTCCGTCTCAAAGAACGGCCAGTTGATGAAGGGGTTCAAATCGTTCGCATGATGGATATTGACAATGTTTGCACCGGATTTCGCCACGTCCTTCAAGTCCTTCGAAACCTGATGGAAGTAGTGGTCCTGCCAATGCTCTACTTTATCAATCGGCTTAACCGGCGTGATGGACAGGTCAAACATATAGTGCAGCGTCTCGCCAACCTTGAGTGTGCGTGCGCCGCTGTAGGCTGTGAGAAGCACTGTGTCGTCCTTCTCAACGACGGTGCAGCCACCCTTGTCACCGTTCGCCCAGCTCGTCGGCATCACCAGCGGATAGTAGTGATAGTAAATCAGCATCATGGGCTTTTCGTAGTTCTCGTCCTTCAATCGCACCATCATACCGGCGTTGACTTCGCCCATCCACATGGTATCCTGGTTGTACTTCTGCTCCCATTTCCAGTCCAGGTCAGACTTACGGTAGCCGCCCATTTCGCCCATACCCATCCAGTATTTCGCCGCGTCCTTGCGGTACGGAATCTTGAGTGCGATGTCGTTGACTTC
>JGI994J12354_10003838_pt1 | contig 13792 bp, 9 predicted proteins | sample IntmicLarv3ML3BL_FD_12354 | JGI IMG/M metagenome (IMG submission 12354)
CAAAATATTTTTCAATCAATAAGTCGGAGAGTTTAAAAAGAACAAATTTTTGTCAAGACAAGAAAAAGTTCGCAGTTAACCCTTTCGGGTTGACAAGGACTTTTGCGCAGTATTGGCGGAAATTTGCCTTTTAAAACCACATCGGGTTCGACTCTCTCTACCCTAAGCATATTGGAAGCCACATGCAAACCTCGAATCATTCATTTATTTTCGACAAATTTCGAGTTTATTTTGTCGCAACTTCACAAAATATACCTTTTTTTTAAATATTGTGATTGCCAAGTTTGTACTCTTTATGTATAATATATATTCGGAAAGACTTATCCTTGAAACTACGCTGCTGCTGATTGAATTTTATCACTAAAATAAAGGATGATTAATTTTGGATTTATCTTTGACCGGCTTTCTTTCCGATTTGAAAAACCTTCCCTTTCTTATTACGGTGATTCTTGTCCTCGCGGTTGTTTTTGTCAACGGCTGGACAGACGCACCCAATGCCATTGCTACATGTGTGTCAACAAGAGCGATGAAGGCAAAGCCCGCAATTATTATGGCCGCTATTTTAAATTTTTTCGGTGTTTTGGTCATGACTCTTGTAAGCAATAAGGTCGGAGCTACAATTTATAAAATGGTTGATTTCACAGCGGTTGAAGGTCTTCCGCCAAATGCTCCGATTATCGCCCTTTGTGCATCTCTTGTCGCCATTGTGGTATGGGCTACCGCCGCATGGTATTTCGGTATTCCTACCAGCGAAAGCCACGCGCTGATTGCCGGCATATCAGGCGCTGCAATCGCTATGGGCGGCTGGGCAGGAATTAATTTCAGCGAATGGGTATCGGTTTTGTACGGACTCGCACTTTCCACCGTTTTAGGCTTTGCTTCGGGCTTCGCAGTAGTTAAGCTTATCGAACTGCTCTTCAAATCGCTGGAACGCACTTTTGCAAACAAGTTTTTTACCGGATCGCAAATCTTCGGCGGCGCGGCTATGGCATTCATGCACGGTGCGCAGGACGGTCAAAAATTTTTGGGAGTTATGTTTCTGGGTATGGCTCTTGTCAACAACTCAACGCAAACCGAATTTGAAAACATACCGCTCTGGCTGATTGTTTTAGTTTCACTTACAATGGGCATAGGTACCTCCATAGGGGGATACAAAATAATAAAATCTGTCGGTATGGATATGGTAAAGCTTGAAAAATATCAGGGCTTCTCAGCCGACCTTGCCGCTACCGGATGTCTTTTACTCGCTTCTCTTACAGGTATTCCCGTCAGCACAACCCATACAAAAACAACCTCCATCATGGGTGTAGGAGCCGCCAAACGTATTTCTGCCGTAAACTGGCAGGTTGTAAAGGAAATGCTTCTTGCGTGGGTGCTTACATTCCCCGGCTGCGGATTAATTTCATTTTTAACTACCCACTTATTTGTTATAATATTTTCCTAACCGGATCAACTAAAATATCGGAGGTTTAAATCATGTCTAAAAAAGATGAAAAGAAGAAAAAAGGCGGAGAAAAGAACTATTTCAAACAGCTTTACAAAACGTCACACTATGCGGTGGAGCTTTCAAACACTCTTGGTACAATGCTTAATTCATTACCAATGACAAATGAAAATGCCATAACGCTTCACAAAATGGAGCACGAGGCAGACATTCGCAATGACGAGCTTATCGACAACCTTTACAAGGAGTTTCTTCCTCCGATTGAGCGCGACGACCTTATGAATCTTGTCTATTCACTTGATGATGTAATTGACGCTATCGAGGATGTCGGCGTTCGCCTTTTTATGCTCCGCATTACCGGGCTTAAGCCTGAAGCCAAAGAGGTCATTTCGGTCATTGCTGAGATGAGTCTTGCTCTTGAAAAGGCTTTTGGCGAGCTTCATAACTTTAAAAAGCCGAAAACCATATATCCTTATCTCAAAGAAATCGGTCAGCTTGAGGAAAAAGGCGACCAGATATACCGCGGCGCTGTGCGCAAGCTTTTTGATGAGGCCGAAAACACCGTTAAAAGCACAATGGATATTATGAAATGGCGTGAACTGTTTGAGATTATGGAATCGGCATGTACAGCCTTTGAAAACGCCGCCAACCGTATTCAGGATACCATAATGAAAAACAATTAGATAGTGTCAACACTATCTAAAACAGGGAGTGCAGCTTGAGCTTTAGAAAATGGGTCATACATAAGTCTGATGAAAACACAATCAAACAAATTATGGACGAAAACGGGGTATCCTCTACGGTCGCTTCGTTGCTTTCAGCACGCGGAATTACAGAAAAAAGCGCAGTTCGTAAGTTTCTTGATTGCAGCAGCGGATATTCAGACCCTTTTTCTTTTGCTGATATGCAAAAAGCGGTTGACCGCATAAAGCTTGCTGTAGAAAGCAATGAAAAAATAGCTGTTTACGGTGATTATGATGCAGACGGAATCACCGCAACGGCTCTTTTGTATTCTTATCTGACCGAAATCGGAGGAAATGTCATTTACTATATTCCTCTGCGGGAGGGAGAAGGCTACGGACTTCATAAAGAATCTCTTTTAAGTCTTTACGAACAGCAGGTTTCGCTTATAATCACTGTTGATAACGGCATATCCGCAATAAATGAAATCGAATATGCCAATTCGATGGGGCTTGAGGTTATAATCACCGACCACCACCTTCCTTCAGGTGAGCTTCCGTCTGCGTATGCGGTTATTGACCCGCATAGAAATGACTGCGAAAGTCCGTTCAAGGGTCTTTCAGGTGTAGGAGTCGCATTCAAGCTTGTGTGCGCGCTGAGCGAAAACACTGAACAAACCCTGGAAAAATATTCAGACCTTGTTGCTTTAGGCACTCTTGCCGACGTAATGCCTCTCGTTGACGAAAACCGTCTTATTGTCAAAAACGGACTTCAAAAAATCGGCTGCTCAAACCGTCCTGGCATAACAGCTCTTAAAGAATCCGCAGGAATAAATGAAAAAGTCTTATCGCTTTCGTCTGTTTCATTTACATTGATTCCCAGAATTAATGCCTCCGGACGTATCGGCACACCGTATTCAGCGCTTAAGCTTTTGCTTACCGATGACAAATGTGAAGCCGAACAGCTTGCCGGGGAAATTTCCTCACTGAACCGTGAGCGTCAGGAAACCGAGCAGCATATTTTACAGGATGTTGAAGAAATACTTGAAAAAAATCCGTCTTACCTTAATAACCGTATTCTTGTTCTTGAAAATGAAAACTGGCATATAGGTATTATAGGCATCGTTGCCTCACGCATTGTCGAAAAATACGGCAAGCCTGTCATTATGATATCCTCTGACGGAGAACAGGGCAAAGGCTCCGCACGAAGCTTCAGCGCATTTTCCATGCATGATGCGTTAAAGGCCTGTTCCGGACATCTTCTCTATTTCGGAGGTCACCGTCTTGCCGCCGGACTTAAAATCAATAAATCCGAAATTGATAATTTTCGGCAGGCTATTAATAAATATGCTTTAAATAATTACGAAACCCCTCCCCTGCCTGAGCTTAATATCGACCTTGCTGCCGATACCCGAAGCATTACCACAGATACTTATTATGATTTATCCTGCCTTGAGCCGTTCGGCAATTCCAATAATGTTCCCGTATTTATTCTTTGCAAGGCATCAATAAGCTCTGTTACTCCTGTTTCTCAAGGAAGACACGTCAAGCTGACGCTTACTAAAAACCATAAAACAGTTTCGGCAATAAAATTCAATACCCGCCCCGAAAATTTTCCTTATCAGCGCGACGAGGTTGTTGATATCGTTTTTTCTTTGGACATATCACAATATAACGGTGAAATTCTTCTCTCCGTCATCGTAAAGGACATTCGCTTTACAGGCGTTGACGATACAAAACTTATCCATGAAAGCTCTTTATATGACCGCATCAAGCTTAACCTTGATATTAAAACCGACGAGCTTCCTTTTACCGTTCCGACAAGAGAGGATATTGTTAACGTTTATAAATATATCCGAAATTCGGGCGGATTTAATTACGATTCACAAACCCTTTACTGCCGAATCGGGCAGAACAATATTTCATATTGCCGTATGATGCTTGCGATTGATATCCTTTTGGAATTAAACCTGATAAAACAATCCAAAACAGGAGATACTACAAGCCTGAGGATTGTTGACTCCGCAAATAAAACCGAGCTTGAAAAATCACGGCTCTTTCAAAAGCTTCAATTACTTAATATGCGATAAAGGGAAATTTCTACATAGAAAGGGGTGAAATAATGGCTATCGAATTTGACCAATTATATGCTTTGATGAAAAAACACAAAAGAAAATACGACCTTAATATCATCACCAAGGCTTACGAGATTGCTGATAAAGCTCACGGCGGACAGACAAGAGTCTCGGGCGAGCCATATATTTCGCACCCTCTTGAGGTTTCAAAGATACTTGTCGAACTTGGAATGGACACAGGGTCTGCAGCCGCCGCCATTCTTCACGATGTTGTCGAGGACACAGATATTGCTCTGGAATCAATAAGAAATGATTTCGGCGATGAAATAGCACATCTTGTCGGCGGCGTTACAAAGCTCGGACTTATACCCTTTTCCTCCAGAGAAGAACAGCAGGCCGAAAATATTCGGAAAATGCTTATTGCGATGAGCGAGGACATACGCGTTATCATCATAAAGCTTGCCGACCGTTTGCATAATATGCGTACCATGAACGCCATGCCGATACAAAAGCAGCGTGATAAGGCTCTTGAAACGATGGAAGTATATGCTCCGATTGCCCACCGTCTCGGAATACGCGCAATCAAGGAGGAGCTTGAGGATCTTGCGATTGCAATTCTTGACCCGGTTGCCTATAAGGAAATTGAAGCCGCACTTATGCTCAGGCAGGAGGAACGCAGCGAATTTATAGAGAATATCAAGGAACGTATAGATGAACGTCTTCACGGAGCTGTTCCTCACTACAATATTGACGGTCGTGTGAAAAGCATACATGGGATTTATCGTAAAATGTACATGCAGGGACGTTCTATTGAAGAAATTTACGATGTTTATGCCGTAAGAATTATTGTCGATTCGGTCATTGAGTGCTATAACGTTTTGGGAATTATTCACGACATGTTCCGCCCGATTCCAAACCGGTTTAAGGATTATATTTCAACCCCCAAGCAAAATATGTATCAGTCACTCCATACCACCGTCATAAGCAAGGAAAAAACACCCTTTGAGGTTCAGATAAGAACGCACGAAATGCATCAGGTAGCCGAATTCGGAATCGCGTCTCACTGGAAATATAAGCTTGGAATCAAAAGTAAGGACGGCGAAATTGACAATCTTGCGTGGATTCGAAAAATGCTTGACAACCAGAACAATGAGGATACCGCCGAAATTCTTACAAGCATAAAATCCGACCTTTCACCCGAGGAAGCCTTTGTTTTCACCCCAAAGGGTGATGTCATACGTCTTCCAATGGGCGCAACGGTCATAGATTTTGCATATGCAATTCACAGCGCTGTCGGCAACAGAATGATAGGCGCCAAGGTTGACGGACGTATCGTATCAATCGACTATCAGGTCAAAACCGGAGAAATTGTCACAATCCTTACGACAAAAGAATCCACCCACGGTCCGTCAAAAGATTGGCTTAAGATAGTAAAAACAAGTGAAGCCCGAAATAAAATACGGCAATGGTACAAAAAGGAACGCCGTGAAGAAAATATTTTAGAAGGCAAAATCGAGCTTGACCGTGAATTTAAAAAGAGCAATTTAACCATGCCCGATGATGAAATGAATGAATTTATACTGTCTGTCGCACACCGTCAGCACTGCGACAATATTGATGACTTTTTTGCCGCGATAGGATACGGCGGCATTCATCTGTCAAGAATCATGCCGCGTATCAAGGATGATTTTTTGCGCCTTGTCGGCGATAAACGTCAGGATGAGCCTTTGCTTGTCGAGGAAAAACCGTCCCGTGCAGGAAGCGGCGTTATTGTTGAGAGCATAGAAAATTGCCTTATAAAATTCGCAAGGTGCTGCAATCCTCTTCCGGGTGATGATATAATAGGATTTATAACCCGCGGCTACGGCGTTTCGGTTCACAAGCACGACTGTAGTAACGTTCCGCAGAATCTTCCCGAAAATGAACAGCGCGAGCGATGGATTCCTGTCAAATGGGTCGGAAATGTTGACGATAATTTCAAATCAACTTTGCGCGTTCTTGCGTCCGACCGTGACGGTCTGCTTGCCGACCTTACAGTACTTCTTTCCAACATGCATGTTATGATACATGCTGCAGACGCAAAGCTTACCAAGGACGGCGGCGCTCTGCTTCATTTTACAATGACCGTAAACGGCAAGGAGCAATTAGGTCAGATTATCACAAAAATGTCACGTATTAACGGCGTTTATTCGGTTGAGCGAAGTATTTAACGCCTGTCATATCAAAGGAGCTTGAACATAATGAGAATAGAAAAAATATCCCTCGGACATCTTGACAACAACTGTTATATCGTCACCGACGAGCGGGCAAAGATATCAGCGCTTATTGACGTCGGCGACGCAAATCAACAGCTTTTTGTCGCCATTAAGGATTTAAAAATCGACACAATCCTTCTTACCCACTGTCACTACGACCATTCAATGGGAGCGCAAAGCATAAAGGACATTACAGGCGCGAAAATTGCTATTCACAAGAATGACGCGGCAGGACTTGCCGACCCTGATATCAATATGTCGTGTGCTTTCGGACGGCGTAAATTCAGCCTTACTCCCGATATTTTACTTAATGACGGCGATGAAATTGAAATCGGAAGCCTTAAGGTCAAGGTCATACACACTCCGGGGCATACCTCCGGAAGCATATGCTTTAAGCTTGAGCAAACTCTTTTTACAGGTGACACCTTATTCAGTCAAAGCATAGGCAGGGTTGATTTTCCGACAGGAAGCGCTGAAGAAATGAAAAGCTCTGTTAATATACTTAAATCGCTTGACGGAAATTTAAATATTCTTCCGGGTCACGGAGAGCCCTCTGCCCTTGATATAGAAAGAGAAACAAACCCTTATATGACATCAAGCTTTGAGCTGTTATGATTTTATATATAAGCGGACATAAATTCCATTATGAATTTGAAAATATTTGCCGTCTTTTTTTTCCGTCTGAAAGCATAAGGGTAGTTTACGAAACGGATTTTTCCGACCCGATTGTTCTTTTTACGCGGCTTGACGGCAATCATTTTTTTGCATACATAAAAACCGAAAGCTATTACAAGGAAACACAGCTTGATGATTTTTCAGAAAATACACAACGCTCGGAGCAAGCCCTGGCACGTGTTTTATTTAAATTACTTTCCGATTATACCGGATTTTCTCCTGAATGGGGCATAATTACAGGTGTGCGTCCTGTAAAATTTTTACGTCTTGTGCTTGACGAAGTAAGCTCTATGGATGAAGCCCGGGAATTTTTCATAAATGAGCTTCTTGTTTCCAAACAAAAAACCGAACTCGCCGTTGAAACAATCGAACGTGAGGAAAGCATACTTAAGCGCTCCACTCCTAAATCCTACAGTCTTTATATTTCGATTCCTTTCTGCCCTACACGCTGTGATTACTGCTCATTTGTTTCTCAGAGCATTGAAAAATCCCACAAGCTGATTGACGAATACGTTCCTCTTCTTATAAAAGAGCTTAAAGTCATCGCCGGCAACGTAAAGCAATTCCCCTTAACACTTGAAACAATTTATATGGGCGGCGGGACTCCTACAACACTATCCCCTGTTCAGCTTGAATTAATACTAAAAACTGTTTTTGATGAGTTTGACACAACGAATCTTCAGGAATTCACGGTTGAAGCAGGACGTCCGGACACGGTAACACGTGAAAAACTGGATGTAATCCATAGCTTTGGCATTGAACGTATCAGTATAAATCCCCAAACCTTCAACGACAGCATTTTGGAGAATATCGGAAGAAAGCACACCTCTGAGCAAACCTGTAAAGCATATGAGCTTGCCAGAGATATCGGATTTGACAACATAAATATGGATTTGATAGCAGGTCTTCCCGGCGACAGTCCCGAATCATTTGCCAAAACAATAAGGCAAACAACCGAACTTAATCCTGAAAGCATAACATTGCATACACTTGCGCTTAAAAGGTCGTCAAATCTTGTCACAGACAAACGCGCAGAGTACCGTGCCGTTGACCGTGATTTAAATAAAATGCATACAATTGCTTTTGAAAGCTTCATACAAAACGATTATTCCCCTTATTATCTGTACCGTCAGAGCAGAACTGTCGGAAATCTTGAAAATACAGGATGGTGCAAAAATGGATTTGAAGGACTTTACAATGTCTATATTATAGATGAAACGCATACAATATTAGCAGCCGGTGCCGGCGGAATTTCCAAGCTTAAGGCTCCGGACGGTCCAAAAATAGAAAGAATTTTTAATTTCAAGCTACCGCTGGAATACATCAAAAATTTTGATGAAATGCTGGACAGAAAAAATAGAATCGGGAGTTTTTACGATGCGTATTACAAAAAAATATAACAGATACTCAGAATATTTAGAGGACATAAACGATGCTGCCAAAAATTCCTCCGAGGATTTTATTTCGGGATGCGAGGCAAGCTATCACGACTCGATTAAAGAAGCCGCAGACCAGATAGCAAGCTACGAAACCGCTTCTCTTATACTGCTTGCAGGTCCTTCAGCATCGGGGAAAACCACATCGGGGCTTATTCTTATTGAAAAGCTTAAGCAAAAAGGAATAATCGGTAAAATCGTTTCTCTTGACGACTTTTACCGCGGAAAAAATTCAGCGCCGCTTCTTCCCAACGGCAAATATGACTACGAATCCATAGAGGCGCTTAACGTACCTCAGATTCAAAGCTGTCTTTCAGAGCTTGTAAGCACGGGGCACAGTCTTTTTCCTGTCTATTCCTTCACAAATGGCTGTCCAGGCGATGAAAAAAAGCTTATCGAGCTTCATGAGCATGAGGTTCTTATTGTCGAAGGCATCCATGCACTTAATCCGATAATTTATTCTAATCTGCCAAAGGAAAAGATTCTTAAAATGTATGTCAGCGTCAAGCACGGTATAAAATCAAACAGCGGACAAATACTTTCACATCTTGATGTTCGCATGTTAAGACGGCTTGTGCGTGATTTTAAATATCGTTCAAGCGAGCCTGAGCGAACCTTTGAAATGTGGGAACAGGTATGTGTAGCAGAAAAAATCAACATATATCCTTTTAAGCGTCAGGCTGATATTATTGTTAATTCGATTCATATGTATGAGCCTTGTGTCATCGCCAGGCCTGCGCTTGAGCTTTTAACGGCAATCACTCCCGAAAGCATCTTTTACACAAAGGCACTTGTCCTTATCGGAGCGCTCCGGCTCTTTGAAGAGATTGAAATAAAAAAAGTCCCCGAAAATTCACTGCTAAGAGAATTTCTGGGGGACTCAGCGTACTATTAAATATCTACAGCCATCGTTTCATCGTTTCCATAACCTTTTCTATATCGACAGGCTTTGCAAGGTGACCGTTCATTCCGGCTTCCTCTGCGCGGTCAACGTCCTCTTTGTATGCATTTGCCGTCATGGCAATTATCGGAACCGTTTTGGCATCAGCCTTGTCAAGCGCCCTTATGCATTTTGTCGCATTGTATCCATTAAGATTCGGCATTTGAATATCCATAAAAATCAAATCATAATAGCCCTCGGCAGACGCTTCAAATATATCCACCGCGTTCTGTCCGTCAATCGCCTCATCTATGTTTATATTGGTCTCCGAAAGCAACTCGATTAGTATCATTCGATTTATTTCGACATCCTCAACCAAAAGCAAACGCTTCCCTGAAAAATCCATACTGACTTCCATGGCTTTTTTTTCTTCAGAAAATTCAGCCGTCTCAAGCTCTATTCCAAACGAGAATTCCGAGCCTTGGTCTACAACGCTTTCAACCGATATTTCTCCGCCCATTTGCCGGACAAGATTTTGACTGATTGCCAGTCCAAGCCCTGTACCGCCGTAGCGTGTTGATATTCCGTCATGAGCCTGCTCAAATGCTGCAAAAAGGTGACCCATTTGCTCCTCTGATATACCTATTCCTGTATCCTTCACGCTAAAGAAAATCCTTAGCTTATCCTTGTGCTGTTCAACATGTACCGAAAAAACAATTTGACCTTTATTCGGAGTAAATTTGACAGCATTTCCAAGCAAATTGATAATAACCTGTTTAAGACGAAGTTTATCACCCATTACACCGTGATTTTCAGAAATTCTAAAATCCTTTACAAAATCAATATTCTTTTCCGCACAGCGCTGGTCTATAATCTCTGCAACCTCTTCCATCGCAGTGCGGATACCAAATGCCTCACTTGTCAGTACAAACTTTCCAGACTCTATTTTCGACATATCAAGAACATCATTAAGAATTCCCAGAAGATGACCCGATGCCGCTGTTATCGCTTCAAGCGATTCAGCGCTTTTTTTCGGCATCGCAGCTTTTTTTGCAATTTCCGTCATACCGATAATGGCGTTAAGAGGCGTTCGTATCTCATGGCTCATACGGGCAAGAAATTCGCCCTTTGCATGTGAAGCAACATTAGCCATTTCGGTCTGATATTCCAAATCCTTTGTCCTGTTTTCGACAAGAACCTCAAGCTCTCTTTCTGTTTTTTGTTTTCTTAATAAGAGTATCGTAACCAGAACAAGCACAACAAACACAAGGACTGAAAACGCAACCAAATACGGAACCTGTGCTCTTGCCATTTTTCCGCGATAGTCAAAAACCTTGCGTATCCAGTTTTCGCTTATGCTCTGCGTATCTATAAGTCTTAACGCCTTGCCCACTATTGAGCAAAGCACTGTTTCCTCCTTATTGAAGCCGAAATCCGAATTGTAGCTTCTGTCCAGAACAAGATTGGACTTGTATCCAACTCTTTCTAAATAGTTCGTAGAGCCCAGCAGCATGTTTCGGGTTGCCATAAGCAGATCTACTTCTCCGCTTTCCAGCGCGTCAAAGGCTTTGAATATAGATATATATTCCTTTGTATCCGGATGATTCGGAAAAAGCTCCCGCAAAACCTCTGCATGTGCTGTTTCGGCAACAACACCCACCCTGGCACCCAAAACTTCGCTCTGATTCATATCCGGATAGTCGATTTTTGAAATAAGCGTGTAATAATCCTTTTGGTAGGATACATCCGGCCATATAAAACGGTCTTCTCTTTCAGGCGAGCGAATCAGCTCTGTAATCATTGCCGCCCGCCCGCTTTCAACCATTTCAATAATGTCTTCCCATTCATCGGATCGGCTGTTGACATAACCAAAGGTCATTCCCGTAAGCTTCTCTATTTCATCAATTAAATCGACTGAAACGCCCTGCCATTCCTTTTCTCTGTCATTATAAAATCCGACAGGATAGTTATCGTACTCAACCACAACAGGTATAACCGCGGCAGGATTTTGATGAACGGTCAGATATTCCTTTTCCTCGTCTGTCAGCTGAATATACAGCTTGTTCTGCAAGTATTCCATTTGTCCCGAATTGTAAATGTCAAGTATTTGCACACTTCCCTCCGCCTGCAAATACTTTTGCATAACAGAGATAATCGGCTGTAATTCGGGCTTGCAGGTTGCAAATGATACCGCATTATATACAGTTGGAAAAAAATCGCCGATAACCAGATCATGTTCCGCCCTGATTGACGCTTCCATTGTGCCATCGTCAATTATCGCGTCTATTTTTCCGTTTGTAAGCATTTCATAGGCGGAATCAATACTGTCAACATTTACAGAGGTATACTCTGTCCGTATTACAGGCTCAACAATTTCTCTGACGACAGAATCAACCACAAATGCATAATGAAGCGGACGCTCCCTTGATATTGCGGCAAGCGATTCATTACTGAATAAACTTATCTGCTTTATCGGACGTTCAGATATCGGACCTGTCATGTAATATTTTACGTTTCCGTCCTTTGCTGTAACGGGAACCTCTCCCGAAAATGAAGCCTCACCGCTCTCAATGCTTGTCCTTATAGCATTTCGCTCATATATTTTCGTTTTGAATTCTATCCCGAAAAGGGCAGTAAGCTGATTACAAAGCGCACTTGAAAATCCAACCGCAGAGCCGTCCTCACGATAAAAACATTCTTTTCCGAAGGTCATACCGTATGTAAAGACGGTATTTTGTTTTTTCAGCTCTTCAATAGCGTTTATTTCCGCCTGCGTAATACCGGGAATTTCACGATAGGATAAGTAAAAATTATTTTCTTTTTTTAAAACGGGTTTATGGTCGGTGCCGCTTTCTCTTAAAAAAACAAACGCAGCAGCACCAACAATGACAGATATTAAAATTATGACAGCCAGGACTCTATACCTAAAACGCATAATCGTCCGCTCCTAAACCATTGAATATAAGTAGTTTATTATAACATATTCGACGACAAATTTCACTAAAAAAACTTCAGCTTATATAACAAATATATCTTGGTCAATTTATACAATTTCATACAAAATTCAGATGTCGTCATTTTTTTATTATTATACTGTTGCAAATATTAAGAAAGAGTGTTAACATATCAGTTAGCTTTATACAATTTTACATATTATTGGGGGAGTCGTGCAAAAATGAAAAAATTCATAATGCTTATTACCGTTATTTCTCTCTTGCTTTTTTCAGGATGTTCAAAAAAAATCGCTCACATCACCGCTGTTGAGGAACGTGGGAAGCTTCGGGTCGGCGTTAAATCAGATGTACCTAATTTCGGGCATCTCAATCCTGATACCAAAAAATATGAGGGACTTGAAATAGACATTGCTAAATCTATTGCTAAAGCGATAACCGGTGACGAAAACGCAATCGAATTTTTACCTGTAACGGCCATGACGCGGGACACCATGCTTGAAAATGATGAAATAGACCTTATAATCGCAACCTTCACCATAACCGAGGAGCGAAAGGAAACACGAAATTTTTCTCAGCCCTATTACACAGACGAAATAGGATTTCTTGTCAAAAAAGATTCCGGTATAACAAGTGTAAATGATATGAGCGAAAAAATATTGGGCGTAACAAGATCAAGTACTGCATACAACGAGCTTGAAGGAAATACCGTTAAAGATGTCAGTATTTCCAGAAAAGATTATGCAAGCTACCCTGAAATCAAAAACGCTCTTTCAACAGGTAAAATTGATGTCTTTGCCGCTGACAAATCCATACTTTACGGCTATCTTGATGACGACACTGTTCTCCTTGACGATGGCTTCAAGCCACAGCCTTACGGTATTGCAACAAAGCTTGACGACAAACCCTTTTCAGATTATGTTGACAAGCATCTCCAGTCAATGAAGGATGACGGCTCGCTTGATAAAATAATCAACAGCTGGCTTTCAAAGTAAGTGTCACATTACCGCTTGCCTGCAAGCTCTTCAAGCTCCGCCTTATTAAAACGGTGTATTTTATTGCAAAAATGGCATTCAACAGTTGTGTAGCCTTTTTCATCGGCGAGCGAAAGCAAATCCTCGGTTTTAAGAGACACAAGCGCTTTTTCAACCCTTTCACGGCTGCAATCGCACCTGTATTCGGATGAAAAGCTGTCTAGAATTTCCATTTCAAAGCCTTCAAGCGCAAGGGCACATATATCTTCAATTGACATCCCGTTGCCGAGCATTTCGGTGACGGGTTTTAATTTCGCAATGTTCTTCTCAATTTGAGTTATAACCTCATCATCAGCTCCCGGAAGCAGCTGGAGTAAAAATCCGCCGGCATTTTTAACGGTTAAATCGGGCGCGACAAGAAC
>JGI994J12354_10003839_pt1 | contig 13791 bp, 11 predicted proteins | sample IntmicLarv3ML3BL_FD_12354 | JGI IMG/M metagenome (IMG submission 12354)
AACTGATATTTCGCCAATCACGGAGGACTGCCCGAAGGAACCTACGAATCCTTACGGCGAAAGCAAGCTGATGGTTGAAAAAGCGTTAAAGTGGTTTGAGACTGCGCATGGAATAAAATACACAGCTCTTAGGTATTTTAACGTCGCGGGAGCTATTCAGGACGCGTCAATCGGTGAGAATCACAGCCCGGAAACGCATTTAGTACCGCTCGTGCTTCAGGCGGCGCTGAATAACAGACCCGCGCAAATATACGGCGCCGATTATCCTACGCCCGACGGAACATGTATTCGTGACTACATTTACGTAATGGATTTGGTAGATGCGCATATAAAAGCGCTGGACTATCTGCAAGCCGGCGGGCAGAGCGGCGTATTTAATCTCGGAATCGGTAACGGATTCTCTGTGCTTGAAATAATTGAGTCCGCACGCCGTGTGACGGGGATAAAAATCCCCGCGGAGGTTTTACCGCGTCGTTCGGGTGATCCCGCGGTGCTCATAGCCTCCGGTGAAAAGGCGCGGCGGATGCTCGGCTGGCAGCCGGAATACACGGATATAGACGAAATTATACGCACGGCATGGGCATGGCACAGCAATAAAAAATAACCGTTTTCAGCAACACAACAAAAGGAAAAAACGAACCCGGAGCCATAGGCTTCGGGTTCGTTTTTTCGTATAATTAAATTTAAGGAGTCAAAATAAACAAAACAAGTCAGAATAAACAAAATGATTATATATATTTCGTACAATGTGCGAATTGTTATAAGAAAAATCAACTGATATACTTACCCCATTGTACTATATTACAAACCTTTGTTCTGTATTGTAGAACACAAGGGAGGAGAATAGCATGAAAAAAAGCATTCTGGATTTTTATTTAACGGCAAAATATCAGGAACGCGCCGGTGTAGACATGATTCTTGTGGGCGATTCGATGGGTATGGTGTTGCTTGGTCATGACACGACATTTCCCGTAACGATGGAAGATATGTTAAGCGCGAGCAAGTCGGTTCGCCGCGGCGCTCCCGATACATTCCTCATCGGCGATATGCCCTACATGTCATATCAGGCATCAGACGAACAGGCAATTGTAAACGCCGGCAGATTCATCAAGGAAGCCGGATGTGACGCAGTTAAAATGGAAGGCTGCAATCCTCAGATTGCACAGCGGCTTCGGGCTATTGCGGAAGCCGGTATTCTTGTTTCCGGACATATCGGGTTAACGCCGCAATTTGCCGGACAACTCGGCGGATTTAAGGCGCAGGGAAGAACGGCGGAAAACGCCGTGAAGCTGATTCATCAGGCAAAGGAACTGGAAGAGGCGGGCGCATGTATGATTCTTGTTGAAGGCGTACCTGCGGTTGTCGGAAAAGCGATTACAGAGCGTGCGGGTATCCCGATTCTCGGTATCGGTGCCGGCTCATACACACACGGGCAGCTGCTTATATATGCCGATATGGTTGGATATTACGACAATTTCACACCCAAATTTGTCAAAAAGTATGCCGACATCGGGGCGCAGCTGCAAAAGGCGTTTGAGGAGTATTGTGACGATGTGAGAAACAATGCATTCCCTGACGATAGTTTACACGCGTATAAAATTTCTGATGAGGAGGTACGGAGGCTGAACGAATGGCTGGAAGCGGAAGAACAGAACAAATAAGGTGAGGTAAAGTTTGAAAAATAAATCTTTCAAACCGGTTTTGTTTCTTCTCAAGAGGGAAGAAACAATTCCCGAAAAAAGGAAGGAATGGTCATACATATGAAAATTATTGACTACAAAACCTATGCCGTTCATCAAATGTATCGCAACCTCATTTTCGTGAAAGTATTTACCGATGAGGGTATCTACGGTGTAGGAGAAGCGACCATCGAATGGAAAACAAACGCCACAGTCGGCGCCTTCGAGGATATTCGACCTTATATCATTGGCGCTGATCCGACAAGAATCGAGTATATTTTCCACGAATGCTTCAGACAGACCTACTGGCACACAGACCCGTGCACACTCTCCGCAATAGCCGCAATTGAAATGGCGTGTGTTGATATCACCGGAAAAATGTACAATATGCCGGCGTATCAGCTCTTTGGCGGCAAGCTGCATGACAGGATTAAAATCTATGTAAACGGCTGGTCGCGCGCCCGCGAGCCAAAGGGCTTCGGCGAGGACGCGGCGGCGGCAGTCGAAAAAGGCGCGAAGGCGCTTAAATGGGACTGCTTCGGTAAAAGCTGGATTACAATAACACACGAGGCTATGGACCGTGTTGTTAACTCCGTTGCGGCAGTTCGTGAGGCCGTCGGTCCGAACATTGATTTACTTATTGAAGCGCACGGCAGATTTAACGTTCACACGGCGCTTCAGATTGCAAAGGAGCTTGCGCCGTTTAAGCCGAAGTTTATTGAAGAGCCGGTATTTACGGATATCGTGCAGGATACGATTGAATTCCATAAATACAGCCCCGTTCCCACGGCGGCAGGGGAGCGCCTGTTCGGAAAAACAATGTTCCGTGAGCTAATCAACAATTACGGTACGGATTACGTGCAGCCCGACCTTATGCACTGCGGCGGCATGAACGAGATGAAGAAAATCGGCGTTATGGCGGAGGTGCAGGGCATACAAATCGCACCGCACAACCCGAACGGACCGATTGCCGCAGCCGCAACCGCGCACGTGTGTGCGACATTACCGAACTTCGAATTCCTTGAGACAATCGGCGGATATGAATTCCGTTCGGAAATCACGGACGAGAATCTTATTATTGAGGACGGATACCTTGTTATTTCGGACAAGCCCGGTTTAGGAATCGACATTAACGAGGCGGTTATCGAGAAATTCCCCTCACAGCCGACACCGCAGATTATGTTCAGCGGCGCGTTCTAGAATCGAGTATCACAATAAATCATCAACAATTGCAAAAGCAATATCCTAAGTAAATAATTATTTTGATTTTAGGAGGATTCACAATGAAAAAAGCACTGGTTCTGCTACTTGTTGCGGTTATGTTGCTGGGCGTTGTCGCCTGTAACAAAACCAACACCGACGCCCCTGCCACAGCGACACCGCCCGTCGGTGATGACACACCGGCAGTCAGCACAACCCCTGATGCAAACGCAACACCTGTAATTGAAACAGAAAAACCCGAACAGACAGGCGCTCAGTATGGCGGCACAGTACGAATCGTGTGCACCGCTGAAGGCGCGGGCCCGATCGGCGTGCCGTGGGAAGTTTTCGGTGTTGACGTTGCGCTGTTAAAAGCGTCAATGGAGCCGATAGCAACAACAAACGCGCAGGGCGAGCTTGAGCTGCGTCTTGTTGAAGGCTATGAAATCGACATGGAAAATCTGGAAATCATTTGGACACTGAAGCAGGGTATTTATTTCCATGACGGTTCCGAGCTTAACGCAGAAACTGTCGTCTGGAATTATGAGAACTTCAAGGAGTGGAACCTGCAAAACGCCTCCATCGATACATATGAGGTTGTCAGCGAATACGTGTTAAAAGCAAAGCTGAATTACTTCGCAAACGCGGCTGTAACAGAAGTTTCAACAAAGTCGTTGATTTCAAAGGAAGCCTATGAAAAGAACGGCGTCGAATGGGCACGCGACAACCCAATCGGAACGGGACCGTTTGTTATCGACGAATACGTACCGGGAAGCCACGCGAGATTTAAGAAAAACGAAAACTACTGGAAAGCGGGCGAGCCGTATCTTGATGGTATGGAATTCGTATTCATCAGAGACGTTATGACACAGAACATCGCGTTGCAGTCAACCGGCGACCAGAGCATTGACCTGCTCAACACGACCTCCGGCGAGCAGATATCCACGCTTCGTGAGCTTGGATTTAAAGCGGACGCTCTGCCGATAGGCCCGATTTCACTTGCTCCGAACAGCCTTGACGAGGATTCCCCGCTTGCAAAGCTTGAAGTCAGACAGGCTATTTCGTATGCTCTTGACCGTCAGTCCATTATGGACGCCCGTGGCTTCGGCGTTATGACACCCGCAACGCAGTGGGTAGTTGAAGCCTTCCCGGCAGGTCGTCTTGACGACTCCTACAACCTGACATATAACCTCGAAAAAGCGAAGGAGCTTATGATTCAGGCGGGATATCCCGACGGCTTTAAGACAACGCTTATTGCACAGCCCGCGCTTGCCGATAAGGACGCTGTCGTTGCCATTCAGTCAATGCTCGCAAAAATAGGCATCGAATGCGCAGTTGAATTCCCGGATTCCGGCGGATATTCAAACTATCGTTCCACCGGTTGGGACGGACTGCTTGTTCAGCATACAAGAGCGTTTTCAGCGATGGAAACCTCGTTCTGGTTCTATTTCAGCGATGAATATAATCTGCTTACACGCATGTGGTTTGGTCCCGAGCGTATGCAGGAGCTGATTGACGAATCACGCAGAACAATGGAAAATGCTCCGCTGCTTCAGGAAATGCACAAGATCGTTATGGATAACATGCTGCTCATTCCTGTTTACAATCTGATGGATGGATGGGTTTATAAGCCGAACCTGGTGGACGGAAATCACCTGTATTGGGGTGCAACAATGTTCATGCCTTCCGAAATGTGGATATCTAACGATTAACCGACCTTACTTAACGGTGATGAGGGGAAGCGGAAACAATCGGAGTATGCTTCCCCCCAACTCCGTTTTACTATTTGATATATTTAGCGAACATCCTTTATTGAAGGAGACTGCAAAATGTTAAACTACATCATCCGGCGATTACTGTATGCTCTGCTTATTGTAATTCTGGTGAGCATGGGGATTTTTGTCCTCATAAGAATGTTGCCGGGCGACCCGATAGAGATTGTTGTGGCACAGGATATGCTGGCGTCGGAATCTGTAAAAGATCCCGAGTATTACGAGGCGCTTCGGCGTATGCACGGTCTTGACAAACCCGTTCCGGTACAGTACATCAACTGGCTTGCAAAGCTTTTGCGAGGTGACTTCGGAAAGTCTATTATCCGTAACTACGATATTGCCACAGATATCAAGACACGTGTTGTGGTGACAGTAGTTCTCGGAATAATCTCGTTTATTGTGAGCTTAATCATTGGTCCTCTTTTGGGAATAATAAGTGCGATTCGTCGCGGAAAGCTTATTGACAATATTGTAACCTTACTGGCAAATATCGGAATAACTGCGCCGACCTTCTGGATAGGTATTTTGTGTATCTATGTGTTCGGCTTCAAGCTCGCAGTTTTGCCCCTTTACGGGTACACGCTTCCGTGGGTTAATCTGGGACTAAGCTTGAGACAGAGTATTATGCCTGTATTTGTTATGGCGCTTGGGCCGATTGCCTCAACATCAAGGCAGATGCGTTCAAGTATGCTGGAGGTTCTCGGTGAGGATTACGTACGAACGGCATGGTCAAAAGGTCTAAACGAGAAAAAGGTTATTATAAAGCACGTACTTAAAAACTCGCTTATGCCGGTCGTAACGCTGCAGGGCACGCAAATAAGATTGATATTTGGTGGTTCGGCAGTTGTTGAGACACTTTTCGTCATTCCCGGCATGGGAAAAATGATGGTTGACGGAATGCTTTCGCACGATTACCCCGTGGTTCAGGCGGTAACAATTATAATGACGGTTATCGTGGTGCTCGTGAACCTTTTGATCGACCTGCTCTACGGATGGGTTGACCCGAGGATCCAGTATGAGTAAAGAGGAGCCGCATATGGAAAATATTAACACAGCCGGAAGAAAACTTATTTCGGAGGATGAATTTGAAATACTGGAGGAGCAGCTTTTACCGCCGGTAAAAGAGTTTAAACGATTTGTACGCGTGTTCTTTAAGCGTAAAATCGTCGTTGTCGGCTTTGTTCTTGTGGTCATTGTTCTCCTAACGGCGGCGCTTGCCGATGTGATTGCCCCGGTTGACCCTTATGAGCAGAATTTATCCAATGTTCTCGCATCGCCCTCCGGTGAGCATTTACTGGGCACGGACGCATTGGGACGTGATTTGCTCAGCCGTATAATACACGGCACGCGAATAGCTCTGATTGTCGGTGTCTGTACAGTTTTGATTTCCGCAACGATAGGTACGGCGTTCGGACTAATCGCCGGCTTCATGGGCGGAAAGGTCAGCTCCCTTATAATGAGACTTACCGACGCGTTGATTGCGATTCCGTCACTTATACTGATGCTGTTAGTGGCGAGCGTGCTGAAATATGGAATTGTCGGCGTTGTGGTTGCGGTGGGCATTACGATGTTCCCGGCGTATATTCGGCTTATAAACGGACAGGTTATGTCGGTTAAGCAAAACGACTATGTTATGTCCGCAAGGTCGATGGGCGCAAAGAGCAGGAGAATCTAGTGGCGAGCGTGCTGAAATATGGAATTGTCGGCGTTGTGGTTGCGGTGGGCATTACGATGTTTCCGGCGTATATTCGGCTTATAAACGGACAGGTTATGTCGGTTAAGCAAAACGACTATGTTATGTCCGCAAGGTCGATGGGCGCAAAGAGCAGGAGAATAATGCTCAAGCACATTCTGCCAAACTGTCTGTCGCCGCTTATTGTTATGATGACGATGATGATGGGTTCTTCCATTATGGCGGAGGCCGGTCTTAGCTTTCTCGGACTCGGTATAGTTCCGCCGCTTGCCGCTTGGGGCGGTATGTGCCGCGACGGCTATCAATATCTTATGCGCCAGCCGCTGCTGTCCATCGCACCGGGTTTTGCTATCATGCTTCTGGTTTTCGCCTTCAATATGGTGGGTGACGGGCTGCGTGACGCGCTTGATCCGAAGCTCCGTGGCTCTCTGGATTGATTAGGAGGCAGGACGATGAATAAACTATTGAGTGTACAGGGATTGTGCACAGAATTTAAAACCGAGCGCGGTATTGTAAAAGCCGTTAACGATGTCTCCTACGACGTGGGGGAGGGTGAAATTCTGGGTTTGGTCGGCGAGAGCGGATGCGGTAAATCCGTCAGCCAGATGTCTGTAATGCAGCTCATTCCGACGCCGCCGGGAAAAATTGTCGCTGGTTCGGCTTTCTTTGAAGGCACAGACATATTAAAGTTCAAAAAACAGAGCAGGGAAATGTGCGCCATACGCGGAAAAAAGATATCTATGATATTTCAGGAGCCGATGACATCACTAAACCCCGCGATAACGATTAACAAACAGATGTCTGAGGTTTTAATAGAGCATATGGATATAAGCCTTGCTGAGGCGCGTGAGCGTTCGATTGATATGCTCGAACAGGTGGGAATACCCGACCCGGTGAAACGTGTCGACGACTACCCGCACCAGATGTCCGGCGGAATGCGTCAGCGTGTAATGATTGCAACGGCAATGCTGTGTAATCCAAAACTCATAATCGCAGACGAAGCGACAACGGCTCTTGACGCCACCATTCAGGCACAGCTTCTTGAGCTTATGTATGAGCTTGTCAATAAATATAACACGGCGCTTGTAATGGTCACACACAATCTCGGAGTTGTGGCTCGATATGCGCAACGCATCAACGTTATGTATGCCGGCAGAATTGTAGAATCCGGCACGGTCAAGGAAATATGGGCAAATCCTATGCACCCGTACACAGAGGGTCTGCTTTCGTGTGTCCCGAAGCTCGGTGAAAAGCTTATGCCGATAAAGGGTATGCCGCCATCACTGATAAACCGGCCCGACACCTGTCCGTTCCTTGCCCGGTGCAGATACCGGCAGGATTCGTGCTTTAAAGACCCGATTCCGCCGCTGACATCAATCGGAGACACACACGCGACCATGTGCTCGTTGCGGATAAAGGAGGCGGGATTATGAGTATTGTTGAAAGAGGCAACACCATTGACCTTGTAAACCTGAAAATGTTTTTTCCGGTTCGCAGGGGGCTTCTGCGTAAAAAAGTAGCGGATGTTAAAGCGTTAAATGATGTATCATTCTCGATAAAGCCGGGCGAGACACTCGGGCTTGTCGGTGAAAGCGGCTGCGGAAAAACAACGGTAGGACGCTGTATAATGCGTTTGTACAAGCCAACCGACGGCACTATTCTGTTTGAGGGCACCGATATCACAAAAGAATCGGAGCGCAACCTGAACGCAATCAGACGGCGTATGTCGATGGTCTTTCAGGATCCGTACAGCTCACTCAATCCGCGCATGAACTCCGGCGATATTGTCGGGGAGCCTTTGAAAATACACAATCTGGTCGGCTCGGCAAAGGAGTATCAGGAGCGCGTCGAAGAGCTGTTTATAATGTCCGGTCTTAATCCGGATATGACGGACAGGTTCCCGCATGAATTCTCCGGCGGACAGCGCCAGCGGCTTTCCGTGGCGCGCGCGCTTGCGGGGGACCCGCTTCTTATCGTATGCGACGAGCCGATTTCGGCGCTTGACGTTTCAATGCAGGCGCAGATTTTAAATCTGCTGCAAGAGCTGCAAGAAAGAAATAAGTCGCTGAGTTACCTGTTCATTTCGCATGACCTGCTCGCAGTTCAGTATATCAGTCACCGTGTCGCGGTAATGTACCTCGGACGTATTGTGGAAACCACAACCTCTGCGGAGCTGTACGCAAACACGCTGCACCCGTATTCACAGGCGCTTTTGTCGGCACAGCCCTTGCCGGACCCCGTTGCGGAGGAATCGAGGCACCGCATTATCCTGACAGGTGATGTTCCGACGCCGCTCAACCCGCCGTCCGGATGCGCGTTTCACCCACGTTGTCCGATGGCAAAAAAGGAGTGCTCAGAGTCCGTACCGGAGCTGAGGGATGTCGGAAACAACCATCTGGTTGCCTGCCATCGCGTTTAAGCGTTTATAATAGTTCGGAAAGGTGTGACATTATGCAGGATAGAATCGTAGATGTAGATGTATTTGCGCCGATTTTCCGCTCGGAAAGTCCCGCTTATGACTCCAGCTTTATCTTAAAAAGTGGCGGTAACAACGTAGTTCGAATCACAACCGAGAGCGGCATTGAAGGTTTCGGCATGACATATGGCGAGCCTGTGGCGGATTATGTAAAGAATCTGCTGAAAGAGGAGATAATCGGAAAGGATATCCTGGCTTCCGAGGACATCTGGGACGCTATGTTCACGCAAATCCGCTCGTCGGGCCGTAAGGGCGTTGCGCTGCTCGGTATGAGCGCAATTGATATAGCGGTATGGGATGCAAAGGGTAAGCTGCTCGGGCAGCCTGTATTCCGTCTGCTTGGAGGCTCAAACACAAAAATTCTGTGCTACGCAAGCGTCGGATTCCTGTCAATGCCGGACGGGGAATGCGAAAAGCAGTCAATCGAATGCGTAGAGGACGGATATAAGATTCTGAAGATAAAAATAGGCTATGACCTCGGAAAAAACATACGTGCGGATTATAAGCGCGTGGAGAGAATCCGTAAGGCTGTCGGTGATGATATTGATATAATCGTCGACGCAAACGGAATCTACGACGCCGCAACGGCAATCAGAATCGCGGGGATGCTTGAGGATTTGAACGTATGCCTGTTTGAAGAGCCGACACACGCCGACGACATTCCGGGACTGGCACGCGTGCGCAGTATGACGCGCATACCGGTTGCCACCGGCGAAAACGAGTATACAAAATACGGATGCCGCGACCTTGTTAGCGCCGGTGCTCTTGATGTGCTGCAATTTGATATTACACGCGCCGGAGGTTATACGGAGATGATGAAGGCGGCGGCTATTTCACAGGCGTTTTGTTTAAAGCTTGCGCCGCACTTCTGGCCGCAGTTTTCCGCGCACGTGCTGTCAGCCGCGTCAAACGGCTTGTATCTGGAGACATTTGCGATGCCGAAGGGCGGTAGCTCGTATGCCGGAAATCAAGTAATTTTGAACCAGCCACCGGTTATCGAGGGATATTACAACCTCACTGAGGAGCCGGGTACAGGTCTGAAATACAATATGGACTATCTGCAAAAATACCGTGTATAATTCTTCTGCAAAATCCGAAAGCGCTTGCAAATCGGGAATTTGTATGCTATGATGTCCGAACTGCGAATGGTGTTAGATAATTTTTATATAACACCGGCAGAAAGAATTTTAGTATTATCCGCGATGATACAGTAAGGTTTCATGTTTTGTATTATCCGGAGTCCGATTGACAGGAAGGTATAGTATCCATGGAAACAAAAACGGAGCAAAAAACAAAGATTCAGTCTGTATCAAGAGCTGTCAAAATTCTGCGTTGCCTTGCCGAGGATCAGGAACTTGGACTTACAGAGCTTAGCAAAATGGTTGGATTACACAAAAGCACGACGGCGGGACTTGTCGGAACGCTGCGTGCAGAGGGTTTTCTGGAATTAAATGAGGCAACAGGAAAGCTTCGGCTGGGACTTGCGCTTCTTTCCTTAGCAGTGAATGCACGCCGCAGCCTCGATGACCTGTGCAGCCCGTATCTCGATCAGCTACTGCAAATGACAGGAGAAACTGTTAACCTTGCGGTACTGGATAAAAACGAAATCGTTTACATAGCAAAAAAGGAGAGCCGGCAGTCTATTCGTATAAGCTCAAGCGTTGGAATGCGCCTGCCGGTTTACTGTACGGCTATAGGCAAGTCGATTCTTGCGTGTATGGATAACGACGCGGTAGATAAGATTATCGACGGACTCACCTTTGAGCCGCTTACGCCGAAAACAATAACCGGCGGTGATGAGCTGCGCCGTGCGCTTGATGATATACGTAACGGCGGCGTTGCGCTTGACAAAGAGGAGTACGAAATGGGCGTAATCTGTATGGCGATGCCGGTTTATATTAAGAAAAACAAGCCGGTCGGCGCCGTGAGCGTCTCTGGTCCCGCACAGCGCATGAATCAGGAGACAATGGAGCACATAAAGAGCTGTCTGCAAGAAATTACGGCGGGGATATGTACGGAAATGTCGAACCTCGCTTGGTCTTAATTTAATAAAAACGAAACGGTTTGAGGCAAATTTTAATTAGGAGTGTGACACAATGATAAAAGCGATTGTAATTGATAAAAGCGACAATGTTGCGATGGTTACAGCCCCGGTCAGCGCGGGAGAAGAAGTTTACGTTACCGAATTAGACCGTACGGTAAAGGTTCTTGAGGATATTAAAGCGGGACACAAAATTGCGCTCAACAAACTTGAAACCGGCGGAACCGCTATTAAATACGGTATTCCGATTGGCAGAATGACAGCGCCTGTAGAGGTCGGCGGATGGGTTCACTCACACAATCTTGACGACACAACTGAGGAGCTTTGCGGCGAATATTGCGAGCAGTTCCGCAAGGGCAACAAAACGATTAAGACCTTCCCGCCCGAGGAGCCTGTCACGCCCAGAACAATGAAGGCTTTTCCCCGCAAGAACGGCACCTTCGGCATCCGCAACTACTTAATGGTCATCCCGACAATACCCGGCGGCAACATGCCTGCCGAGGCGATTTCCGATAAAACGGGGTGTATCTGGTTTGTCTGTGACAGAACAAGGCTCGAAGACGGAAAAATAACCGACTATACAAAAAACGCCATGATTCATATCGGGCGGCATGCAAACATATATGCCGTTCTCGTAATCGGCTCCGCCGCCGAGGAGGCTGTCAGCAAGGAAATATACGACGCAATCGCGGAAACAGGCAAGCCGATGCAGTATATTACGCTTGACGAAAACGACAGGCAGAAAACAGCCGGCGAGGGTCTTGCAATCGTCGAGGGCTTCTTAAAGGAGGCCGCGCAGCTTAAAAGAGAGCCTGTTTCCATGGCGGACTTCGGACTTACTGTTCATTGCTCAGGCTCTGACTGGACGACGGCAATCAACGGAAACGCCGCAGTCGGCGAGGCGGCTGATATCATTGTTAAAAACGGCGGCAAGATATTTATGACGGAGTGGATGGAATGGTCCGGAAGCCAGCACCTGATGGCTGAAAAGTGCGCGACGTATGACTTGGGAATTAAGCTCCTTGACTTCGTTGACGAGGTAAGAGCGGCCGTTCTGCGTGAAACCGGCAGACCTGTCGAATACATGAATCCCGCCCCCGGAAATAAGGAAGCCGGTCTTACAACACTCGTGGAAAAATCCACGGGAACGATTCGTAAGGCGGGAAGCACTCCAGTACAAGGCATTCTGGACTACTGCGAGCAGCCCACGGGCAAGGGCGTCTGGCTTCCCAAAAACTACAGCGTATGGTCACCGTCAACAGCGGTTTACGGTTCCATCGGCGGCGCGCAGATGAGCGTACTTAACACGGGCCTCGGTATGCTTTATTACGAGATGCCGCATTTGCTCACAGTCAGAACGACGGGTAACCCCGTGACCTTCCAAAACAAGGAATTTTTGCTTGACTTTGACGCGGGAATCGCTTTTGACAAGCCTCTTGCCGAGGTCGGAGAAATCCTTTTGGACTATTTTATCAAGGTTGCCGAGGGCGAAATTGAGCCTAACACCGAAAAGGATAAGGTCAGAGCCTTTAACATGTACTACTACATTGAGGATGAGTTCGGACCGACGGCTGACCGCGCCAGAATGCTGCCCCTCGGTGTCAAGAACTATAAGGAGAACTACAAAAAGCTCACCGACTCCGTTAAATAAGCATTAACCGCAAAATAACTAATAAAACAAAATGCCGCCTTCGGGAGGCGTTGTCAAGGGTAAAATAAGAACCGGCTTCGAGAGAAGCCGGTTCTTATTTTACAGAAGGGGCGGCGGCGCACTATGAAACACACAAGACAATAGCGCCCCCATACGAGCGGCATTTTGTTTTATTAGTTGTCATCTCTGCCCTATAATTAAAGACTTGTACAAACAACAAAAATCCTATAAAATAACAAAATGCAATTCAAACACTGCACTAAAACAACATAAAACTGAGGATACAACATGAAAACAATTATCCAAATACTGGCGCAAGAGCTGGAGCGCGACGAGCGGCAAATCGAAAATGTAATCCAACTCATCGACGAGGGCAACACCATCCCGTTCATAGCGCGCTACAGAAAAGAGCTGCACGGCTCAATGGACGACACGCTGCTTCGAACGTTGTTCGACAGGCTCACATACCTGCGGAATCTGGCGGAGCGCCGCGAAGAGGTCAAGCGGTCAATCGAAGGTCAGGGGAAGCTGACGGACGAGCTTACAGCCGCCATCGACGCCGCAGAAACGCTTGCGGCGCTTGAGGATATTTACCGCCCGTATAAGCAGAAGCGCCGTACACGCGCCACTGTTGCCAAGGAAAAAGGACTTGAGCCGCTGGCGGAGCTTTTGTTTGCGCAGGGGCAAAATCTGCCCGATATTTACGGGCTTGCGGAGGTCTATATAGACGCGGAAAAGGGCGTTGAAACAGTTGAGGACGCGCTCGCCGGAGCGTCGGATATAATCGCGGAGAAAATCTCCGACGACGCGGATATTCGCGGCAAATTACGCGAGCGGGTACAGTTTCGCGGCGGCCTTTTAAGCTCCGCAACAAGTGCTGAGGACAGTGTTTACAGACTGTATTACGATTTTGCGCAGCCAATCTCACGCCTTGCAGGGCATCAAATTCTCGCGATAAACCGCGGTGAGAAGGACGGGTTTTTGAAGGTCGCCGTTGACACAAACAGGGACGACGCGCTGTCGGTTATGGAGCGGATGGTTATAAANCCCGGCTCCGCCGCCGAGAATTTTGTCCGCGCGGCGATGGAGGACGGTTACGACAGGTTGCTGTTCCCGTCGCTGGAGCGTGAAACGAGAAGCGACCTCACAGACCGCGCCGCCGAGGGTGCAATTCACAATTTTGCGCTGAACCTAAAGCCGCTTTTGATGCAGCCGCCGGTTAAGGGGCACGTGACAATGGGGCTTGACCCCGGCTACCGCATGGGCTGTAAGGTCGCGG
>JGI994J12354_10003840_pt1 | contig 13790 bp, 12 predicted proteins | sample IntmicLarv3ML3BL_FD_12354 | JGI IMG/M metagenome (IMG submission 12354)
CCTACTTTATTAAATCCACAAAATATGGAGGAATAAAAATATTTTAAATTTGTTAAACTCAGTAGAATCAAGAGTTATGACTTTCCGAGAGTACTAAATAAATTTTGGGAGGAAAATGTTATGCGTGTAACAGCGTCATGTGAGTTCCCTTTTCTTGAAAAGTGGAAAGAAATATGTGAAACCAATAAATTATGTGAATATATGGATTCCGTGTTATCGGGTTATGCACAGATTACTTTTTCGGATAATACTTTTTCAGGAATCGTAATACTTTTGGCAACTCTTATCGGTTCGCCCGTGCAGGCGATATCGGCAATCTGCGCAACAATCGCGGGAACTTTAACGGCTTATTTTATGGGAGTGCCGAAACCTTTGATTCGTATCGGATTATATGGATTTAATTCCGTGCTTTCGGGTTTGATAATTCCGCTTTTGATATTTCCGGGGCAGGGCGTTACGCTCAACATGCTTATCGTTTCGGCAACAGCGGGAATCATGTGTACTTTTTCCGCCGCCGCAATCGGAAGTTTTTTGGGCAAGTGGAATATTGCATTTCTTGCCGCGCCTTATTGCGTTGTAATTTTTATATTAATATCCGCGAGCATTTTATTCGGCTCTGTCGGCTCAGCACCTTTTGAACCCGCAATCGCAACTTTGGCAACGGAGCAAGCTTTCACAATGACGGATTTCGCGTCCGCGACATTAAACGGTATTGCGCAAGTTCTTTTAATACAAAAACCGATTTGCGCTATTTTATATATTACGGCATTGCTTTTGTCTTCTCGGATTGATGCGGTTAACAGCGTTGTCGGCGCGATAGCCGGAACATTTGTGGCGTTCGCTTTCGGTTTTCCGCGTGATATGGTTATGAGCGGACTTTTCGGATTCAATGCAATTTTATTGATGCACGTTATGACAAGAGCGTTTGCGCCGAGTGTGAAAAGTTATTTGCTTGCTGTGCTGTCCGCAGGTTTCACAAGTCTTGTCGCGGTTTCTGTAAAAGTTGTACTCGCACCTTTAGGCGTGCCGTCTTTTTTGGCGATACCTTATGTGCTCGTTTGNGTAACAATATTTTTGGGGCGNGATATGTTTGGCGGACTTACTTANATACCTGCAATATATTGGGGTGTACCGGAAACAATTTATAAAGCTTTGAAAGAAAATAAAATTCCGAAAGAATAATTTTTGCATTTCTTTTTTTNAATTTGAAATATTCACTTGGAGCNCANAGTTTTACGATATAATAAAAAAGATTTAAAATTTCAAATTTGAGGGGGACAAAATGGAAAATGAATTAAATGAAATTTATAATAAGTTAACGAATCAAATAATATCGATAATTCCTGTAAAATGGAGCAAAATTTATTATTTAGGTGACGTCGGAGACAACGGAAAAAGTTGGTCAAATGCTTTTTATTTTATAGATGCATTAGACGGGGAGACTGTAAGGTCTTACTGGATTCCCGAAAAATATAATATTTCGGGCGATGAATATCAAAAAATACATTCTGATTTGATTCATACATTAATGGATTTATACAAAGTTTTTAAAAAATATGAGCAAGAACCTTGGTATAGAATAAGTTTTACCTTGTCCGACGACGGGAAATTTAATGTTGATTATTCATACGATGCAATGGATGACACTAGCTCGGCTGTCAGAGAGTTTGTATGGGCGTATAAAACTTTTGATTTTTTATTTGAGGAGGGAAACTTCTTCAGAAACGAGGTAGAAGAATATCTGGGCATAAGTAAAAAACCGTTTGAAGATTATTTTTCCGAAATTCAAGCTGATATCGTTGATATTTGCCTTGAATACGTGAAAGATTGCGCAGATAAAATATTTATCTATTGTTCATATGAATCCGATGTTATTTTTACCGACTGTTTTTATATGATAGATGGGCAAGTGGTACAAAAACATAAGTTAAATCAATTATCGCAGGAGTATGATGTATATATCGAAAGACAGCGTGGTTTGATTGATATTATGGAAGATGATATGCAGAAACTGATAAAGCTATGTGATAAACATGAAAGACCGATGCCGACTCAGATTAAATTGATTTATGATGTTAACAGTAAAAATTTAAATGCAGATTATGGATATGATTTGATGTACAGCAATCAGCCACCAAAAATGCCTATTGATATTTTGCGTGAATGGTTTCAAAGTAAATCGGGAAATGATTTTGAAGATTATCAGACACCAAAAAAGACTTTTGAAGAGTGTCTTTCTGAATTTCAAACCGATATCGTTAATATTTGTCTTGAATACGCGGAAGATTGCGCGGACAAAATATTTATATATTGCTCGTATGAATCTGATTATGTTTTTACCGATTGTTTTTATATGGTAAACGGACAAGTGATACAAAGAGATAGGTTGAATGAGATATCAGAAAAATATAATGTGTCTCTCGAAAGACTGCGCTCTCTGGTTTTGATTATGGACGGCTATTTGGTAAAACTTTTAAATGCGTGTGATAAATATGAAAAACCGATTCCTACTCAAATTAAATTGATTTATGATGTTTGTACAAATAGTTTAAATACGGATTATAAATATGATTTAATATATAGCAATCAAACATCAAAAACACCGGAAAATATTTCATATGAATGGTTTCAAAATGAATCAATAAATCAATAAACTAAAAAAAGTTTGTTCCGTTTTTAAAATCGCGGAGCAAACTTTTTTAATTTTTATAAACCGTAATAATCTTTTACAAATTTAGGAGTGCTTTTCTCGAAATTAACGCCGTATTTAGGAATTGTATCCGCTTCGATTGTATTTTTGATAGCTTCAACAGTATATTTCACGGCAACACCGCAAGCTTCAACCGGATTTTTGCCGTCAATCAACGCGCCTGTTAAATAGCTTCCGAAAACATCGCCTGTTCCGTGGAAATATCCGTCCAATTTTTTATCGAAAACATAATCGATTTTATTTTCTTCGACGTTATAACAAGCGACGCCGAGTTGGTCATTATCGAAATGTACGCCTGTTAAAATAACGAATTTCGCACCGAATGAATCAAATTTTCTTAAAATATTTTCAATATATTCTTTTGTATAAGGACCGTCTTTATATTCTTCGCCTAACATAAGCGTCGCCTCTGTTATATTCGGAATGATAAAATCAGCTTTTTTACAAAGCCGCGCCATTTCCTGCGGAAAGTTTTCCGGAAAACTTGGGTAAAGCTTGCCGTTATCCGCCATAACAGGGTCGACGATAATTGTTGTGTGTTCTTTTTTTAATGTATCAATCGTTTCTATAATAATGTCAACTTGTTTTATTGAACCGAGATAACCCGTGTAAACTCCGTCTATGGCTAAATCAATATTCTTCCAATGATTTGTCATGCCCAATAAATCGTCGGTCAAATCTCTATAGGTAAAATCCGTGAATCCGCCCGTATGGGTAGATAAAATCGCTGTCGGCATTGCACTGGCTTCGTGTCCGAATAACGAAATAATCGGTAACGCTACGGTCAGCGAGCATTTGCCTACGCCGGATATGTCGTGGATAGATAAGATTCGTTTTTGTTTGTTCATCAAAAAAACCTCCTTGAATATTAATTTAATAACAGACATTAAAAAATTCAAAACACGCCTTATATTAAATTTAAATAAAATATATAAACTCTCCGTCGCGTCGCATATTTATGAAACACAAGAAGAGGGTTTTACTGATTTATTTAATTTCCAGAAAACCGCCCGACAAACCGCGTTTTGTTCCCGAAATTCTGTGAGAATGAAAAATATCATTATTGCAAACGGTGCAAAGATTGGGCAATTCAATGTTATTTTCCGAAACGCCGCAATCGGTTAAAACTCTTTTATTTATTGCGTGCAAATCAATATAATATTTTTCTTTTTCGCTTTTATAAATCGTGTATTCATCGATAAAATCAAAAGCGTTTTTAAATTCCGCATAACAAGGATAGTCAACCTCAAAATGCTTTCGGCAAATCGACGGCGCAATCCCGACAATCAAATCTTCAACATTTGTATTATAGTTGTTTATCATAATTTTTACAACTTCAAAAGGGATTTTTAAAACTGTTCCGCGCCACCCCGCATGGCAAACGCCGATAACTTTTTTCACTTTGTCCGCAAAAAACATTAAAACGCAATCTGCCGAATAACAGCCTAACACAATATTTTTTTTGTTCGTGACAAGCCCGTCAATGTTTTTGAAAATATTTTCTTTTGTTACGCCGTTTCCCTTGTGCGATTCATCAACAATCATAACGTTATTTTCGTGTTCCTGTTTCGTCAAAACGATGTTTTTATAATCAAATCCGATTGCGTCCGAAATAATTTTATAATTTTCCAAAACATCGTCTTTGTTATCTCCGTTTAAAAAACCTAAGTTCATTTCGGCGTAATGTCCTTTTGAAACTCCGCCGACTTTTGTGCTTATTCCGTGCGTCAAAAAATCTATGTCGTTAAAAATATCAAAGGCTATGTATTTAGTGTTGTTTTTTTCAACTATTCTCAAAAATATCACTCTTTCCAAACTTATGAAATTGTTAAGCTGATATACATTATAACACTATTGAAATTTTTTTGAATTTAAATTTTGTATACAAAGTTGTTTTTTGAAAATTATTTTTGGTGTTCATAAAAATATTTTCAATAAACCTGTTCAGGTTTCCGAACAGCTTTAATGAAAAAACTAAAATTTGATTTGTTCATGAGTTATTATAACATATCAAAACAAAAATCAAAAAAGGACATCGCGAAATGCCCTTTCAATTAAATAAAATAAAATTCAGTTAAACAAATTTATGCTCGCGCTTTTTGCCTTTTTGTTATCACGCGATAAAGAATATTCAATCCGATTCCCAATGTCGCCAATCCCATATTAACCAAAAATGCGGGTTTATAACTTCCCGTACTTCCATATATACTGCTCATAATCATCGGTCCCGTATATCCTGCGACAGAAAAACCGATAAACATAATTCCATAATTCACACTGTTATTTTTCGCGCCGAATTGGTCGGTTGTGAATCCCGGGAAAACACCCAGAAAAGAACCGAAACAAAGTCCGATTATCGAAATGCCGATACAAAATTTCACAACATCGCCCGATTGCGAAGTATATAAAAGGAAAAGTCCTCCTATTGCCAAAATTAACATGATAAGCAACATATTGGCGCGCCCGATAATATCAGAGAAAAATCCGGCTATGATTCTTCCCAATCCGTTAAACAACGCCAACATCGACACAACCATAGTCGCCGAAGATACGCTCATACCGATTAAATTTTGTGCAATCGGCGATGTTTGAGATATCGTCATGAGTCCAAACACAGAACCGCACATTAACATAAGTATCATAACATAAAATATCGGTTGCTTTAACATCGTTTTCCAATCAACATCGACAATGTTATTTTTCGCGGTTTCGTTTGTTTTCGGCTCATAACCGTACGGCATGAAATTCGGCGGGCAGACTTCCATAAAAAATGCTCCGACACAAATGATTATGAGAAACACAACGCCCAAAAGCTTAAATGTATCAAGTACACCGATTCTTTGAATAAAATAATTTGCAATCGGTGGAATTATAATCGAACTTCCGCCATAAGATGCCGTCGCAATTCCGCCGATAAGTCCGCGCCTGTCGGGGAAAAATTTCACCGAATTGCTGACGGTACAGCCATACGCTAATCCCATCGCCAAACCGCAACAAACTCCGTATGAAAAAGTTAAATATCCTATACTTGTGACAAATCCGGAAACAATCATCGCAACACCAAACAGTACACCGCCGCTGAAAACAACCCATTTAGGACCTAATTTATCATTAACGAAACCGCCCGATATAATCGTAACAACTCCTATCGAACTCGCCATCGTAAAAACAATCGACAAATCACTTGTCGTTACGGTTGTTCCATTCAATGCGGTTAAATGTTCAGCCAACGGAGCAGCAAAAACGCTCCATGCATACAGTGAACCGATGCAGAGATTAATCAAACAACTAACAATTAAAATCAGCCAACGTTTACGCGTCAGTTTTTTTACCATACTTTCTTCCATAAAAACAATTCTCCTCACATTAAATCGCAGCATTGTAAGGCTGACCCTTCCTACACTTCTACAATCACCGATTAATACGGTATAATTTTTTTGTCAAGGCTGAATAAAGTCACCTTTAAAAGCCAAGTCGTACTGTATCACGTGCATATATAAATTACAATACTAAATGATAATAAGTTATCAATCAGATTTGCGTGATAACATAATAAATAGAAAGATGACAAATTTATATTGAGATATTTTTTATAATAATCAAATTAAGTCGCACCGAAATTTTCTCGATAATTAGGGAGATTCACCGTTTCATAATATTTATTTTAAATATTTTTATTTTGATTTTTACAAGAAATTTATTCATATGTGTTATAATTTTTTTTCAAACGTAAAAAAGTATTAAGGAGGAAGTAATTTTGAACAGAATAAGACTTGCGACATTAAATGATTTAGACATTTTGGAAAAACTTTATTATGATATAAACGACTATCTGGAAAACAACGTTAATTATCCGCTTTGGCGAAAAAATATTTATCCGAATCGGGAAACGGCTCTTACCGGAATCGAGGGAATCGAGGGAATCGAAGGAATCGGCAAAAATAGTTTATATGTTTTTGAAGATGAAAACGTTATAAAAGGAACGGTGATTTTAAACAGTATTCAAGAAGAGGCATACAAAGATGCGAATTGGAGCATCGATGCCGCGGATTTTGAAGTTTTGGTAATTCATACTTTAGTTGTGTCGCCGGAATTTTTTAAAAAGGGAATTGCCGAATTACTTGTGCGGTTTGCGATAAATTTCGCGAAAGAAAATAATTATAAAACGATTCGTCTGGATTCGTGCGAAACAAATAAACCCGCGATTTCATTATATGAAAAAGCAGGCTTTAAGTTTGTCGGAAGTATTGATTTAAAATTACCGCACAATACGGAGTTTCTTTATAACGCGTATGAAATGGTTTTGTAAGGTCATTTCCCTAAAATTAAAAATAAAGCTGTTCGGAAACCTAAACAAGCTTCCGAACAGGTCTAATAAGAAAATGTATTAAATCAAGTGCTTTTTAATTACGGGTCAAGTCTGCGACTTAAATCTTAGAGGTGAGGGATTTCTGTCTTGAGTTAAAAATATATTTTGCCCCGAAAAGCCGAAGGCTCTGCTCCGAAAAACTTTTGGCTTTTCGTCAAAAGTTCTCGGGTGTGAGCAACGCCCGCGGTTTTAATCCTTAACTATAATCATCGGACATCTCAATATCGAAAATATTATAAGAATAGAAATCGTCAATTTTCAATTTCTCATTGTCGGTGTGAGCGACACCAATCGGCAATGTAACTTTCACTTTCACCAACTCATCTTCATGTTTAAAATCAATTTTACCGTCTAAAATATTAACAAGCCCTTTTACTATATCAAGCCCGATTCCGTCAGATGAAAAATTTTTATCCGAAATCGCTGATTTCCGGTATCTTTCAAATAAAGTATTTACGTCAATCACATTTTTATTTATATTATAATTTTCAATTAAAAAGCTGACTTCATCACCCAAATCTTTGAATTTTACGAAAATTTTCGTATCTCTTTCGGAATATTTTATGGCATTGGAAATCAGATTCAATAATATTCTTTCGATGATTTCTTTGTCGATTGCGATAATTTTACTTTCGACATCGGAAGTAAACTCAAACGAAATATTTTTTTCAAAAGCTAATGATTCACAAGAATTTGTGCTTTCACGAATGATTAAAACGATATCTAAATTCACAAGATTAACACTTAATCTGTTTTCGATGATTTTATTAAAATCTCCCATATCGTTAACTAACTTCATAACTCTAAACCAATTTTTCTTAATCGAAGAAACTTTTTCGACTGAGTTATTTTCGTCAGAATCTTCATTTGAACTGTTTTCAAACGAATTTTCCAACTGCAAAAGGTCATTATACATAATCGTTAACGGGATTTTTACATCGTGCAACATATCCTCCATGGGCTTTAAATTGCGGATTTCACTCCCCGCGTTACTGATTTTATTTTCCACTTGGTTCCCCCCTAAGATACCGCTTGTTTCCTTTTTGAAAACTTAAAAACTTTTGCCGACAATATTAGTTTATTTTTATTCTGTAAAAAATTGAAAAAACTTTTTTCAAATGATATACTAATCAAAGCACAGTTATCACAAAATCACATGTTTTAATCAAAACAACGGAGGTCAAAATGAATCCAGATTTTTTTAATAATATACATGAAATCATTTTCACGACAAACGCAGAGAATGAAGAAATCGCTTTAAACGAAATAAAAAAGCTGTCCCCGAGCGCAAAATTAATAAAGCGTTTTAAAAAAGGCATATGCCTTGTGAATATTGACGAAAGTTTTACGCAATTTTACGACAAACTGAACGGCAAGAATTTAATCTTTATACGCCACATTTTTCCCGTACATTCTATCACAAATCACCATAACAGTACAGATGTAATTGAAAATTTTGTCGTTAACGAATTTCTCGATTCCGAGATGTCAGACGTGTCAGACAAGTCGAAAAGTTTTTCTGTTCAATGCCGTGTATTCAGCGATGAATCAGATTTAACCCCCGCTGAAATAAGCAAAAATATTTCCGATTTAATAATTTCACAAGGTTACACTTTAAATGTAAGCGAGCCTTACCAAATAATCTCTGTTTTGCTTGATAACTCTGACTTTTATATCGGTTATTCTTTAAGTAAGCATAATATTTCCGATTGGAACGGCGGAAATATTAAATTTGCAAAAGACGAAAATGTTATAAGTCGTGCCGAATTTAAGCTGTTAGAGGCGATTGTTTCTTTTGACTTAAAAAAATATTTAAAAAATACGGCTGTTGATTTAGGCGCGTCGCCCGGCGGATTCACAAAAATTTTATGCGATTACTGCGATAAAGTTTATGCCGTAGACCCTGCTGTTTTGGACGAAAGAGTTTTAAAAAATAAAAAAGTTATACATAAAAAAATGACTTCGCAACAATTTTTCCGAGAAAATAATGAGCAATTTAATTGCATCACAAACGATATGAAAATGGATATGTATGACTCAATCGACATCATAATCGACAGTCATGAGTATTTAGAAAAAGACGGAATAATTATAATGACTTTAAAATTACCGAAAAACAATCAGATGAAAAAAGTTAATAAAGGGTTGGAAATATTGAATAAAAAATATACAATATTATATGCAAGACAATTATTTCATAATCGCTCCGAAATCACCGTTGTGCTTACGAAATAATTTTGTTGAATCCAAAGGAGGTTTTTAAAATGGTATCTGAAAAATTGAAAGAATTTAATGAATTAGTCGATGAAGCTTTATTATTTCAAAGGGCAAACACGTTTATCCGTTGGGACCAAGCAACGGGCGCACCGTCGGGCGGAAGCGAAGACAGAGGCGCGCTGATTGCAAAACTTTCGGGAAAATATTTTGAGTGCATCACATGTGAAAAAACGCGTGAACTCATAAAATATTTAGACGAACACAAAGACGAATTAGATGAAATTTCAAAAGCGACGGTCAGAGATTTAAAAAAATACAACGATTCTTTTTTGAAAGTTCCCGTAAAATTCATGGAAGAATATTCAAAATTCAGAGCGCACAGCGAAGTTACATGGGAAAAAGCAAANCAAACCGACGATTTCGAGTTGTTCGCTCCCGTTTTGGAAAAAATGCTCGGCTACAGCAAACAATTACTCGAGTATCGCGGTTTTACTTCTCACCCATACAACACTTTATTGGACGATTACGAAGAAGATTTGACTATCGAAAAATTAGATATATTTTTTGAAACCGTAAAAAATACAATCGTTGATTTATTAAAAAGAATTAAAGAAAGCGATTTTAATTTCGATGCAAGCTTTATGAACAGACCGATTCCGAAAGCTAAACAACAAGAGTTTTCCGAATATTTGCTTGACGTTTTGGGATTTGACAGAACACGTGCGCGCCTTTGCGAAAGCGAACACCCTTTCACGACCGATGTGACAAAAAACGACGTACGCATCACAACGCATTACTATGAAGATAAAATTTTATCATCTATGTACAGCGTTATTCACGAAGTCGGTCACGCTTTATATGAATTAAATGTTGCCGACGAATTGAAAGATACATTCTTATCGGGCGGCGTATCTACGGGAATCCACGAATCTCAATCGAGATTTTATGAAAATGTTATCGGGCGAAGCAGAAGTTTTTGGAAACTCATTTATCCTAAATTCCGAGAGATTTTTAAAGATGAGTTTTCGGATATATCGGAAGAACAATTTTATATTGCGTCAAACTTAGTTAACACAAGCAATTTAATCAGGACGGAAGCGGACGAGTTAACTTATTCTTTACATATCATAATCAGATATGAAATTGAAAGAGAAATTTTCAGCCGCGATATAACCGCCGATGAAATTCGCAATTTGTGGAACAAAAAATATGAAGAGTATTTCGGAATGACCCCAAAAAATGATACGGAGGGCGTTTTGCAAGATACGCATTGGTCATTCGGCGGATTCGGATATTTCCCATCGTATTCTTTGGGAAGCGCAAACGCCGCTATGATAACTAACTATTTAAATAAAGAAAATGACGTTGATAAAGCAATTTTGAATAACGATATTCCGTCAATCACAAAATATTTAACCGACAAAATCCACAAATACGGCGGACTTATTAAACCTGAAGATTTATTGATTAAAAGTTTCGGTGAGGGATTTAATGCGCAATATTATGTTGACTACTTAAAAAATAAATTTGAAGATATTTATGGTCTTTAGGATTTTAATCTGAAAAAATAAAAGCGAGTGTTTCCGTTATTTATAAGGATTTACTCGTTTTTTATTTTAAATGAGAGGTGTTAAATTTGATAGATTTAAATTTATCTTTAGAAGAAGCGGAAAACGATATTTGGGGCAAGCCGTCTTTTAATTCAAGCGTGGTTATAAATTGCCGCAACGCCCGAAAAATACCAATGAAAGATTTAACACCCGAAAATTTAAGGTTGTTAATCGGGCAAAAAATTTCTTTGAAATATGTGATTCCTCTTGCCATCGAAATGTTGGAGGAAAATATTTTTTGTGCGGGGAATTTTGGCACATGCGATTTGCTGATTCAAATATTAAAAACGGATTGTGGATTTTGGAATGAAAACGAAGAGTTGTATTATAGAATGAATGAAATAATGTCCGAGGTTTCAAGCGCGAAAGAGAATTTGGAAATCGCTTTGAATTTATGGAATGTTAAGAATATGTAAACCTAACCAACATGTGAGATGAGATTAAAAAAGATTTTTTGTTAACCACAAAAAAGAGAGGAAAATCAAAATGAAGACTATAGGATTAATCGGCGGAATGAGTTGGGAAAGCACCGCCTCGTATTATCGAATTATAAATGAAGCCGTTAAAAGAAAATTAGGCGGATTACATTCTGCAAAAATAATTCTTTACAGCGTGGATTTTCATGAAATTGAAAAATACCAAGCGTCGGGAGATTGGAATAAAAGTGCCGAAGTTTTATCGAATGTCGCTGTATTGCTTGAAAATATGGGTGCGGATTTTATTGTGATTTGCACAAATACGATGCACAAAGTTGCATCGGATATTGAAAAACAAATAAATATCCCGATTTTACACATAGCCGAAGCGACCGCGGAAGAATTAGAAAAAGATTCCGTTAAGCGCGCGGCTTTGCTGGGAACTAAATATACAATGACACAGGATTTTTATAAACAAAAAATACAAGATAAAAATATTGAAGTTTTGATTCCCGAAAGCGATGATATCGAAATCGTCAGCGATATTATTTATTCTGAATTGTGTTTGGGGATTATTTCGGAAACTTCTAAAAATGAATATTTAAGAATTATCGATGACTTAGCTCAAAAAGGTGCGGAAGCGATAATTTTAGGCTGTACGGAAATCGGACTTTTGATTAATCAAAATGATACAAAATTTAAAATATTTGATACAACAAAAATTCATGCCGAAAAAGCGGCACTGAAAGCGATTGAATAAAATTATATTCTTGTGTTTGTGTGCTTAGAAAATACAGAAATTTAATATCTTCAAAATTTAATAATTTATCATCTGTATTGATTTCTAACGATTTTTATAGATGATTTTTTTATAAAAAATAATTATGGAAACTTTACGCAATCCATTCCCTATTGCCATCTTAATTTATTGTCGCTATAATTAATAGTAATATTCAGCTTTTTGGAGGTTAGTCATGATTACAAAAGGGAATCGTTATTATACAGAGCATTTAATGATTGATTATTCTTTGCGTGAGGGTAATTTTTCCATGAAAGAAAAACATCTGCATAATGAATATGAAATATATCTTTTGCTTGACGGTGAGGGAACTTGTTTTATTGACAACGCGAATTGTTCCATGAAGAAAGGCGACCTTGTTTTTATTGACAGCCAAACGGCGCACGCAACGGATTTTTCAAATTGCCCCGTGCACAAACGCCTTTTGATTGAAATGGATTCTCATTATTTTGAAGAGCCTATACTTTTGGTTTCTTCAATTTCGCTTACGAATTTTTTTAAAAATAATATGGGTGTTGTTTCTCTTCAAGATGCCGATTTTAAAAAAGCAAAAAATATATTAACTTCCATATATAACGAAGCGAAAGAGCAAAACGAAAACTATGAATATATGGTATCTTTAAAATTAGCTGAATTTTTTATTACGCTGAATCGCATAACCGAAAAAAATCTTTTCTCGAGTTCTCTCGCAGAAATAAAAAAACCACAGCTTCAGATTGTAAAAAAAGCCGTGGAGTTTATTTTAAAAAATCTTGATAAAAATATTTCGTTGAACAGCGTTTCGGAATATCTTTACATCAACAAATCTCATTTAAGCCGTATTTTTAAGGAAGTAACGGGCATGACCGTGCACGAATATATGAATGTTCATCGCATAAGAAAAGCGCGGGAATATTTAATCGAAACGGATTTAAATATAGACGAAATAGCGAAATACTGCGGGTTTCAAAGCACGACGTATTTTACTACCGTGTTTACAAATCATACAACTTTTTCGCCTTCTCGTTACAGAAAAAATCAACAGCAACTTCAAATGACCAATCGACTTACACATTCATAAAAACTTTGTGCCGATTGAATGAGTTTTATTTATCGGTTTGAAATTTATGATTATATTTCTGAAAATTTATTGACAAGCTTGCGTTTTTTTTATATAATAATCAACGTTGCTTAATAAATGTGCGTTTGTAAAATATATTTTAAATAAGCGATAAATGATTTGCCCAGATAGCTCAGTCGGCAGAGCAGAGGACTGAAAATCCTCGTGTCGGTGGTTCGATTCCGCCTCTGGGCATGTTTTAACTTATATGGGCCACTAGCTCAGTTGGTAGAGCACTTGACTTTTAATCAAGTGGTCCGGAGTTCGAATCTCCGGTGGCTCAGTTTTTTTAACTTTCGGCATCGTCACTTTAACTCGTGACGATGTTTTTTATTTATTCAGAAATTCATCGCAAATAAAAGGCTCTTTGTCAAACCGTGTGGTTTTGACATAAAAAGTAAATTAAAAAATGATTTTAACCGAGATAATTCTCGGACTAGTTTCCGGGAATTATTTTAATTGGATTAAATTATTAACGATTAAAACTCTGTTCCTCAAACTGTAAAAACTCCTACAACCATAGGCGGTTCTTTTAATAACTTTAATCTTATTATTTACGGCTTATATAAA
>JGI994J12354_10003841_pt1 | contig 13787 bp, 12 predicted proteins | sample IntmicLarv3ML3BL_FD_12354 | JGI IMG/M metagenome (IMG submission 12354)
CGGATCTTGCGGCGATTACGGCGGCGGGCAAGCTTGTCATCGGCATTACAGAGTACGAGCCGATGAACTATTACGACGCAACCGGCACACTCGTCGGCTTTGACACAGAGTTTGCGCAGGCTGTCTGTGCGATTCTCGGTGTCGAGGCAGAGTTTGTCGTAATCAATTGGGACACAAAGGAAATCGAGCTTGCCGGCAAGCAGATTGACTGCATTTGGAACGGTCTTACCGTCACCGAACCGCGCCGGCTGAATATGGACTTTTCCGTCTCGTACCTGCGTAATGAACAGGCGCTTGTCGTCAAGAAGAATATCGCCGCAAACTATACGGATTTAGCGAGCCTTGCGGGTCTGACAATCGTTGCAGAGGAAGGCTCTGCCGGCGAAACGGCAGCGCTGGAGATTGACGGAATCAATTACGTTCCCGTTGCGGCGCAGTCCTCCGCGATGTTAGAGGTAAAGGCGGGCACAGCCGATGCCGCGATTGTTGACATCACGATGGCGCGCGAGCTGACGAAGTAAGGCGAAAAACTTAAAGCGTCGCTTGACGCAGAGTGCAAAATAATGTAAAATGGGGGGGACAGTCTTTTGACCGTCCCCCGTTTTGATGGGAAAGAATTAACGTTTTCACAGCAGTAAATGCGGCGAAAAACCGGAGGTGAGCAGTTATTCCGTTATCAACAATTTTCCAGACGCTTCTAAAGGGTTTCGGAAATACATACATAATTTTCATGCTGACGCTTCTGTTTTCAATGCCGCTCGGACTTGTCATCGCCTTCGGCTCAATGAGCCGCTTTGCGCCGTTGCGTTGGTTGACGCGCACGTTTGTGTGGATAATCCGCGGCTCGCCGCTGATGCTCCAGATTATCATAATCTTCTACGGACCAGGACTACTCTGGAGCGGCACAGCGCTCCCGCGCATGACGGCTACGATAATTGCGTTTACGATAAATTATGCGGCGTATTTTTCGGAAATCTACCGCGGCGGGATACAGAACGTCCCGCGCGGTCAGTACGAGGCAGGACTTGCGCTCGGCATGACGAAAACACAGATTTTCTTCAAAATCACGTTGTTGCAGGTCATAAAGCGCATTGTACCGCCGATGTCGAACGAGATTATAACGCTCGTCAAGGACACATCACTCGCACGAATAATCGCACTGCGCGAGATTATTATGGAGGCGTATTCGTTCGTCTCAAAGGGTTTTATCGCGCCGTTATTTTACTCCGGGCTGTTTTTCCTTGCGTTCTCGGGAATTTTGCAAATCATTTTCGGGCACATTGAGAAAAAGCTGAGTTATTTCAAGTAATGAATGAGGTGATTTTTTGCCGATTCTAACCGTATCGGATATACGCAAGAGCTTCGAGGGGACAGAGGTGCTAAAGGGCGTAAGCTTCTCGCTCGAAAAGGGCGAGGCATTGTCGATTATCGGCTCCTCCGGAAGCGGAAAAACGACACTTCTGCGTTGTTTGAATTTTCTCGAAACGCCGGACGAGGGTGTGATTTCCGTAAACGGAAACGTCATTTACGACGCATCGGACGCGCGCTCCCGCAGTGATAAAGAGATTCGCAAAAAACGCCTGCATTTCGGGCTTGTTTTCCAAAATTTCAATCTTTTCCCGCAGTATACAACGCTTGAGAATGTCACTCTCGCCGCCCAGCTTTTAGCGAAGGAGCGACCGGACTTCAAATCAAACCGCGCCGAGATTTACGCGCAGATTGAGACGCGCGCCCGCGAGCTTTTGGATTCTGTCGGGCTGTCTGAAAAGCTTGCAAACTACCCGCACGAGCTCTCCGGCGGACAGCAACAGCGCGTCGCGATAGCGCGCGCGCTGGCGTTAGAGCCGGACATTCTGTGCTTTGACGAACCGACCTCCGCGCTCGACCCGGAGCTAACGGGTGAAGTTTTGCGCGTCATAAAATCGCTCGCCGCCCGCCGCGTAACGATGGTAATCGTCACGCATGAAATGCAGTTTGCCCGCGACGTTTCGGACAAGGTAATCTTCATCGACAACGGCGTGATTGTAGAGCAGGGAACCCCGCAGGAGGTTTTCGAAAACCCCCAGCAGGAGCGCACGAAAAAATTCCTCCTCCGCTACACGGACGGCGGCATAGATTAAACGAAACCCCTCTTGCGGCTGTGCGCCGCAAGAGGGGTTATTGCATATTAATCAAGTTGCGCGGCTCACAGAACCTCGCTCAGACTACCCGTGCGATACCCAAGCAAATCAAGCGTCGTGTAGTCAAATCCAAGCTCCCGAAACTGCGCATACAGGCTCTCCCGCAGGTTGCGGTCCTGCAATAGCGCAAAACCGTCCACGTCCGTTTCAATCCGCGCGATTTTACCGTGGTGACGCACTCGCAACTGCCGAATCCCGAGGCCGAATAGAATCCGCTCCGCGCGCTCGACGCGCGCAAGCCCCTCTGCCGTAATGCGTTCCCCGTACGGGAAGCGCGACGACAGACACGCAAGCGACGGCTTCTGCGCGGCATCGGTCAAGCCGAACGCGCCGAGTAATTCGCGGATTTCCGGCTTTGACAGCTCCGCGTCACGAAGCGGAGAGAGCACGCCTTGTTCCACAACGGCACGAAAACCGGGACGGTCGTCAATGTTATCGTCAAAATTCGTACCCTCAGCGATGTCGGAAATCCCGCACTCGTCCGCAATGGCACGAAACTTATTCAGCAGAGCGATTTTGCAGATGTAACAGCGGTCCGGCGGATTTTCCGCATAGCCGGCGATTGACAGCTCATCGTTGTCCACGATAAAATGCCGAATCCCGTGCGCCGTGCAAAAATCTACGGCGTCCCGTAACTCCCGCTCCGGGAAATTACACGAGCGAGCCGTAACCGCCACGCAACGCTCACCGAGCGCCTCGTGCGCCGCCAATAGCAGTAATGTAGAGTCCACACCGCCCGAAAACGCGACAGCTATAGCTGAAAGTCCGGCTAACCGAGTTTTCAGTTTTTCGTATTTTTCGAACGCAGTCATTAATTTTCGCCGACATCCTGCGGGAAGAGTGCGGCAAAATTGATTGCGTGGTATGCGTCGGTGTACTCGACAGGCATAGCATCCTTCCACGCTGAAAGCTCACCGTCAAATCTCATATTCGCAACGTCCATACGCAGTGAGCTAAAGTACTGCTGATTTGACCAGCTGATAGGAATCGCGTCGTAATTTACGGGCAGGCGATAAATTATGTGATATCCGTAATCTGTCCGTACCGCCGCCGCGGATACTCCGCCGATTTCAAGGTCGCGCGTCTCCTGCTCAAATTCGGGAACCATATCGCCTGCGCTGAACAAGTAACCCTCGGGGTTTGCGGTCATGCCGGGGTCCTCGCCGTATTCTGCGATAAGGCTGTCAAAGTATGCGTCGAAATCGTCACCCTCGAACGACTCGATAAGTCCGACAACCATATCCGCCGCATCCTTCATCGGTGTGGAATCGGAGCCGTCAGTCGGTGTGAGAATCAGAATATGCTTTGCCATGAGCCAATCCTCAGAGGCGTTCATCTCGGCAACATCCGCGTCCGAAATGCTGGAAGCGCCTTCACCGTACAGCGCGGCAAATGTGTTGCTGTAGAGGTGATTGCTGCTCATAAGATAGTTGTAGACGTTATTAGTCATGTTATAAAGCGCCATCTCCTCGGCGAAAGCCTCAGAGCCGCCGTATTGATCTTCTATGGCAAGACGCTCATTGGCGATAGCCGCAAGATTCTCGTCCGTTAGCGCTGCGTTGTTGAGCGCCGCACCGTAATCGAGTGACTTGTACATAAGAATATCGTTAAGCGCCGTAGTCAGAGCCTCTTCTTTGTAGGCTTCGCTCTCCGCAGAGCTCCAGTCGATTGTCGTACCGGACATGGCCTCAATATAATGGACAGAGGAGGCGAGGAAATAGTAGAATACATCCCACGTCACCTCAAGTCCGCCGGCGGTTAAGATAACGGTATCGTCTTTATATACGCCATCGAACGAATCCGTTTCAGGCGGCGTTTCAGTCACATCGGGAGTTTTGTTGTCTGCGGTGGTACTACAGGCGGCGGCAAAAGCGAGAAGCATAGCGACGCTGAGGATAATTGCAAAAAGTTTTTTCATGTTTGTAAGAATTCCTTTCAAGATAGGAGCGCCAAAGCGGCTTGTACGGCAAGCGCTTCAGCGCAAAGGTGACAATTGTAGATATACAATATCACAACGTATCATACTGCTAAAACGGCAAAATGTCAATAAAATTGTAATATCGCTGTGATTTCGAAATAAGCTTATGGTGACAGGTGCAGAGGATTTTCATCAAATTGTCACTGTACTGTAACTTTACAATGCGGCAAAATGTGGTAAACTATTAGCAAAGACTTAGGTGATAGTTATTATCGGGCTTTCGCCCGATTGGGAAGGAGCGGCTTAAAATGGATGATTTCACAAGGAAATTCACGCCGGCGACCGGGACAGAGCAGATTCGTGAAATTCTGACCGAGGTTCATGCCGCGCTTGAAGAGCAGGGCTATAATCCGATTAATCAGGTAATCGGTTATTTGCTGAGCGAGGATCCGACGTATATCACAAGCCACCGCAACGCGCGTGGGCTTATTTGCCGTATCGACCGTGACGAGCTGCTTGCCGAGATTATACGTGGCTATTTGAAGAACTAAAAACAGAGCCAACCCGAATACGAAATGCAAGGTCGCAGGTAAATCCTGCGACCTTTTTGTGTTCAAGTCTCTATTTTGGTTCAAAGAAGTACCGCCGCACCGCGAGCGCATAAACGCTAAATTTTCTTACCCAGCCGCGCACATCTTTTACGCAGAAGCAACATCATAGCAATCGGCACGACGCAAAGCGCGGCGCAGATGATAAAAACAAGAGTGAAATCGCCGTCCGCGCCGAGAACTGCGGAAACGCGCCCGAAGAAAATCGAGGATGCCGCAATACTCAGCAGAACAAGACCGTAATTCGCGCCCGAATAGCGCGCGCCGAACAACTCCGTCGTTATGACCGGGTTCGTACCGCTCGTACCGCCGTAGGATAGTGCGATTAAAAAGACTGCCGCGATGTACGAAATCCCGCTTGCCGAGATAATCAGCAAACACCCCGCCGCCGAGATTAGCGAGCATAGTATAATCGTGTTCGTGCGTCCGATTTTATCCGACAGAAGCGGCGCAAAAATCCGCCCGACCGAATTACCGACACCGGTTAGCATAACGGCAACAAGGGCAAATGCCGCCGTCATACCGCGTGAAACAGCAATTGTCGATATAAACGGTATGATAACAAGATACGCGGCAGACGAGATGAACATCGACGTAATAATATAGTAATACGAGGCACTTTTAAGCATTTCGCGCGGACGGAAATGCTTGACGTTTTCGGCGCTGATTGTCTTTATCACCTCGGCGTAGTAGTATGACTTCTCCGGATTTTGCAGAAGCAGTGATGATGCCGCAAGCACGATAGAGAACGTGCCCGCAAGCACGCGAAGCGTACCCGTCAATCCGATTTTACCGAGCAAGCCCTCGATAACAGGCGACAAAATCACAACGGAAAGTCCGAAGAACCCGACGGACAATCCCGTTATAAACCCCATTTTCGAGGCAAACCACTTCTGCAAAACGGCGAGCACCGTGCAATATACAAGTCCGCAACCGACCCCGCCCGCCGCGCCGTAGCTCAAATACAGCATAGCCGGCGAGCTCGACGGCACAAACGATGTCAGCAGAAGCCCGCCCGCAAATAAAAGCGAGCCGCACAGCGCCGTTATGCGCGGGTGAACGCGCTCTTGCAAAAGCCCTGCGACGATGTTGCCAAGTACAAAACAGGCAATCATAACCGAGGAGGTTATAGATGCGACATCGGCGCGCCAACCGTGATAAGCGGTGACGTGCGGCTGAAAAATGCTCCACATATACAAAATTCCGGAGCATAACATGATTAGGATACCGGCAATAAGCACATAACTTTTTCTATGTTTATTCATAATCGCTCCTTTGATTGATAAGGCAGAGGCGCGGCAATAAGCGCCGTCGGGGAGTGCCTGTGCCGCGCACTTTAGGTATTTTTGTGTTGTGGATTATAGTATAAGACTTCCGGTCTTGTTTGTCAATGTAAAACGGTGTGCATACCACGCGCCTTTCATATAATTCTCGGCGGTTTTTCGCTCACGAGCTGAATTTCAAAAAAATTCATTACATTCAGACAAAAGTATTGTACTTTTGCGGAATAAAGTGTATAATTCAACTATTGACAATTTTGAAGGGGTGTAAGTATGGCAATCACAACAGATACCATTCGCAATATCGCTTTGCTTGGACATGGCTCATCGGGCAAAACAAGCCTTGTTGAAAGCATGCTGTTCCAAACGGGAACGATTGACCGGCTCGGCAAGGTAGCCGACGGCAACACGACAGGCGACTCAGACTCCGAAGAAATTAAGCGCCAGATATCAATTTCGGTCGCTACGATGTCGCTGGAGCACCGTGAAAAGCGGATAAATCTGCTTGACACGCCGGGCTACTTTGACTTCGCGGGTGAGGTTATTGAGGCGTTGCGCGTCGCCGACGGCGGCGTTATCGTGTGCGGTTCAAAGGACGGCATGACGGTCGGACTTGAGAAATCTTGGAAATACCTTGCAGAGCGCAAGCTCCCACGCGCATTTTACATTTCAAAGGTTGACGAGGAAAACGGCGACTACAATGCGGTTTTCGCGGCACTGCGTGAGAAGTACGGCGCGTCCGTTTGTCCGATGATTTATCCGATTCTCGGACCGAACGGCAAGGTCATGGGTCTTGTGGACCTGATTAAGCGTCAGGGCTTCACGATGAAGGATGGCAAGCGTGTCGACTACGACATCCCCGCAGAGCTCCAGCCGGAGCTCGACGCACTTTACATTGCGGTTAACGAGTCCGTTGCGGAAACGGACGAGGCAAAGATGGACAAATACTTCGCGGGCGAGGAATTCACGCTTGAGGAGAAGATTGAGGGACTAAAAGCGGGCGTAAAGGACTTGTCACTCTTCCCGGTGTTCTGCGGAAGTGCGACGCAGGGACTTGGCACGTTGCTGTTGCTTGACGGAATGGCGAATCTGTTCCCGTCTCCGGCGGACAGCAAGGTCGAGCTGACTGAGGACGGCGCCGAGATTGCGTGCGACCCCAAGGGAGCCGCGGCGGCGATTGTTTACAAGACGCTGTCCGACCAGTACGGAAAATTCAGCTTGTTTAAGGTTCTTTCGGGCACGGTAACGGCGGACACGTCACTTGTAAATGCAAGAACGGGTCAGCCCGAAAAAATCGGCAAGATATATAAGATGCAGGGCAAAAAATCGCTTGAGACGAAGGAACTCGTCGCCGGCGACCTCGGCGCGGTTGCAAAGCTCGCCGACACAAAGACGGGCGACACGCTCTGCGACTCGAAAAAGGTAATAACGGCGCAGGGTCTTACGTTCCCGAAGCCGAACTATTCGATGGCGATTGCGCCTAAGACAAAGGGGCAGGAGGATAAGATTGCCGCAGGTCTGACGCGCCTTTCGGACGAAGACCTCACGTTCTCCGTGCTCAATAATGCAGAGACGAAGCAACTCGTAATCTCCGGACAGGGCGACATTCAGCTCGACGTGCTGTGCTCGCGCCTGCGCGACAAATTCGGGGTCGAGGTTGTGCTCTCCCCGGCACGCGTCGCGTACCGCGAGAAGATTCGCAAAAAGGTCGAGGTACAGGGTCGACACAAGAAGCAGTCCGGCGGACATGGACAGTTCGGCGACGTTAAAATCCGCTTCGAGCCGGGCGAGACTGAGGATTTAGAGTTCTGCGAAGAGGTTTTCGGTGGAAGCGTACCGCGCAACTTCTTCCCGGCAGTTGAAAAAGGACTGCGCGACAGCATTTCAAAGGGTGTCATTGCCGGTTATCCGATGGTGTTTCTAAAGGCTACGCTTTACGACGGCTCGTCGCACCCAGTTGACAGCTCCGAGATGGCGTTCAAGATGGCGGCTCAGGTTGCGTTTAAAGAGGGTATCCCGCAGGCGAATCCCACGATTTTGGAGCCGATTGGATACTTAAAGGTCACGATTCCGGACTCTTACATGGGCGATATTATGAGCGACTTGTCGAAGCGCCGCGGCTCCCCGATGGGAATGAGTGCGGATGGCGACGGCAACCAGATTGTCGAGGCAGAGGTTCCGATGGGCGAGATGTCGAGCTACGCGATTGACCTGCGCAGCATAACGCAGGGACGCGGCAGCTTCGAGCTTGAGTTTGTCCGTTATGAGGAGGCTCCCGCGATGGTTCAGCAGAAGATTATTGAGGAAGCAAAGGCTTTAGCAAACGACGAATAGGCAATAAATTAAACAATAACGCGGCTCCGGAGGCGCGGTCAAGTCAGTGCGGAATTTTCCGTACGGCTTGACCGCACTCCGTCCAAAGGCCGCGTTATTTGCTGTTTAAAAACAAAAGGAGGCATTAAAATGAGTAAGGTTATCACAGTTCTTTACGAGCCGCAGGGCATTGATTTCAAGGCGCTTGCAGAGCGCGCCGCCGCTGGTCGCGCGGAAATTTGCATGCTGCCGCCGTTCACGCAGAATGTGGAAATCCCCGCCGACACAGTCGCGCTGATTGGCGAGCTTCGCCGCAGTCATATTTCCGTGGCGCCGAACGTAAAATGGGTACAAACAAGCTTTGCCGGCGTTGAGAGCATTATCCCCGCGATTGGCGACGGCGTAACGCTGACAAACGCGTCCGGCGCGTTTGGCGAGGGAATTTCAGAGTACATGCTGATGTACATTTTCATGCTGCAAAATCGTGCGCGCGAGTATTTGGCGCTTCAGGCGGCGCATGAGTGGAAGCCGCTAATGCCAACGCCGTTACTTTGCGATTCAACGGTTACGGTAATCGGGCTGGGCGACCTCGGCGGAGTGCTCGCACGCAAGCTAAAAGCGCTCGGCGCGAAAGTTCGCGGCGTAAAGCGGACAGCTTCCGCAAAGCCCGACTACGTGGACGAGCTTTTCACGACAGATGATTTAGACCGCGCGCTTGACGGAACCGATGTTGTTGCGCTCTGCCTGCCGAACACGGCAGAGACGAACGAGATACTCTCGCGAGAGCGCATTTTCGCGCTTAAAGAGGGGGCGATAATCGTCAATGCCGGGCGCGGCAATGCGATTGACCAGACGGCGCTTGTCGAGGCGCTCAATGCAAACCGCGTTTTCGCGGGTCTTGATGTCACAAAGCCGGAACCGTTGCCGGCGGACGACCCGCTGTGGGACGCGCCGAATCTGGTGCTCACGCCGCACATTTCCGGTCCCGGAGCCTCGGCATATGCCATGCGCTACAATGCCGAGCTTTTCGCGCGTAATATCGACGCATTTCTGAGCGGCAAACCGCTCGAGAATGTCGTAGACACAACACGCGGCTACTAAAAATAAAACCCGCCGCACGGCGGCAAAAAATATATAAAACTCGGAATAAAGAAGGAGAAAACCCAAGATGATACTGGCACTAATACTCTTCCTCGCAACTTATGTTTTGATGCTTGTCCTGCCGAAATATCGGCACATTGTCGCTCTCGCATCGGCGGCGCTCTACGTAATTCTCGGAATCCTCCCATTCAAAGATGTCTGGCCGGAGATTGACTGGAATGTCATCTTAATGCTTGCGGGCACGATGATAATCGTGTCGCTGTTCATCAGCTCAAACATGCCTCAGCGCCTTTCGGACATGATTTTAGGCTCGACGAAAAACGTGTGCGCGGCGCTAATATGGCTCGCGCTGTTCACGGGTTTTATTTCGGCGTTTGTCGATAATGTCGCAACGCTTTTGATTGTCGCACCTGTTGGAATTGCCGTTGCAAAGCGGCTGAAGATTTCACCCGTCCCGATTTTGATTGCGATGTCTGTTTCATCGAATTTGCAGGGCGCGGCGACGCTCGTCGGCGACACGACGAGCATATTACTCGGCGGTTATGCAAAGATGAACTTCTTGGACTTCATCGTATATCGCGGCCGCCCCGGCATATTCTTCGCCGTGGAGCTCGGCGCGCTCGCCACCGTTCCGGTACTCTACTGGATATTCCGCGAGCATAAGCAAAAAGTCCCGAAAGCCCCGCTTGTTGAGGTGAAGGACTATGTTCCAACGGTTTTGCTGATTCTGGTCATCGTGTGCCTGATTGCCGCGTCGTTCATTCCGAATACACCGGCGATAACGAACGGATTAATTTGCTGTGCGCTCGCGGTTATCGGACTTGTGCGCGAGATTATCAAGACGAAAAGCCTAAAAACAACAAAGCTAGCGTTTGCCGAGCTTGACCTTGTCACAATTCTGCTGTTAATCGGACTGTTCGTTGTAATCGGCGGAATCAAGGCGGCGGGAGTCATCGACAAAATCGGTGATCTTTTCAGCACCGTCTCAGGCGGAAATGTATTCGTGATTTACGTCCTGCTTGTCGTTGCAAGTGTTGTGCTGTCGGCATTTATTGACAATATACCATATATCGCGACAATGCTTCCTGTTGTCACGTCGATTGCCGCGACGCTCGGAATAGACCCGACGGTGTTGTATTTCGGACTGCTGACCGGCGCAACGCTCGGCGGAAACTGCACCCCAATCGGAGCGTCCGCGAATATAACAGCAATCGGAATCCTCCGGCGCGAGGGGCACGAGGTTAAAACGGGTCAATTCATGAAAATCGGAATCCCGTTCACGCTCGCCGCGGTCGTTGTCGGAGCCGTATATATCTGGCTCGTATTCGGCAGTATCGCCTAACCCTATTCAATATGCAAAAAGAGGCTTCGCCCGTTCGGGCGAAGCCTCTTTTACTAAACTTAAATAACTTTCGACAAAAACTCACGCAATCTCGCGTCTCGCGGAGTATCAAAGACGGCGGAGGGCGATCCCGTCTCTTTAATATTCCCCTCATCGATGAATATAATGCGCGAGGCAACCTCGCGAGCAAAACCCATCTCATGCGTGACAATAACCATGGTCATACCCTCGCGCGCGACCTCACGAATAAGGTCAAGCACCTCCCCGACCATCTCCGGGTCGAGGGCCGATGTCGGCTCATCGAAAAGCATAACGGTCGGGTTCATCGCGAGTGCGCGAACGATCGCAACGCGTTGCTTTTGCCCACCGGACAGCATCGCCGGATACGTATCCGCCTTATCGGAAAGTCCGATACGCCGCAGAAGCGCCATTGCGTTGCTCTGCGCCTCCTCCTCGGACATTAGCTTCAGCATAACGGGCGCAAGCGTGATGTTGCGCAAGATTGTAAGGTTGTTAAACAGGTTAAAGTGCTGAAAAACCATACCCATATGGCGGCGAACCTCGTCCGCGTCGCATTTCGGGTCAGTAATATCCTGCCCGTTAAAGAAAATCGAGCCACCATCGGGTGTTTCAAGCAGATTCAAACAGCGCAAAAGCGTACTCTTACCGGAGCCCGACGGCCCGATAATCGCGACTTTCTCACCCGGATGAATATGCTCATCAACGGCGTTAAGAACGACGTGATTGCCGAATTTTTTGACTAAACCCTTAATTTCTATCACTTTTCCTAAACCTCCTCTCAAGCATTCGAAGAACCTGCGTTAATATATATGTGAGAATGAGGTAAACTATGGCGGCAAGATAAAGCGAAATCGAATCATAGGTACGGCTTTTAATCGCGTTCGCCATTTTAGTTAGGTCATTTACAGCGATGTATCCCGCAACAGATGTCTCTTTAATCAGCGTGATAAACTCGTTAAATATAGCCGGCAGAACATTTTTGATTGCCTGCGGCAGAATAACGGTGCGCATAGCCTGCCATCGCGACAGCCCAAGCGACCGCGCGGCTTCCATCTGTCCCGCGTCAACGGATTGAATACCGCTTCGGAACGTCTCAGATATGTACGCACCGGAATTTATACCGAATCCGATAAAGCAGGCGATTACGCCGTTCGGGATAAGCGCGATACCGTATAGAATAAGCAATTGAATCATCAGCGGCGTTCCGCGGATAATGGTAGTATACACCGTACAGATGAAATAGGCAAAGCGCAACAGGGGATTTTTCGAACCCTTCGCCGCGACCTTAACCATCGCAATAATTATACCGAGAACAACACCGATAACGCAGGCAACTATAGCGATTTGGAGGGTCATTGAAAGACCCTCCAAATACATTTTCCATCTATCGTCGTGTATTACCGAACGGTAGAGCCTGGCAACAAACTCGCTATCCAGCAAGTTAAAGCTAAACAACATAATTATCCGTTCGTTGTGGCTTCCATGTGCAGGTCAACAAGCGCGTCGACCATACCGCTGTCCTTCGCCTGCTGAAGCACCTTGTTAACAATCTCAAGAAGCTCGGTGTTACCCTTGCCGACTGCCATAGACATGCTCTCGTCCGTCAGACGCTCCGGCAGAAGAACAAGCGCGCCTTTAGAGTTTGCAACAACGCCCTCTGCGGGCTTAATGTCGAGTACGCAGGCGTCCGCACGCCCGTCAGAGACGGATGTACCGGCAACAACAGCGTCCTTAAAGCGCATAACCTCAGCGCCCGCGACTTCGTCTGTCACGTATGTGTCGGCTGTCGTACCCTCCTGAACAGCAACACGCTTACCGGCAAGATCCTCGGCAGATTTAATATCACTGCCTGCCGGAACGATGATTAAAAGACCGTTCAGAACGTACTCAATTGAGAAATCGACAACAAGCGCACGCTCTTCGGTGTTCGTCATACCGGCGGCGATAAGATCACCCTTGCCGTTTTTGAGCGCGTCAACAAGCCCGTCAAAATCCTGATCAATAATACGAAGCTCAACGCCGAGTTCCGCGGCGATCATCGTTGCAAGGTCAACGTCTGCGCCGACGACTTTACCGCCCGCGATGTACTCGTACGGCTCAAAATACGCGTTTGTGAGCATAACAAGCTCGCCGCTCTTTTTGATGTCCGCGATAGAGCGGTACGATGTCTTGCCGCCACAGCTCGCAAGCATAGTAAGGACGAGCATAACGGCAAGGATAAGTGATAGTTTCTTCTTCATTGTGAAAATTTCCTCTTTTCTTTTTCTTTGTGTTATTATACAATGTATGCACGGCGAAACCGCGCCCGACTGGCAGACACTGAATAAATACGAAAAACAACTCCGCAAAGCTGTGTAAATTCACGGTGTGAATTTCGCTCATTATAATATATATCCGTGTTCTTGTCAATTATTATTACTTATGAAAATGAAAATAGAGGGTTTATTGATGATATCCAATTCAACGCTTACCGTAAACTTAGATACAATCGCGCAAAACGCGTCTGCGATAAAGCGCGCGCTGAACGGAGCCGAGCTAATTCCCGTACTCAAGGGCAACGCTTACGGGCACGGACAGGCAGAGATTTATTCCGCGCTCCGCCCCGCGATTGAGGGCGGGCATATCGCCGTAGCGCACATGTCAGAGGCGGCGGTACTGTGCGAAGCTGGCTGTTCTGAGCGTATAATGCTCGTTTCCGGATTCCCGACCGACGCAATTTCCGAGGCGCTCGATATGAACGTAATCCTCCCAATCGGTGACCCCGTGACGGCAAAAGCCGTCTCCGACGCGGCGAGCGGCGCGGTATCCGTACAAATCAAGCTCAACTGCGGACTGAACCGTTTCGGCGCAAAACCCGGAGCTGAGCTTGACGAGCTAATCCGCACAATAAAGCTCCTGCCGAAGCTGAACGTCGTCGGAGTCTACACACATTTCTCGCTAATCGACCACATCGACCGCCCCGCGGCGCAGACAGAGCTCAACCGCTTCCTCGACGGAGTTTCACAGCTCTCGGCGGCGGGGATA
>JGI994J12354_10003842_pt1 | contig 13786 bp, 10 predicted proteins | sample IntmicLarv3ML3BL_FD_12354 | JGI IMG/M metagenome (IMG submission 12354)
GTCGAGCAACGCAAGAACAGACATAACTGTCAAACTTCGGTCAAAAGTGAGTTCTCGGTCAGCACTGAGATCGGCGATGCAATGCTCTGCAGCGACAGGATGCTGATGTTCGTCCGTAACAACGTGACCGTTCAGATATCCGCATCCGACGCAAAGGATCACTTGAGATTGGCAAAGGAACTGGATTCAAAGATATTGGGATAAGGTGTTTGAGGAAAGGATCAAGCTTTCCAGAGTCCGTGAAGATTGCAGTATTCACGTGCTGCGATGACCTTTGCATCAGTCTTGAAGAACGCTTCCGGCACGTCTCCCGGTTTGAGGTATTTTCTCATTAGGATACCGTCAGCGCATATCTCGATGTACACGATGTAATGCTTCTCTTCCGACGGATGTTGTACGCTTCCTACCTTTACCAGAACTCCGCCGTCCTTGCGTTCGACCACAGGAACATGTTTCTCCTTTGCTGCGTCCACTGTGTTCGCTTTCTTCAGATCCATGGGTTTGCCGCAGCATACCAACGCACCTTTTCCTGCGCATTCCACTTCGACCGTGTTCCCGCATACGGAGCAATGATAGACTTCTCTTTGTTCTGTCATAGTATACCTAGCCTTTGAATCGGCATTGGATGTTTTAATACTCTCTATGCAACCCTCAGAACGTACGGACAGATCGTGTTAAATGTCATGTTCTTTGAAAACACCAACAATTCTTTTGTTCATTGACAGCATTTGTTCCGGTTCGGAACACCGAATTGGCCGAATGAGGAAATAAAACTTGGCCGAATGAGGAAATAAAACTTGGCCGAATGAGGAAATAAAACTTGGCCGAATGAGGAAATAAAACTTGGCCGAATGAGGAAGTAAAACTTGGCCGAATGAGGAAGTAAAACTTGGCCGAATGAGGAAATTAGATATAATCAAATGTCCTTTTACAGTTGTGAATGATAAATACATAAGCAGGGTCGTAGACACTTTGCTAGACGATATCCTGAATATTTCAGGGGCTGTTCTGATAGAGGGTCCGAAATGGTGCGGAAAGACACGCACTGCAAAAAATAAGGCCAAGAGTACGCTTTATGTGCAGGATCCGGACACAAGGGATTCCACACTTAAACTCGCCGACACGACACCGTCCGTCCTGCTTAAAGGTGAAGTTCCGAGACTTATCGATGAATGGCAACTGGCCCCTAAACTATGGGATGCAGTAAGATTTACTGTAGACGAGAGAAACATGCCCGGTCAATTCATTTTAACGGGATCGGCGACACCCGAATATGACGAAAAGCGACATACCGGAACAGGCAGATTCTTCAAGTTATTCATGAGGCCGATGAGTCTCTTCGAGTCGGGAGAGTCCAACGGTTCCGTATCACTCCGTGAACTTTTTAATTCAACAGCAAAAATAGAGGGATCCTCAGACCTGTCCATTGAAAAATTAGCATTCGTTATGGCCAGAGGGGGATGGCCGGGATTATTGAATGATTCAGAAAGGTCCGCATTAATGAAAGTGCAGAATTATGTTAATTTCATTGTTGATGAGGATATGAGCAGAGTTGATGGTGTGAAAAGAAATCCTGTCGCCATACGTAATCTGTTAAAGTCCCTGTCTCGTAATAACTCCACCATGGCCGGTCTGTCCACGATATGGAAGGATATGAATGGTGATGATGATACAATATCCGACAAGACCGTATCATCATACATAAACGCACTCAGACGGATATTCATAGTAGAGGACGTTCCCGGATGGAATCCTTCACTGCGTTCCAAGACCGCAATAAGAACAGCTCCGAAAAGGAACTTCGTAGACCCTTCGATAGCGATCGCAGCGCTCAACACAACGCCGAAAGGCCTCTTAAACGATTTCAACACATTCGGATTCATGTTCGAATCGCTTTGTGTCAGGGATATGAGAGTATATTCGCAACCTCTCAACGGAGATGTATTTCATTTTCGTGACAAGAACGGACTGGAGATCGACATCATTGTGCAACTGAGGGATGACAGATGGGGTGCGATCGAAGTGAAATTGGGCTCAAAAGAAATAGAAATGGGTGCAAAGAATCTGCTCAAGTTGAAAGAAAGGACCGATACCGACAGGATGAAACAACCGTCGTTCCTGATGATCCTGACATCGACAGGATATGCATACAAACGTGATGACGGTATTCTGATAGTACCCATCGGCTGCCTGAGGGATTGATCTCGATGATATCGAACAGTTGCACAATGAAAACCATAAAGCATCAGTAGCTTATATGGTGCTTGAACATGTTGCCTGACGATCATATAATATCAACCGGTATCGAATGTGCCAGCACTTTACTTAAGGTGAGCATATGATCATTCCCGTATTGCCTGCGGCAGCCGTCGGGGACGATCTGATGACCGGCGGTCTTTCGTTAAGAAAGGATCGTTTTATTTCATCGTTCGATGTTGATTTCAGGGAAACGGCATCCGAGATATCCGCAACACTGAAAAGAAGGTCCCCGATCCTCACGATCGATGTGAACGGGTTCAACGGCCGTACCGTGAACAACCAACTGATCACAAGGACAAAGACAAGACGTTCCGAACATTGGGTCCTGACCGGTGTAACGACCTTGGACGATGTGTTCGACGGATTCCATATGGGAGCGGACACGTTACTGATACCTTACCGCGATCTGCCGCTGAACGTTCTGAAGGAGATCAACGACATCTCCGACCGCTGCATACCGATCATCCTGACGGACGACAGGAGATCCTCTTCGATATCCGGGTTCGAGGATATCATGGAGTCAATGAGAAACGTACAACGCTGCGGTTTTTCTGATGTTGCTGTACTGAACACGTCTGACAGCAACATCTGGGATGACGTTCTGAAAGAGAACGAAAGAACCATTCCGTTAGTATTCGGAAATGCCGCAAGCATCATTGAGAAGGGTTTTTCGGACGTTTTGGAAGTTCCTTCGCAAGTTCATACAGCGCAGTCCCGAAATTATACGCATCTTTCAGGATGATACCGTTCAATCCTCCGAGGTCCGTTTCACGTACGGTCATGGACCCTCCCCATTTTCCGTTCAAAATATTCGATAACGATCTCATTTCCGATATGATGTTATTGAAGTACGGATCGGCAGTTCCTCCGTTAGCTATCACTCCGACGATCCTTTTCGTCTTCAGGGGAACATGCCAAGCACATTGGAACCTGTCTATGACCTGTTTCAGTATCGATGAGATGCCGGAAAAGTGTACCGGAGTTCCTAATATGAGGATAGACGAGTTGTTCACGGCATCATAGATCTCGGTCATGTCATCATCTATCACACACCGTCCGAGATCCTCACAGGTGTTGCAGTTGGTACAGTGTCCGATGTCCATGTCATAAGGATACATCACCTTGACATTCACTCCTGCTGCCCTCAAAGAATCCGAAGCTTTAGAACATAACTTCGAGGTACTTCCGCTTTTTCTCGCACTTCCGATCAGTATCAAGGCATCCATAATAGCGTTTAAAAGGAACATGGTTTTTATACCTTTCCCGACTAATGAGGGTAGGTTGTTAAAATGGACTTCACTAAAGCTAAAGATGTCTGCCTTCCCCGTGACCTGATAATCGGTCACGGTGTACTTTCCAGAACGGCGGCCGTCTGCAGTAATTTCGGATTAGGGAACGACGTGATGATCATTACCGGTAACGATACTTACAAGGCGGCAGGGAAGGAAGTCCAGGAATCACTCTCAGAAAAGGGGTTCAATGTGAATATCCTGCAGATCGGCGATGCTACTGCAGAGAATGTTGACGAGGCTGTCCGAGTATCAAAGGAAACACATTCCAAGATGCTGCTGAGTGTCGGCGGAGGCAGCAAGATAGACATAGGAAAGATGGTGTCGCTGAAGTTGTCCGTTCCCTTGATCAGTGTTCCGACATCGGCATCACATGACGGCATCGCGTCCGGACGTGCGTCCCTGAAATCAAGTGACGGTCCTGTTTCGATCGATGCAGCCGTTCCTATGGCCGTGATAGCGGATACGAAAGTGTTAGCGCGATCCCCATACAGGCTTTTAGCGGCCGGATGTGCTGATGTCATGTCCAACATAACAGCACTGATGGACTGGGATTTCGCCAGAAGGATAAGGAACGAAGATTTCAGCACATCAGCATATTCTCTGTCGAAATACTCCGCAGACGCGATAATAGAGAACTCACGGCTGATAAAACCCGGAATGGAAGAAAGCATATGGATATCCATCAAACCGATCATCGTTTCAGGGTTATCAATGAGCATTGCCGGGTCATCGAGGCCGACGAGCGGCTCCGAACACATGTTCTCCCATGCTCTGGACATAGATCATCCCGGAAAGGCGTTACATGGAGAACAATGCGGCGTAGGTGCGATAATGATGATGTATCTCCACGGCGGCGATTGGCAATTGATAAGGAACACGTTGAAGAACCTCGGAGCCCCGACCACAGCCAAAGAACTGGGGTTGAAGGATGACGATGTTATCGATGCAATGACAAAGGCCCACAAGGTCCGTAACAGATTCACCATACTGGGTGACAACGGACTGACCAGGGAGGCTGCCGAAATGGTGGCAAGGACAACGAAGGTGATCTGATGGTAATGATTACGTTGATAGGGGAAGCGCAGGCCAGGATAGGCAATCGTTTCTATTACATAGGACCGCTCACTGAATGTAAGGAATGCAAACTGAAAGGAGTGTGTTTCAATCTCGAGCCCGGACATCTTTACGAGGTCAGGAGCCTGAGGGATGCGGAACATGATTGTGCGATACACGAATCCAAAGCGAGGGTCGTCGAAGTTGAGAAAGTTCCGATCCCTGTGGCAGTGAACGGCAAGAAAGCGATAGAAGGCAGCAAAATAACGTTTGAAACAGTGAAATGCGATACACTCGGATGCGAGAATTATGGTTTCTGCCACCCGTGGGGAATAAAGGACGGCATGAAGCTTTCCGTATCGGACATAATAGGCGACCTGGACTGCCCGAAAGGGGAGAAAAGGGTTTTGGTCAAGCTGACTTAGAACTTTATGCCGGTTATCCTTTCGAACATATCCGTGTATAACTTGCTGACACGGTCGATGACGTTCTGCGGCAACGCAGGGATATCCGGTTCTTTCAATCCTTTTTCGCGAGCATCCATCAGCTGTTTGTGGTATCCCGTTTCGCGGTAATGCTGCCTTACGAACTCTTTGCTGAGTTCTTCCACTTTACCTGCAACGTATGACGAGGCGTCCCACCATCTGTCCTCATCCAACGTTCCGAGCGTATCGATCAGCATCAGTTCCCTGCCGGGGCCGTAAGCGAACTCTTTCTTACCGTCCACGTGTATCAGATCGCGTTTGGAAGTTTCCTTTCCGATGACATCATCGATCTTCAGTACTGCGTTCAAAATTCCCTGATAATCCTTGTCGGTCAGTCCCGCGATGTCCTTCGCTTCGATCTCGTCCAGTTCGCGGTCATGCGCTTCCAATTTCGTTGTGGTCTCGAGATACGGTCTCGGCAATTTTTCCCCGTATTTCACTTCATGTCCTTTCGGGAACCCTAACGCTTCAGCTTTTATCTTTCCCGACTTCACGCGATCCATCAGAGAACCTGCGGCGTAATGCCTGCAGATGACCTCCAACGGTATTAGGTAATTGTCCGTGGACGTTGTGATCTTGTCGTAATCTTCAATGATATCGACCCTTTTCACACGCATCTTGTTCTTTCCCAGCAGTTTCAGGAAATGTGTCTTGATGCCGTTCTTTTCAAGAATGTTGAACCAATATTCTGCGGTCCTGCACAGTGTTTCGCCCTTATGGGGGATAGATGACGGTATCACTTTATCGAACACTGATATGTTATCAGAAAAAACAAATTCCAATGTGTCCTTGTCGACAGCATAGACTTCCTTCACTTTGCCTGTGCGTATGAGCTCCATGTTCACGCAATCCCCTGCGATGTATTAAAAGTTAGCATCTCTGCGCCGGAATATCAGCTAAGAAGTTCTAAGAGAGCTGCGATGACCGCCTCCGAAGCAGCGGTCCGAACATCATTCCGAGAACCTTTGAAATGGTTCTCCGTCACTCTCGATCCGGTGCCGTCAAAGACAGCGATGAACACAAGACCCAGAGGTTTGCTTTCAGTGCCTCCGGAAGGTCCCGCTATCCCCGTTACGGATGCTGAGATGTCCGATCCGAATACTGTTCTTGCACCAACCGCCATTTCTTTTGCAGTCTCCTTGGAAACAGCGCCGTATTCCTTCAGCGTTTCAGGATCCACATTCAGGATATCGATCTTGGAACCGTTGGAGTATGTGACCGCGGAGCCGCAGAAGAATTCAGACGCTCCCGGTAATTCGGTAAGCACGGACGATATCATTCCGCCTGTGCAGGATTCAGCTACCGACAATGTGAGTTTACGTTCTTTCAGCTTTTCCGCAAGCTTTGCAGCATCAGACGTAACCATCTTCATCGCCCATGAGGTCCTGCATCCTTCCTATCCCGTCTATCTCGTCAATGATACGCGCAACGCTGTCCGGTACGAGCTGACGCCAGTTCTTGTCCAGGAACATCCTGTTCCTGACCTCTTTGCCGGAATATTCCGAACGGTTGAAGATAGGCGGTGCACGTACGTCATAACCCGCTTCGAAGAACAAACGTTTTGTTAACGGATTGTTCGAATAGACGCGTACGAAAGGCGGGGATATCGACTCGACCTGAGACACCCACAAAGAATAACGATTAAGGTCTTCTATCGGAATGATCGAGAAATTGAATATCTTTTCCTCGATCAGACTGTCGGAGATCATCATGTGGCGTTCACCTGCAGTGAACGGGTTGTCCGGAGTATGGGAATACTGAGCGCTCCCGATACCTATGGTCAGATGGTCAGATTCCCCGGCCACTTTACGAACGACCTGCATATGGCCTTTGTGGAACGGCTGGAACCTGCCGATAAGGAGCGAATCATTCTCATGGTTGCGCACGATACGCATGGGACACTAATCACATCCTGTTAATAAAATGATACGGAAGATGTTTACTGCGGATTCGGTTCGCCCGATGATTCTACAGTTTGAATGGTCACGAGTTCCTCTTCTTCCACGACAGGGATCTCAGGAACGTTCGGGATCTTCCTTGCTCTCTCTTTCTTCGGAACGTGTACTTCCGGAGGTTCCAGTACCTTTGCCGTAGACTCACCGTTTTCAGTCAGAGGCATCAGTTTCTCCATGTACTGTTCTTTCCTCGGGCAATCGATCAGTGCATATTCAAGAACGTCACGTATACTTTCGACGGTGATTATCTCCATCATGTCGTAGTACTTCGATTCTATCATTACGTCTTTTACATTATCCTTGGGGATCAACGCACGTTTGATACCCGACTGTGCGGCAGCTTCCAGTTTAGCGGTGACCGCACCCACAGGTAACACCTTACCGCGGACGCTGAGGCTTCCGGTCATCGCAAGGTTCTGTTCTATCGGTATCTCCTCCATTGCGGAAATGACCGCAGTTGCAATTGTAACAGACGCACTGTCCCCTTCTACGCCGTCGTACGTTCCGACGAACTGTATGTGTATGTCACTGTCGGAGATGTTCGACATGGTGTACTTCTTGATGACCGCGGAAATGTTATCTACGGCCTCTTTAGCGATCGTTCCCAATTGTCCGGTTGCGACTATCTTGCCGGCCTTCTTGTTCTGCGACGGCGCCACTTCGGCGACGATCGGAAGAACGATACCGGAAAGTTCCGATATTCCGTTGGAACCGCCCATTGCCGCTAATCCGTTGACAGAACCGACAAGTGAACCTTCCGTGCTGAAAAGCTTGTATGCTTTGGTGGCTTCGATGTGACGATCTGCGATCTGCTGTTCCAAGCTCTTTGCCGATGCCTTTGCTTCAAGTACATCGCTTTTGGAAACGATGTCAGCGTTCTTATCGATCGCGACGTCTCCGGCAGCTCTGATCAGACCGCCTAATTCTCTGAGCCTCAATGTCAGTTCACCCTTCTTTCCGGAACGGCGTTGGGCTTCTCTGACTATCTCGTTCGCGGCGTATTTGTCGAAGTGGGGTATCTTCCCGTCTTTACGTACTTCCTGAGCAACGAACCTGATGATGTCCTTGCGGTTCTTGTCAGTATCCTTCATTGTACTTTTCATGTACACTTCGTAACCGTAACCTCTGACCCTGGACCTGAGTGCAGGGTGCATTCCGCTCAGTGCGTCAAGGTTACCGGCGCATACAAGCACGAAATCACAGGGAACGGGCTCACTTTTAACGAGAGCACTGCTTGATCTGTCCGTTTGTCCGACGATTGCAAGTTTCCCTTCCTGCATTGCTGTCAGTAAAGCTTGCTGGGATTCCATTCTCAGTAAGTTGATCTCGTCAATGAAGAGAACGCCTTTGGACGCTTTGTGTATCGCACCCACTTCCAGACGCTCATGCGCAGGAGTCTCAAGACCGCCGCTCTGGAAAGGATCGTGTCTTACGTCTCCGAGCAGTGAACCTGCGTGTGATCCCGTAGCATCAATGAACGGCGGTTCGTCGTATTCCTTATGGTCTATCAGAAGCTTCGGCGTAAGAATGACCTCCTGCCTCTGATTGGGCGAACGCATCACGAAGAACACCAGCAACGCACCGATCAGTGCGACGAATGCCCATGTGGGGTCTTTCATATACAATGCGGCCGCAAGTCCGATCATGATTATCGCGCCGATGAGGAACATGGCGCTGTTGTTCTTCTGTGATCTCTGCTGCGCAGCGATCATCTTCTGTTCCATAACGATCGGCTTCCCCCTTCCGGCGGGAAGTACACGTATCCTGGGAACGTTGGGATCTTCGGGGTTGTGATATGCAATCACATCTTCGAGTTCACCCTGCGGAAGATAATCCGTCATTGAATTCGCAAGCATGGATTTCCCCGTCCCGGGCTCTCCGATGAGCATAACATGCCTTTTCTGAGCTGCCGCGGTCCTGATTATCTCTACGGCACCCTCTTGTCCTATGACCTTGTCGACCATTCTCTCAGGTATCTCTATTTCCTCGGTGGTCCTGAAATCCTGGGTTTCGATCCATTCGTCGAGAGGTTCTGCGTAGACTGTATCTTCCTTACTCATACTAGATCAGATCATCCTATGATGGTTGTTCTATAAAACATTACCTAAACAACACAGGGTATGCGACCACGTTCCGGCCGTACGATCCAACCTTTTATTCCTTCGGGCTTGAACACTTTTTTGTCGTTTTTTATGTTTAAAGTAGCATATGCGACAATTAATTTGACCCAGTCCTGAAAAATCCCGTAACGTATTTATACAGACCGTACGGGTTCTGATACTCAAAGCTCGGGCTATAGATTCCAGTCCCAGTGCGATCGGAAAGTTTCCGAGCCGTCAGGGGGAATAATTATCAGCAACGGACCGAGGACATCGAAGAGAAGAACATCAGATTCGTCAGTGAGATCATCCGAAAATGCCACCAGGAGGAAGGGGGGCGTTTCGGGTAAAGCGGCACTTGCGGCAGTATTCGTAGCGACATTCATAGCAATTTCCGCATTCATAGTGTTCAGCACCGAGGTCACAGATGATACGGAGAATTTTGAAGGTGCTGTGGGCGAGAGCTTTGTAGTTTCATACGGCAGTAGCACATACATACTTTCGTACAGGGTGACAAGCGAATCACCATCGAGAACGGTGCAACTGACAGGATATGCCAATACCTTGCCAAGTGATCTCATCATTCCCCCAACGGTTTTGAATCCAAATAATTCCTCAACTTATGATGTAACCTCGATAGGAACAGATGCATTCCGAAACGCTTCAATTTCCACTGTGACCATGACCTCTGTGAAGACCATATACAAATCAGCATTCGAAGGTTCTACTGTGACCATAGCGAATTTGGGAATAGTGGAAGAGTTCGCAGGAAGTCACGTGTTCTACAACAGCGGTCTGACATCGGTCACGATCCCTGCTTCATTAAAAGCCGATAAAATGAACGAAGCAGCATTCGCAAGATGCGGAAATTTGGCAACATTCATCATAGATGACGAGAACGAGTTCTGTTTCGAAGACGGTGTATTGCTGAATGCGGACAAGACAGCTCTGATACAGTATCCCGCAGGAAGAGCAGGTCAAACATACAAAGTTCCCGACGGAGTAGTGAAAATAGGCAACTGGGCATTCGCCGGCACTGTACTGAAAACGATCGACATGAACGGAGCGACAGAGATCGGTGATTGCGGGGTCAGGTCATCTGAATCACTCGAAACGGTCATCATGCCGTCCGTTATGAGTAAAATAGGCGTTGAAGCGTTCTCATATGACAGAGCGCTGAAAGTGATAGCGATCCCCGAAGGGACCGCCATGGGAACCAACGTGTTCCAAAGTACTGCGACAACAGGCACAGGCGTGGGTACAAAGGTAGTATGGTTCTCGGGAAATGCAGCAACAGCGACCGCATATGAGAACACCAGCACCTATACGATAGGATTCACCGCACTCGATGGAACCGATATCGCTGTCGTAAATCACAGAACAGCACCAGAGCTAGGATGGACGGAAGTAGTAGAAACAAACGATGTATATTCTGTGCCGGGATTCTCATCCTCAACCGGGTATGCCTACATGATGGCGGCAGGTATCCCACACATTGTCACGGGCATATCCTCGTCGTCGTATGATATCAAAGAAGGCACAAAAGTAATCTCCGGCATGACAACAGGCAAAACTTACGAAGGCATCGATTATGAATTTACAGTAACAGGAGCCTACCCGAAAGTATCGGTGAAGATCGGCAACGGGTCATGGGACACATTGACCGCCGTCAGCGGAACGTACACAATATTAGGCAGTGAAATAGTCGATGATATCATCATCGTCGCTCATTTACAAGATGCCGTTGCGATCGGTGATTTCCTTCTGGAGTACACAAAGAGCGGAACCGAACTGACAATATCGAAATATGCAGGTGGTTCCGGAGCACTTAATGTACCCGAAACGATAGTGATCGGAGGTATAACATACAGTATAGTCGGGATCGGAAACAATGCGTTCCAAGACTGTACCGTACTCACGGCGATAAGCATGCTGAATGTGGAAACCATCGGAAACTATGTGTTTCTCCGTTGCACCGGACTTGGATCGGTGACCATGCCTAACATGACATCCATCGGAAACCTTGCGTTCAGCGGTTGCACCGGACTCACATCGGTGACCATGCCGAACGTGACATCCATCGGAATGAGTGCGTTCTCCGGCTGCACCGGACTCACGACGATAAGCATGCCGAATGTGGAAACAATCGGAAGTGGTGCGTTCTACGGCTGCACCGGACTCACGACGATAACTCTGCCGCCGAATGTAACGGATCTCGAAGGTGCTATGTTCTATGGCTGCACCGGACTCATCTCTGTCGACCTATGCAACGCGACCTCCGTCGGATTGAATGCGTTCTACGGCTGCACCGGACTCACGACGATAAGCATGCCGAATGTGGAAACCATCGAAGGCAATGCATTCATTGATTGCGCCGGACTTGAATCAATAAACATGCCGAATGTGAAATCCATAGGAACTTTTGTGTTCCAACGTTGCACAGGACTTAAGTCGGTGACCATACCGAATGTGGAATCCATAGGAATTTTTACATTTTCTCAATGCACCGGACTCGAAGTGATCGCAGCTCCCGAAGGTCTTAATTTCGCCGGTAGCGAATTCAAAGGTAAGATCATCTACTACTCCGGTGATGCATTGAGCGCAACGGCATACGTGGATAACGGAGATTATTTTGTAAGTATCCTGATGGACGTTGACAAGGTCGTTTACGATGTGGTATTGCAGACCGAAGGTGATGCAGTTGTGACAAAGATCGCAGACGCATGGGAGATCGTATTCAATACAGGGGTCGGAACCATCTCTTTGGCGGTAATAGAAGGATATGAGATAACATTTGATATTTCAGGACCCGGAACTGTTGAATACACCTCAGGCGGAAGTTCCCAAACCGCATCGAACGGTACGGTAGTTGTGAAGAAAGGAGAAACGGAAATAACTGCTGTCGCAGAGGCAAACTACTTTTTGAGATCCATGACGTTCAATGAGGTCATCAATGGCACCAACGGAAGTATCAATATCGACAGTAAAGGAACGATATTGGTCGTGTTCTCAGATATGTTTGAGGTAGAAATATCGGACGAGACAGACCAGGGCATAACGGTCAAAGATAATGATGGGAACATAATAGAGAACACATCACTGTGCGTTGCAACATACGGTACAGATTTCATGTTCACGGTCACAAGTGATGATCTTTACCCGCTGAAAGTGACAGTAAAGATCGGATCCGGAACAGAAGAGGATTTGATCCTTGTCGATGGTAAATACACCATACTCGGAAACACCATTACCAATACGATAACGATCAAAGTGGTCAATGTGGAACAGATAACTATCGGAGATTTCGTTCTGAATTGGGCACCCAACAAAGACGGAACGAACACGATGACCATCACGGGATACGTAAGCGGATCCGGAGTATTGGCCATTCCCGACCCGATTACAATCGGCGGTGTCAATTTCATAGTGACATCCATTGGAGACTGGGAGTTCCAATATTGCACCGGACTCACATCGATAACCATGCCGAACGTGACATCCATCGGAGACTATGCGTTCAACGGTTGCACCGAACTCACATCGATAACCATGCCGAACGTGACATCCATCGGAGACTGGGCGTTCCAATATTGCACCGGACTTGAATCGGTAAGTATACCGAACGTGACATCCATCGGAGACGGTGCGTTCGTTGGTTGCACCGGACTTGAATCGGTAAGTATACCGAACGTGACATCCATCGGAGTTGTTGCATTCGGAGCATGCTACGAACTCAGAATGATAGATGTAGGTGAGGACAATCCAAAATACTACTCGGATGATACGGCCCTTTTCGATGCAAAGAAGGAAACACTGATTAAGTTCTTGGCAAAGGATGAGACAACATACACAACACCGCTCAGCGTAATGACCGTTGAAACAGGTGCGTTCTGGGGTTGCACCGGACTTGAATCGGTTACCATGCCGAACGTGACATCCATCGGAGACGGTGCGTTCCAAGGTTGCACCGGACTCACATCGGTGACCATGCCGAATGTGACATCCATCGGAGACTGGGCGTTCCAAGACTGCACCGGACTTGAATCGGTAAGTATACCGAACGTGACATCCATCGGAGAAGAGGCGTTCAGAGGTTGCACCGGACTGACATCAATAAATGTGGGCGAAGATAATCAATATTATTGTTCACTAGACGGAGTACTATTCAACAAACCGAAAACAGAACTTGTGCTTTATCCTGCAGGTAAGATCGGTGAATACGTTGTGACTGATTCAGTGACCTCCATCGGAGACTATGCGTTCTCCGGCTGCACCGGACTCACGACGATAAGCATGCCGAATGTGACCTCCATCGGAGACTATGCGTTCTCCGGCTGCACCGGACTCATATCGGTAAACATACCGAACGTGGAAACCATCGGAAACAATGCGTTCTCCGGCTGCACCGGACTTGAATCGGTTACCATGCCGAACGTGGAAACCATCAGAATGGGTGCGTTTTACGATTGCACCGGACTCGAAGTGATCGCAGTCCCCGAAGGTCTTGACCTCAGCAACAGCAGTTTCACAGGCAAGACAATCTACTTCTCAGGAGACGTATCGTCAGTTACCGCTTACGTCGAAGACGGGAAGTACATGGTAGAGATCGTAATGAAGACAGGTAAGATACTTCAGGACATAGA
>JGI994J12354_10003843_pt1 | contig 13784 bp, 7 predicted proteins | sample IntmicLarv3ML3BL_FD_12354 | JGI IMG/M metagenome (IMG submission 12354)
GGATTTATAGGAGTTTGCTTTTCGCACGGCTTAAATCATTAGCACATCTTCCGGAAGATATGTTTCTTTGATTTCACACAGCTTTGCTTGCAATGTTCTGCACTGCGCGGAATTGTGTGCGCATTCAAAAACTGAATTTTGTATTTTTCGTGCTAAATGCCACCGACTTTCTCGAATTATCGCTGTATACTTCAATTGAAGAAAGGATAGAGTCTGAAATTTTGATAATCAGCTCACAAAAGAAAAATTAAGTATTTAGAAAAGGAGGAGTTATCATGGCAGAGAAACAAAAAAATATAAAAAAGGTAATTGTCGCGCTCCTAATTTGTTCCGTGATGGCAACTGGCGCTTTTATCGGAACCCTTGCAAAGTATGTGACATCAGGCACAGTTTCGGATGATGCTGCTGTTGCAAAATTCGGACTGGAGATTCCCAACACCATCGACCTGTTTTCAGACTCGTATACAAATGTCGAGGCCGAGGTGGACGGTGAGAAAATTATAGCCCCCGGAACGACAGGTCAATATACCTTTGAGGTGACAGGTACTTCTGAGGTAGCGTACAAGGTCAGTGCAAGCGTCACAGTGATGTATTCAGAAGAATGGGACGGATATGAGCCGCTGGAGTTCAGCATCAATGGCACCGACTGGACAAATCTTGCAGATTTCAAAATAAGCCTAAGCAATGCGCTTGCGACCGAAACCATGGCGCCCGGAGAGGAATACGCAAAAACTCAAACAATTTACTGGAGATGGCCGTTTTATATATCCAGTGAAAATGACATAAAAGATACGGAGATGGGCGTGGCGGCAGCTACAGAAACAGCCCCGAAGGTAACTATGAGTATTGAAGTGACGGCGGCACAAATTGATTAACGCCGCACAAAAGCAAAATGAAAGGGCGGGGCGGCGAATGCTCCCGCCCTTTTTGAACCGTTATCCTAAAAGCTTTTATTGAACAGGAGGTGTCATGTGAAAAAGAAAATTCTTTCATCTGTTGCCAGTCTGCCCCTAATCGCATTGGTAATAGTATTATTAGTGGCATTATTTCTAAACCTTTCCACCTTGTGGTCGGTTGGCGAAATAAAGCGAGGCGAATATGTAACATCCGGATATTCCTGTGCAATTATTAGCAGCGGCAGTATGGCGCCGAGCATGCTTGTAAACGATTTGCTGATTGTTAGGAGCGAGGATTCTTATAAGGCAGAGGATATCATCACATATGTATCACCGCAGGGGGGGCTGATTACACATCGGGTTAAAGAGGTTTTGGATTATGGCTATGTCACACAGGGCGATGCAAACAATGTTCCAGACGAAGAAATCTTGACTCAAAGGGTGCTGGGAAAGGTTGTCTTTATTCTCCCCAGAGCCGGAGCGGTTATAGACGGTATCCTCTCGCCCATCGGAATCTGTCTTTTGGGATGTATTTGTTTATTGCTGTGGTTAATCCGAAAAGTAAGGGGGGAGCAAAATGAGCTTGAACAGGATAAAGCAGAGGATTTTTTTGGAGATGTCTAAGAAAATTAAAATCAGCACTGAAAAAAAGAAGCTGTTCGCTGCCTCTTGGTTTTTTCTCATACTTATACTTTCTCTTGGAATAACTCAGCAAACAATGGGAATTCTCGTGTGCTCCGTTGAAGTGGAGGATTCCGCGTCTGCGGCCAAATTTGATGTAATTACCATAGCGCCGAGAGAATTTTGGTCGGAAGAGGGCAATGACATTTTTGAATATCATTTTCTGTCCGACACAGATATTCAGAGCCTTATTTTTCAGGTTAGCAACAACGGAGAGACTGAAATAATCTGCAAGCCATATATGGATAGCGATATCACATACCGCATTTATGTAGAGGAAGAGATGGTCACTGAGTTTATTGTGGCAGTAAATCAAACTGTAAGCTTTTGGCTGGTGATATCTCCTGATGGGCTTGATACCGATTTAAGAAATGTGGAATTTTTTGTTGATATACAGCAAATGGAAAGGGGGTGAATATTGTGTCAAAGTTCAAAAAAAGATATAATGTTTTAGCGCTTGCGGTTCTGTGCGCCGCGGTGGTGCTGACATCCTCAATTTCCTCGGCAAAGTATGCCACAAGATATGAATATACGCTTAAACTTTCTATGGCAGAGCATTTCACGTTTTCTGCGGATAACCAGCATATATTTGAAATACCTTATGACGGTTATTATGCGTTTAAGCTATGGGGCGGCGATGGGGGCGATTCCGTATATTCATGGTGGAATGGAGAAGAAGCTTATTCGTGCGGAGGAAAAGGCGGAGTGGTGGAAGCTGTTTCATATTTTGAGAGCGGAACAGTCCTTGTTATTGTTGTCGGCACAAGAGGAGGCACGACAGACGGCGGCTTTAATGGCGGCGGTGGAGGTGGCTCTTATTATGTACCGTTTTTTGATAATTATTATGGCGGCGGCGGCGGTGGTGCAACCGATGTTCGTCTGGTTTCCGGAACATTGAGCGACAGAATTTTAGTTGCAGGCGGTGGCGGCGGCGGAAGCGGCGGCGGTCGGGGATATACTCCGACTTTTGGTGGAGATGGTGGAGCCAACGCCGGAAACTATGCCGGAACAAATGGTCTGGGAGCCGGATATGGTCAGGGCGGCGGACTGTCTGCCGGAGGGGAAGGTTATCAGGACGGCGCCTTTGGCGATGGCGGATTTGGCGTCTATTCCGGCGGCGGTGGCGGCGGTGGTTATTATGGCGGCGGCGGAGCATATGGTTCCGGTGGCGGTGGCGGCGGTGGCTCGGCTTATGTTTCAGATATTTTTACCATAGGAGTTCCCCAGGCAATGCCCGACAGAACAGATTATATTACCGATTTAAGGGATGGTTATGCAATAATTACTTTTTTAGGCAGCCAGTATACGGCAGGAAGTAACGCAGGGACCCTTCTCTATGATGTAGGTGAGCCTTGCTTGGAGCCGCCAGAACCGGATGATGACGATACCACGAATTTCCCGGAGCTGCATCCCGATCCTGAGCCGGAACCCGAGTTTGAGCCTGAGCCAGAACCCGAACCCGACCCTGAGCCTGAAACAGAAATAATTATTATAAACAAAGATAGTTAGCTGGCGTGGTAAAAACCAAAAACAGGAAAATGCAACAAATATATGTGTAAAAGCAGAGCATTTTTGATGCGCCTAAACCGGGATAAATACAGGCTTTTTACGGCTCTTAAAACCTCACTATATGCATCAGATGAATTATTATTTAAGCTATATTAGGAAGATATCATTTATCACGCCCGAGCAATAGCTTGAAGTGGTTTTTGTGGTACTGTATCACTCCTTGTTTTTGCAGTCTGCTTAGTTCATGAGACAATGCGCTTCTGTCAACGCACAGATAATCTGCTAATTGCTGCCGTGAATAAGGAACATAAAAGGAGTCGCTTTTTTCCTTCTGCGCACAGAGGGAGAGATAAGAAAGAAGCTTTTCCCGTGTTGTGCGCTGCATGATATGTCCGACTTTTTCAGTAAGCCGCACAATCTTTTCTGATACAATGCAGAGCGCATTTCTGCTGAGCTGTGTATGACATTTGCAGCCCTTCGGACAGGATTCAAACATCTTTGTAGGATTAATCTCAAGGATTTTGGAGTCTTGTGCGGCAATAACGCTTACCAGATGATTTTTCATTGACGAAAAAACATAAGCTTCTCCAAACAGGGTGTCTTTTGGCATGGTTTCAATAATAGAGCGGTTTCCAAAGAAATCCTCGTCTATTATGAGCATGCTTCCTGACAAAATATAGTATACTAAAAACACCGGGTCTCCTGCGCGAAAAACAAACGAGCCGCGCTCAATATCTTTTTCTTTAACATCAAGACATATGCTCAATTTTTGCAAGTCCTCATCCTGCACATCGGAAAACAATTTACTGTCACGGAGAGATAATAGGCTTATACACATAATAATTACCATCCTTATAAATGAGTTTCGTGTGTTATATAAAGTTGCAATATGGATTCATTACAAATTATACTATCTCATCGCTACATATTCAAGAAATTGTTGATTGTGACGGTCGGTAAATAGCTAAATCGTGAAGGGCGCAATAGTGATAATGGCTATCGCGTCTTTTGTGCTGACCAAAACTATCCACATAAATTTACAAGCGCCTGCTTCGGGATGCAGGGTATCGCACACGATGCGCCGGGCGGATGCTGTGCGCTTCGCGCCGGCTCTGTTAAAAACCTACAATCACTCAGATTGCAGGTTTTTCTTTTATTTCCAGCTCTTTGAGCCTGTTTTTACGCTCGCGTTGTTTTTCACAAAAACTGATATATTTTATCCCAGCTTTAATTTACCAAAAGGTTGAAATTGGATATTAAGGTTGACTTTGTCTACCACTGCATGATAAAATACACCTCATATAATATCTGCTATAGATTTGATGCGTCTACACCACATTTTGTGGTGTGAAAATTGGCGCACAAAGTCAGATTTAGTCACCACCAATTTAATAACTCTTCGAGCTTTGGCGCCTACGGTATTGCGCTATGGTTTCAAAGCCTGCTGGAACAATTTGTTTTGGCACAGGGTGCGCCCGGAAACAGGTGTGCCTTCCGATGTTTTGAGAAGGAGAGGCTTTTGTAGTTTGCGGCGCACAGCCGCAGGCATTTTCAGCCTATGCTTTTCAGCATGGCTGATTTTTTGTTACGAAAAAAGTGCGAGCGTGATGCTTTTGGCTGCAATTAATTTTTGTTGTAATGTTTTTATACATAACATAAACATTTAATGAAGGTTTGGAGGGAATTTCGCATTTCACAAAAAAATTAATACCTGTCTTCCGAGTTCTTGCACCTAAAGCTTAACCGCCACGGTGTCTGAACCGACAGAGTGCATCTGGAAACGGTTGCGCTTTCCGCGTTGGAGAAGGAAGTGGCTTCAAGTTTCCCGGCATCGTCATGCCCGGGTCATTTGTGCATTTAGTTTTTTAAAAAACTTTTTAGCCGCCTTCTCTTTTGAGGGCGGCTTTTTGTCATCTTCATTTAGAAAAATGCGCCTTGTGTGCAAAAACAAAGGGGGAGATTTTTTTATCTGTTTCCAAAGACAACACACAATAAAAGAAAGGGACTAAAAAAATTATGAAATCACTTAAAAAGCAAATGGCGCTCTTCATGGCTCTTGTCATGATTATCGGGCTATTTTCAGGACTTGGAATAACTGCGACTGCCGCCGGCGGCACATGGAGCGGCTCGGGAACCTCCGCCGACCCATATTTAATCGAGGACGCGGACGATTTGTGGGCGCTTGCAAACGGCGTTGATGCCTTTAGCGGCAGCTCGCTATATACCGGCGTTCATTTCAAGCTTGTTGCCGATATAACGGTTTCCGACTGGCTGCCCATTGGTCAATCAAGCAGCAAACGGTTTAGAGGCGTTTTCGATGGCAACTGCCACACCATTACTATCACAAACATGTCTTCAGCTAACACCAGCTTGTATGCCGGACTTTTCGGATATCTCGAAGGCTCCGTGTACAACACAATTGTTGACGGTGATATTAGCAAGGTCATTAGCACCTCATCAACCGTATATGCCGGCGGAATTGCCGCTTACAGCAATGGTGCGATCATCGTAAACTGCGTTAACAAAGCAAACGTGACCGCCAGCAGCACATCAATCTCCTCCGCTGCCGGCGGAATTGTCGGACACACAACAAACATCGCAACGCGTGTTTTGAACTGCTATAACGAGGGAACAATCTCCGCAAATGGCTCTCGCTTTGGCGGCATCGCCGGATTTGTTAACAGCGGCACAGTAAAAAACTGCATCACCACAACAGATAAGATAGAAGGCGGAAATTGGGGAACAATGTCAAACTGTCACAAGCTCTCTGACCTGACTGCAAACCAGTTTGACCAAGCTGCGCTTGACGAATGGAACGCTGAAACAGCCTCGTACACGCCCGTTTCTTTCTGGAAGCTCGACGATGACGGCTATCCCGAGTCTGCGATTTTGTGCGCTCACGATTTTGCGTTTGACAGCACTGTTGCCCCAACATGCGAGGAGGATGGATACGACCTTCATCTCTGCAACCTTTGCGGCGCACCGAAAAAGGTCATAGATGCCGGCACAGCGCTTGGACACGACCTTGTCGAAACCACTGTTCCTGCAACCTGCACCGTCCCCGGCTCTTACAGCGCCGTGTGCGATAGGGCAGGCTGCGACCACACGGAAACCTCCGTTCTCCCTGCCACAGGACACACGCCGGATAGCGACCTGACAGAAGAATTTTTCACACACTACGACTACACCTGCGCAGACTGCGGCGAGGAATATACGGTTTATAAAGACGAGCGCCTTCGTGTAGTTCAAGCAGACGGCGTCACCGTTTCCTTCTCCACAGGCGGAGCGCGCGAGTGGGAGTATGACGCGGTCGGAGACAGACTGCGCTCTACTAACTTCAACGTGGGCGGCACATCTTCTATAACAACAATCACATTCTCTTCCGCGGAGGATTTTAAGCTTAGCTTTGATTACGCGGTTTCCTCCGAAGGCGGAATATACGACTATTTGCTTATAGTTCTTAAAGACGGTCTAAACGCTGAGAAATTCAAGCATCAGATTGCCGAAACGTATAGCGGCGGTACAGGCGCAATGCAGTCCGCCTCTTACCCAAGCACCGAACTTGCAGCAGGCACATATACACTCGAACTGACATATAAAAAAGATGTTAGTGGAAATAGGGGCGACGACCGCGGATATATCTCAAACATCGTTGCCGAAACTCTTTGCACACATGACGACGCGACGCAGGTCGGCTCTTTTGTCGCTGCCACCTGCACGGAGGACGGACACTGGAACTATCACTGCCCGGACTGCGACAGAACTTTTAAGGTTTATAACCCCGGTGCCCCGGCGCATGGACACAGCTTTGGCGCGGACAACATCTGCACCTCTTGCGGAGAGCAAAAGGCATGGGACGGCACAACAAAAACCGAGCCGGCATTAGCTTCCGGCGTTTACCAAATCAGCAGCGGCGAGGAGCTTGCGTGGTTTGCCGAGCGAGTGAACGGAAGCTCCACATATGCACCCATCAGAGCTGTTTTGACATCAAATATCAACCTTGGCGACCACGAGTGGACGCCGATTGGAAGAAGCTCCACTTATTTTTACAGCGGCACCTTTGACGGCGCGGGACACAGCATAACAGGGCTTAATGTTAATATCACAACCTCCTCAACACCGGCGGGGCTCTTTGGACATGTAAAGGGCGCTACCATTAAAAATCTTGCGGTTTATGGAGATATAGCGGGATATCTTACGCCCAACGGAATGAGCGGATATTACGCAGGCGGCTTTATTGGCGAAGCGACCTCCGTAACTATCGACCAGTGCGCAAACTATGCGAGCGTAAGCGGATATTATTCCGGCGGTTTTGTGGGTAATGTTCAGTCGTCCGGGCGCGGCGCATTAAAAATAACAAACAGCTATAATGCCGGAGAGATAACCGGGCTTACTGCACAGGGACAGGCGGGCGGCTTCTTTGGTCAGATTGCCGGAGCCAATGGCGCCGACCAGTATGAAAATCTGTTTAATTACGGCGTAATCTCAGGAATCTCCAGCTCCGGAACACTTTGGGGCTGGGCAGCGAGCGAAAACAGCGATAAAGCTGTAAATGTATATTATCTAAACACCCAAACATACAGTTCAGAGCGAACAATCGGCACAGGCGTTGACGCGGACGAAATCAAGGGTATCACCGCCGCACTAAACGGCAGCCAAGACCCGGCACCCTTCGTTGACGGCGATGACCACCCGATTCTCGCATGGATGACGACAAGTAGCAACACCGAGCCGCCCGAGCCCGTCATCACATGGATTGAAATTACAAGCGAAGCAGAGCTTAGCGCGCTTGCCGCCAAGGTGAATTCCGGCGAGAACACCGCCGGAGAATACTATAAGCTCATGAACGATTTAACCCTCTCCGGCGCTTTTGAGCCGATTGGGAAATATATGGTTGGCGGCGACTATTCCTTTGCCGGATATTTTGACGGACAGGGGCACACAATCACACTGAACATCACCGATACAACAGGCTCAAACGCACGCGCCGCACTTTTCGGAAGCGTTGTCGGACTAAACGACGGTGACCGCGCGGTTATAGAAAATCTGACAGTTAACGGAAGCGTGACCGCCACAAACGGCGGAAATCGCGTTGCCGGTCTTGTGGCGTATGCGAAAAATGCCGACATCATAAACTGCGGAAACGGCGCGGCTGTCACAAATAACTCCGCCGCAAACGCAAACTTCGCCGCAGGCGTTGTTGGACGTGCGGACGAAAATGTCACAATTTCAGGCTGTTTCAACTCTGGGGTGATTACAGTGGGCGGACATGCTGCCGGAATTGTCTCTGATGTCGGCGGCAGCAATGTGGTGATTGAAAACTGCTATAACATCGGCGCGCTAAGTGCTGCCGGCGCAGCGGGTCGCATCGGCGGCATCGTTGCAGCGCCCGGCAATTTTGCAGTTACAATCGAAAATTCCTATGCAACAAATGTTGAAAACTACACAGCAAGCGCTGTCGGCGCAATAGTCGGCAATATTTCACAGAGTCTTGTTATAACCGATGTGTGGTATGAAAACTTCGGCACTGTGAGCTGGATTGGCGGCGAAACTTATGGCTGGAGCGGCACAGCTCCGGCGAAGTTTACAGACTATGCGGCGCTTTTAGAGAGTCTTGGCGCAGAATTTAAGGCAAACGGCACTGAATATCCCATTTTGACTTGGCAAACGGGCTCAATCCCCGTGATTCCTCCGCACACACATTCCTACACCTCCGTTGTAACCGCGCCGACCTGCACCGATGCAGGGTATACAACACATACCTGCGCATGTGGGCACAGCTATGCAGATAGTGCCACGCCGGCAACAGGACACAGCTATGGAAGCCACACCTCAAACGGCGACGGCACCCACAGCCACACCTGCGCCGATTGCGGCGACACGGAAAACGAAGCCTGCATTTTTGATTCCGGCGTTGTGACAACCGAGCCGACTTACAGCACGCCGGGCGTGATGACCTACACCTGCACCATCTGCGGCTATGTCAAAACTGAGGCAATCGACACCTTGGACTTTGAGTTTGGCAGCGGAAGCTCGACAGACCCGTTTGTCATTTCAAACGAAGCCGATTTGAGAACGCTGGCGACCAATGTAAACGCCGGAGAGAGCTATACCGGAGTTTATTTTGAGGTTTCCGATGACATTGCGCTAACGAGCGCATGGACGCCGATTGGCGGAAAAGACAATGCGTTCTCCGGAAGCTTCAACGGCGGCGGATTTACAATAAGCGGCATTGAAATTAACGATGGCACAAAAGATTTCAACGGTCTTTTCGGATGGATTGAGGATGCGACCGTTTCTTATGTAATCGTAGACGGCGATATAAACGGCGGCGCATTTTCTGCCGGAATTGCCGGATATGCAAGAAACAGCACAATTTCCTATTGCGGAAATCTTGCGGATGTCACGGCGAGAAATAACAACACCTACACGCAGTACACAGGACCTTACGAATCCTACGTCGGCGGTATCGTCGCATATTCAACAGCAGGCACACAGATAATCGGCAGCTTCAACCGCGGCAATATTTTGAGCAGTCCCACACAGGCGAGCGGAAATTCCAGATTTGCCGGCGGCATTGTCGGATATTTGTATAACAACGGCACCACGCCGTGCAGCGTTTCGTACAGCTACAACACCGGAACAGTAAAAGCCCCGGCATACAATGCCTACACCTATATCGGCGGCATTGCCGGTATGTCAAACTCTAATACAGTTGTTTACTGCTACAGCGCAGGCGATGTGTCCAGAACAAGCGGAACCGCGGGCTATGCCGGCGGCGTTATCGGAAGCGGAAATGCTTTTTATGTAGCAAATGCGATGAACTATTACCTCGAAAGCTCCGCAGACCGCGGTCACGGCACCACCTCTGACAGCACCGCATATGTGCAGAGCGCAACATGGGAAGAGCTAACCGCCGCAGGCGGCGTGTTTACAGCCCTTTCAACAAACTTCCAGCTATCCGGCGGCGCGTTTAACAATGGCTTTTTCATCCTAAACTGGGAAACTGACCTTAGTGCCACAATCGGATACATTACGGAAATTTATACGCGCGCAGACATGTATGAATTTATGAACAATGTCCGCCTCGGTCACACCTACAGCGGCGAAACAGTAAAGCTCATGAACGATGTTGACCTTGGAGGCTGGTACAATTCAGCAACCGACTTCGGCAGCACATGGAGCGCAATCGGTGACATAAACGGATATATGTTTGAAGGAACCTTTGACGGACAGGGAAAAACCATCGAAAACATGGTTATCGTAAATAGCTCAAGCGGCTATCTCGGACTTTTCTCCGTAAATGCCGGAACCATCAAAAATCTGACGGTTGAAGGCAATGTCGCAGGCTCTCTAAACACCGGCATGGGCGGCATCGTTGGAAAAAACCTCGGCACGATTGAAAACTGCACCGCCGATGTTTACATCCGCGCGGTTTCATGCAGCTATGTCGGCGGCATTGCGGCGGATAGCTCCGGCATTATAAAAGACTGTGTAAACCTTGGGAAAATTGAAGGCAAGGTCAGTGGATATGCTGCAAGCGGCTACGTCGGCGGCATTGTCGGACATCTTGAAAACATCGGAGCGCCAGCTTCAGCCATCCTTAACACCAGACCCGAAATTGACGGCTGTGTCAATGTTGGCGATGTTTCCGGCGGAAGCTATGTCGGCGGAATCGTTGGTGGAAGCTTTTTGAGCGACGGCGTTGGCATAACAATCACAGCAAGCGCCGATATCACAAACTGCGCAAACCACGGAAATGTCACAAGCGAGAGCTATGCGGGCGGCATCGCAGGATATATGAGCGCACTTTCGGACAATTTTGATGCAATGTACATCACAAACTGCTATAACACCGGCGATATCAAGGGCGTGGGCGATGTCGGCGGCATTGTCGGCAGCGCAAATCTGTCTGAGCTTACCATTGAAAACTGCTATAACGCCGGCAAAATTACAGCAGGAGCCGGAGCAAACGGTGCCTTTGCCGGAGAGATTGCGGGCTTTACGAAAGCTTCGATAATAAACAGCTTCTATCTTCTGCGCGACATAAGCGAGGACCAAACCGCAATCGGTGGCGGCTCTTCTGAAAACTATGCAAGACCTGCGAGCGAAGACTATATGAAATCTGCCGCCTTCGCGGCGGTTCTTGGTAGTGCATATAGCGCGAGCGCGAGCGCATACCCCACGCTTGTGATTGAATAGGGAGAATTGTATGAAAAACATGAAAAAATCAATATCATTTCTCCTGACGCTTTGCCTTGTTTTCAGCCTTTGCGGCACTTTAACTCTTGGTGCATTTGCCGCAAGCTATGCCGAGGATGATGTGTGGACAATAAATGTCCACACATATGGCGGCTCTGATGTTGTCACCGTGACAAGGCTTGAGGGAGCAATCACAACCTCGCTCTCCGGCATCACATACAGCGGCGCAAGCTATGAAATTTCGGATGCAATGTCGGGCACTGTGATGTATGATGATTATAACAATGTGCGCCAGGCAAGCTTTGCGATTACTGTAACAGATGCCGGGGATGTAGCTGTAAACGAAGACACGCTGGATATAACAATTGTCATAGACGGCGTTTCGACCACCCATTCTCGCGCCGATTTCGCGACTTATCTCACAACAACGGCGCTGACATACAGCGGAACGACATTGGACGGTGTTTCATACCACGGTATCACAACCGAATATCTCACAATTAAAAATCTTTTGGGCTTTTTGGGAGTTTCCGAAGCTTCGCTTGAGAGCATGAGCTTTCGCCCTGCGGATTGGGACAACAATCCGGCATATGTCAGAACGCTCGACGCGGCAGCGGCGCTTTCGGCAGTTTTGTCTGTTAAAGGATATCAGAATGCCGACCAAAGCCGGGTGAATGCCGGCATGGCTGACAGCCTAAACGCACTTCGCCTTATCCCCGGCGATAACAATGTAAACGCTTTCCAGAGCGTGAAGTGGGTTAATTACATTGAAATCACGACAACTCCCGGCGGAAATCAAGGCGGCAGCGGAAACCCCGGCGGCGTTACACCTCCCGTTATGCTGGAGCCGCCGGTGGATGAAGACCCAAAAGACGATGAGTATGCTGGCTATATTGATGTTGCCGATGGTGCTTGGTATTATGACGCAATAAAATTTGCCAGCGAAAATGAGCTGATGAACGGTACTGGAAATAATATGTTCTCGCCGAACGGAAATGTTACACGCGCCATGGTGGTTACGATTTTGTATCGCTTAGAGGGCGAGCCAAGTGACTTTGGAACAAGTCCGTTTGCGGATGTTGCCGCCGGCGCGTGGTACACAAACGCCGTTATTTGGGCAGCGGAAAATGAAATTGTAAAAGGCTATGGAAACGACCTTTTCGGACCGAATGATAGCATAACACGCGAGCAGATTGCGGCAATTTTAATGCGCTATGTCACATGGAAAGGCTTAGAAGCGAGTGAGCGCGCAGACATAAGCGGTTTTGCCGACCATGCAAGCATTTCAGACTGGGCGCTTGACGCTGTCCGGTGGGCAAACGCCGAGGGGCTTATGACAGGTCGCACGGCAGAGACTCTTGCCCCGAAGGGCAATGCAACCCGTGCGGAAACAGCCATGCTGATGCAAAGGCTGATTGACATTTTAGATTAGAAACTGCAAAACTACCCGTGGAGATTTTCTCTACGGGTAGATTTTGTTAGGCTATGATTCGAGTTGTGTATTTGCAAAGTTGTTTTTGTGCAGCGCAAGCCGCTTTCCGTGAGTTGACCGCTGCTGTTATTTCGAAAGAGAAAGTTGGTTGATATACTGCCGCGAGTGTGCAAATACTCTTTCAAAATGTTACACATTATGCCGCACAGGGAGATAACATTTGCTTTTTTATTCTTTGTGTGTCTGCAATAAACAATGTTGTTTTCAAGGTCTACAGCTTCTATGCAAATATTCCGCAAGGTTGCGGCGAGGTAACCGTTGCTTAACAGGAAGCTGATTATTGTCCGGTTGCGGAAATCTGAAAAGGTTCGTTTCTTCGCGTTCGGCTTTTTCAGAAGTGTCGAAAGCTTCTTTGTCCGAATAGGTTTCTTTAATCGTTTCTCGCCGCTTGTAGCACTTTATATTTACAGGCGTAAATCCTCCGCTTTTACACTACTGTAAAAAAGCTTTTTTGTGATGGTGTAACTGCTGATTAAATTAAGGGAAAGGGTGCTTTCGCACATGCAAGATATGATTTTGTCGAGGCTGGTTTTCGTCAATGCATAAATCGACATGTTAATATCCAAATACTTAGAAATTGCGCTGAGGTGTTGGAGGTATGTCGCTAATGTCTTTGTGACTGCTCTCTCCCTCCGTCTGTTTGTTCAGAATAAATGTGTCAAAATGTTACCTAATTGTCCTACTTGCTTTCATCTTAGCTTTAGCCATTTTTTGCACTCCTGGTTCGTAACGTTTAGGCAAAAAACAAGCGTGCAGAAAAAAGAAAGAAACTAAAGAACAAACCCGAACCCTTCTCCGATTGATATCGGTAAAAAGTTCGGGTTATGTCGTTTTGGTAGAGCAAACCGTGGCAAAAACAAAAAAGTGTTTTTACTTCATTGGTGGCTTTGCGCTAACACGGTGGTTGTAGTACGAAAATAGTTATTCTGCTTTTATATTCTAGTAAAGTATTCCTGATTGACCTCATAATCTTTTTTTATAACTTCATTAACTCCCATACCAAG
>JGI994J12354_10003844_pt1 | contig 13782 bp, 13 predicted proteins | sample IntmicLarv3ML3BL_FD_12354 | JGI IMG/M metagenome (IMG submission 12354)
TTATAGTACATACAATTAACAAATCCTGTACAATTTGTTTTCGACTTGAAAAGGAAATTCATTAAATAAGTAATTAATATATAATATCGGTAATTAAATAAATAAAAGAAAAAATTATTTGATATGAAAAAAATAATTTTTCTGTTCTTAAATTTTTACGAATGAAGTCAGCGACGAAAAACTGTTTTTCCAAAAATTCTAAAAGTTTACGAAATGATTTTTTGAAAGTGCAATCGTGTTTTTAGGCAGTGGAATTTAAATTTAAATCAAATGAAATTTAAGACGGACTTTACATTTTTAAATTTTCCACTATACTATTCTATATCACATCTATAAAAAATTATAAATGTTTGGAGTTTTTAAATTGTATGTGAAAAATATTTCTAAAAAATTTGACCGCGAAGTTTTGAAAAACGTTTCTGCGGAATTTGAAAACGGAACAATAAACGCCGTCGCGGGGAAAAACGGTTGCGGGAAATCAACTCTTTTAAAAATCATTACGACAATCTTAAAACAAGACAGCGGAGATATTTTTATAAATGATAAAAATTTAAAAGACAATCCCGAGTTTGTGCGTAAAAAGATTGGTTATGTATCACAGGAAAATTCTCTTTTAGACNATTTATCCGTCAGAAACAATATTATTTTCTTTTCCGACGTTTATAGAGTTGAGAGAAATTTTTTTAATCTGAGCGATGAAGTGCTGAATAAAAAGTTAAAAAATTTATCGGGCGGTATGAGAAAGAAAATAAACATTCTTATAAGCCTGTTGAATAACCCCGAGTTTTTAATTTTGGACGAACCGACAGCCAATTTGGATTTATATCACAAAGAAGAGATTTTAAATTTAATTAAGGATTTTAAAAATGCGGGTAAATGCGTTATTTTTACATCTCATAATATCGATGAAATTATTATTGCGGATAAACTTTTCGTGATTAATAACGGCAACATCGTTTTTAANGATACACCNTCAAAACTCAACATCAACAACGGTTTTAAAGAAAATCTTTATAAACTTATTTTTTAGATTTAAAAAAACGTTGTTTATGCATATATTATTTTATTTTTAGGAGGGAATTTTATAATGGGGAGAAATAATAAAAAAGGTTCTACGGCTTTAATTGTGGTTCTTGTTGTCCTGCTTGCTTTGGGTGTGGGCGGATTTTTAATGAAAGACAGTATAATAAATCTTTTTGCGTCAGACCAAGTAGTGGTTATGAATGCACTTAACAACACTATTCCGAAAACAGAGGACAAAGTATCTTTGGCTATAGATGAAATAGCGAAAGGTTCTTATAAAAGTTATGCCGATGTTATTGGAATGGGAGAATTTACGCAAGGCATGGTAAACAGTGCAGGCGTTTCGTTTTCTTCCGATGTGAAAAAAGAAGAAATGCTTGTTGATGTGAATTTAGACCAAACAAAACGATTGGGGCTTCATATAACAAACGCACAGGGTGCGGTTATTATCGGCAACAACGCGTATTCTTTTGAGGGCGCGGATTTCGGAAAACTTTTCGTTGCTTATTTGAAAGAAAACGGCATGACGGATGTATCTTCAATAAATGAAAGTTTGCAATTAACATACAAAGAGGCTTCAAAATATTTGAACTCCAAAGATGAAGAAGACTTCACAAAGAGCCTTATAGACTTTATTAACAGTGCCGAAACTACCAACGAAAAAGAAACATACGATTTTAACGGCAAAGAAATAAAAGTTAACAAAATTGTTTTGAATTTCAAAGCAGAGGACGTAAAAACTTTTATGGTTTCTTTAATCGGCGATAACGCGGTTAATCAAGACCTCGACGTTACGTATACCGATGTTACCGCAGACGCGTATATTTATAAAGATAAAATTGTTAAACTTGATTTATCGGAATCAGGCTCGATTACTACATTTAATTTTAAATCAAATGATTTGGAAACTTTGGATTGGACATTCGATATTGTTACCGAAACCGATAAGGTGACTATGCATTTAAAAGATAAGTCCACTAAAGATGTTGTTGATTGCGTTGTCAACATAACCGTAAACGACAGCGATAAAATCGATGTAACTCTTTATGCGGATACAACGAAAACTACAGATAACTGCCGTTTCACGGTTAAAGTTGATTCTGATGAATCGGCTACCGTCAGCGCAGGCGGAGATTTGGTTGTAAACAAAAACGAAGTTACTTTTGATGTAAATAATTTTAATGTCGGAGTGCCTGTGCCGATTACAATGAAATTCGGAATAGAAACTTTGAAAGATGATATTCAAGTACCGACGGCAAGCGAAAACTTCTTTGATAAATCAACGGAAGAGCTTACTATGGAACTTTACACATTGTTTTTAGGCGGTTTGGGATTTTAAAAATTTAATCGGATTTTAAAGATTTAATTTCAGAAACACAAAAGCATTACATTTTCGTGAGAAATGTAATGCTTTTTTTGATTAAACCTATTCGGAAACGGCGTTGAAGCGTCGCGGTTTCCGTTACTATTATTAAAAAATTTTAAAGTGCCGTTCCTTTTTTCGGAACAAACAGTTTAGACATGTTAACATTTTCATGTGTTAATAATTTTACTTTTTTATCGATTCCGCCCGCGAATCCCGTTAAACTTCCGTTTGCGCCGATAACACGATGACACGGAATAATGACGGAAATGGGATTGTGCCCCACCGCACCGCCGACTGCTTGGCTTGACATATTTTTTTTGCCCATATTTTTCGCAAGTTTTTTTGCGATAAAACCGTAAGTAATATATTCGCCATACGGAATTTCAAGCAGAATATCCCAGACGGCTTTGCGGAAATCCGAGCCAATCGGCGCCAACGGCAATTTTTTAACATCGGGTTTTTCACCGTTGAAATATTTTTCTAGCCAAATTTTTGTGGTTTCAAAAATAGGTAAATCATCTTTTTGCTCCAATTCATCTTTGACACTTCCGCCGTAATATTTTTGTCCGTCCATCCATAAACCTATGATGTTTTTTCCGTCGCTCGCTATGGTGAGAGAACCTATCGGAGATAAATAGTTCGTTGTATAATACATCTGCGCGCCCCCTGATTCATAATTAATTTTATAAATTAATCATAGCATAACTACATAAATAATGCACACATAAGGAATATAAAAGTCAGTTTTATGCCAAGGCAACTAAAAAAAATCTGCTCGCTCGTTTACGGAGTTATTACCACTTTCCCTTTGGGATGTCCCATTTCGGTATGACGTAACGCTTCGGCTGTTTCATCAAGAGAATATATTCTGTCGATAACAACCCTCAATTTTCCGGTTTCGATAAGTTTGTTTATTTCCGACAAATCATCGCCGTTTTTATTATTCGTAATAGACAACTTGATTGTTTTGCCGTCTCGCTTTCCCGCAAAACTGTAACTGAGTGTATGCCCGAGCGTTGAAAATCCAATGACAACACACGTACCGTTTTTCTTCAAGGCATGGCGATATTCTTTGACAGAAAGATTTGCAGCAACATCAATTACAGCATCATATTGTTTATCGTCGGTTATGACATCTTCTTTTTTATAATCAATCACAACATCTGTTCCGAGCGAACGCACAAATTCAACGCTTTCCGTACTACATACGCCCGTAACTTCCGCACCAAACGCTTTTGCGATTTGTACAGCGAACGCACCCACACCGCCCGATGCACCATTAATCAAAACTCTGCTACCCTGTTTTACCTGCGCATTACGCACCCCTTGCATTGCAGTAACCGCCGCCATAGGCAGCGCCGCCGCTTCTTCAAATGAGAGTATTTGAGGTTTGTGTGCAATTACGGACTCTTTTGCGCAAACATATTCAGCAAATCCACCTGCCGCCAAGCCGCCTTTGCCGCAAGATTCAAGACAGCCATAAACTTCATCGCCAACTTTGAATTTTGTAACATCGTTACCAATCGCCGTGATAATCCCTGCAATGTCTGCGCCAAGTATTTTGTTTTTCGGCTTAAATAATCCTGATAAAGCCCTCGTGAAAAACGGTTTCGCCCTCAATAAATGCCAGTCATAAGCGTTTACGGACGCAGCTTTAACTTGAATCAAAACTTCACTACATTTCATTGTAGGTTTATCTACTTCCATAACTCTGATAACATCAGGCGAACCATATTTATAATATACGGCGGCTTTCATTTTATCCGTGTTCATTTAATCACCTCCACCCCTTTAACAAGAAGATAAATACCAAGATAGATTTCATTGAGGATAATAGGTAACCCAAGAACAGGTTTTATTTCTCGCACCGAAACAAACATGACGAGCATAATGCCTATTGAAGCAACAACTCCCCAAACGGATATATATTTTGGAACAAGCCGCGAGCGGTACAACATGACATATAGAAGCATCGCGCCGATACCAAAGAAAGTTGGCACGGCGTACTCCGTAATAATGTTACGCATAACCGTCAATATCATTGTGTCCCCGTTAAAGCTCAATGAAACAACAGGAATAAACGCTGCCGCAACACAGACAACCGCCTCTATAACCCGAATACCCATATACCCAACTGTTATTGAAGGGTAATACTTTTTTAATGGTTCATAGAGAGCCGCAACAATTCCGATTACTGCCAGAGCGTTTATAAGTTCAAGAACAACACCGAATATGATGTAGTTATTATTATTTCCTCTTTCAATTATCATTCCGCCGGTAAGACTTGCCGTCATTGCCACAAGAAACATTACTCCGGCAAGTTTGGCATTGTTTTTATAGTTCTTCATACATCATCCCCCTCGTATGGTTTACATTCAAAAACTTCTCCGATGGGAACGTCGAAAACATTCGCTATCCTAAATGCCAATTCCAAAGACGGATTATATTTCCCAGCTTCCAAAGCTATTATTGTTTGTCTTGAAGCCCCTGCTTTTTCAGCTAATTCGAGTTGCGTCATTTCATTTGCAAAAAAACGAAGCGTTCGTATTTTGTTAGTGATAGTTAGTTTTTTAACCATTCTGAACGCCCCTTTCATCAAGATAAATGCTAACACATCCCTCAATTATTGAACCGACGGCAAATGCCCCCGCTATGATATGTAATGCTATCACAGCCGATATTCCTAATGCTAAAGCAATAAGACCCACTAAAAATCCAATGCCTGAAAAGATGTTTCCGATGTTTGATGATTTTAAGTTAATCAGTTTATCTCTTTCGTCTTCATACATAGAAGATTCAATAATTCTTTTGGCTTGTTTATCGTCTTTCTTCTTTACCGCTGTAACAATGGTAATCCCAATATAAAAAAATATGTGAATAACAATCATTACGACAATGCTTATACCGATAAATGTGAGCATAGTCGCTGCCCATGTTTTCAAATCATCCGGTGCGGGTGCAGCCTTACTAAGTGCGTAAATAGTGTAGACGATAATCAACAGGACACCCATGACCATGCTGATTAAATTTTGTTGGCTCTTATACGACATTTTTAGTTCTCCTTTCATGTGTTTGTTCTATTAAATAAAATGTAACACATTATTTTTATAATGTCAAATATTTTTTACTTTATGTAAAAATCGTTTTTCTTTTTCTCCTATACACGATTTGTAGCTTTTATAAAATTATTTGTCCCCACAAAAAAAAAGACTCTTTGCCAATGTCGCGCCGACGATTGATAAAGAGTCTTTATTTTTATATTTATTGCATTGCTTTATTAACTTCTTCCGCGAAGTTTTCTTCTTTTTTTGCGATACCTTCGCCTGTTTCAAATCTGACAAAACTTTTAACTTCGGGATTGCCCGCAACAGACGCCAAGAATTGTTTCACGTTCATTTTGTCCGCTTTAACATATTCTTGGTCTAACAAGCAAATAGCTTTTAAATTTTTATTTAATCTGCCTTGAATCATACCGTCAATAATTTTATCAGGTTTTGATGCATTCGCAGGGTCATTTTTTGTTAATTGAGTAATGATATCTTTTTCTTTTTCGATAAAGCTTGGTTCTAATTGTTCTGAACTAACAACAACAGGGCTCATAGATGCGATTTGCAAGCAAATATTTTTTCCTGCTTCATCAACTTCAGCGTTAAAATCGCTTGCGCTAAGTTCAACTAAAACGCCAACTTTACCGCCTGCGTGAATATATGAATACAATTTTGTGCCGTTGCTTTTAATTTTTCCGAATCTTCTGATTTTTAAGTTTTCACCGATAAGCGCGATTTGTTGGCTTAAAGCGTCCGCAACGGTTATAGATTCGTCATCTATCCATTTTTCGGTTAAAAGTGCTTCTGCGTCCGCGCTGTCGGATTTCAAAATTTGCTCGGCAACTTTTTTAACATAAATTTTGAATTTTTCGTTTTTAGCAACAAAATCGGTTTCGCTGTTAACTTCAACAACGACAGCACAGCTTCCGTCTTCCGAAGTGAGTGTATCTACGATACCTTCAGCCGCAATTCTTCCGGATTTTTTAGCCGCATCGGATAAACCTTTTTTTCTCAAATACTCTAACGCTTTTTCTAAATTGTTATCAGTTTCCGCAAGTGCTTTTTTACAATCCAACATTCCGGCACCGCTTACTTCTCTTAATTCTTTAACAAGACCAGCTACATTAGCCATTTTAAATTCCCTCCATATTTTAATTAAAGGCAGAATCCCGCCTTGACTATTTATCAAAAATTAATATTCTAATCTTAATCGTTTCGGTTTTAATCATTCATACAACATATAATTTGAAAAAAGGCTTCGGTAGAAAAACCAAAGCCCAAGATTTTATATAATAAAAAGTAACCTTGATGGTTGCTTAGGCTTCTGTTTTTTCAGAAGGTTTAGCGTCCGCTACAGATTCCTCTTTAACTTCTTTGATTCCTTTAAGCTTAATCTCGTCAAAGTCATCTCCCGATACTTCTGTTGCATCTAAAGCCATACCTTGTCTGCCTTCCAAAATAGCGTCTGCAATTTTTGAAGAAATCAATTTTACGGCACGGATAGCGTCGTCATTGCCCGGAATAACGAAATCAATTTCATCGGGGTCACAGTTTGTATCAACGATTCCCACTATAGGAATACCGAGATTCATAGCTTCTTTAACCGCGATTCTTTCTTTACGAGGGTCAACAACGAAAATACAATCGGGAATCCTTGGCATATCTTTGATTCCGCCGATATTTTTTTCTAATTTTTCTTTTTCTTTCATGAGAGCGGCAACTTCTTTTTTAGGTAAAACATCAAAAGTTCCGTCTTGCTCCATTTCTTCTAAATCTTTTAATCTACGGATTCTCGTTTTAATCGTAGAGAAGTTTGTGAGCATACCACCCAACCATCTTTGGTTAACGTAATACATTCCGCATCTTTTAGCTTCTTCTTCAACAGACTCTTGCGCTTGTTTTTTTGTTCCCACAAACAAAAACTCGCCGCCGTCTTTCGCGATTTCCACAACTTCGTTGTATGCTTCCACCATTTTCTTTACAGTTTTTTGTAAGTCAATAATATAAATACTGTTTCTCTCTGTAAAGATGTACTCAGCCATTTTCGGATTCCATCTTCTTGTGTGATGCCCGAAATGTACGCCTGCCTCCAATAATTGTTTCATTGAAATAACTGCCATTAAAATACCTCCTAGGTTAAACCTCCACAACACATTTTTGTAAACACCCAGTTTAAATGTTGTGTGCGTTTTTATATTTTTATAATATATTTTACAACTCGATATTTTATCATACACAAGCATTATTTGCAATGGCTTATAAAAAAATCATTTTATAAAATTTACTAAATTTATTTAATATTTTAATCATAAATTTAATTTTGAAACAAAAAAATCAAAAAGTTTTATCGTCAGCTTCAATCCCGTTAAATTTATTGAACAAATTTTTGAAATTTGGATTTCGATTTTAAAAAATTTGTTTGAAATAAATTTTATGTGTTTTTCGTGATATTTTATTTTCTTTGGATTAAAAAGTGAACCACCTCGCCGCAAGCGGACGAGGTATCGGTTAAATATGCACGCGGCAAGCCGCGAGGTATTAAACCTGTTCACTCGCGGTCATTCGCAAATGTGAGAGCAAGCTCTCTCGCTTGGCTCATTGCCATCGCGAAAATAAATGTGCTATAATACTCTCTAACGTGTTAAAGAATTGAACCGAAAGAATCGAAAACGATAAAGGAGATGGGACTATGACTCCTCAATGTGAACTTTGCAAATTGCTAGGCTATGAAACCGTTTCGTTAGCCAGAAGAATTGAGTTTACCAAAAACGGATACTCAATGATTTTATGTAAAGATTGCCATAAAAGATTTATAGAAGCTTTGCAAGCAGAGAATTTGGTATTTTGGAATAATGACGCTTTAGCGGCTCATTTTAAAAAGAGAATGCATGAAATGGAAGCACTCAACGCACTTAATGAAAGTGAAGAGAACAATAAAATCGAAGAATCACGGCACAAGGAGGATTTTATGAATATAAATTATGTCAGTACGAGAAACGAAAAAGATTATGTTTCCCCAAGTTTGGGAATTTTAAAAGGGATTGCCGCGGACGGCGGTTTATATGTGCCCGAAAAAGTTCCGACGTTAACGAAATCTTTGGAAGAACTTTGCGAGCTTAATTATCAAGATTCAGCATTTGAAATATTGAAATTATTTTATACGGATTTCACGGAGGACGAATTAAAATATTGCATCAAAAATGCTTACGATGATAAATTTGATACAAAAATCATCGCGCCGATTGTGAAAGTCGAGGACGATTTTTTTCTTGAATTATTTCACGGAAAAACAATAGCTTTTAAAGACATGGCGTTATCAATTTTGCCTTATTTGATGACTGTATCGGCAAAGAAAAACGATATCAAAGACGACATTATTATTTTGACGGCAACAAGCGGAGATACGGGAATCGCGGCTTTGGAGGGATTTAAAAATGTTCCGAATACAAAAGTCGTTGTGTTTTATCCGAAAGACGGCGTTTCGCAAGTTCAAGAAAAACAAATGATAACGATTGACGGCGATAATACTTTTGTTATCAGCGTAAACGGNAATTTNGACGACGCTCAAAGTGCCGTGAAAAATATTTTTATGAATGACGAAATGAAAAACGATTTAAAAAATAAAGGTTATGTTTTATCGTCCGCAAATTCCATAAATATCGGGCGGCTTTTCCCGCAGGTGGTTTATTATTTCCATGCGTATGCGTCACTTGTAAAAAGCAAGGAAATTAATTGCGGCGACAAAATTAACTTTACGGTACCGACGGGAAACTTCGGAAACATTTTGGCGGGATATTATGCGAAATTATTGGGTCTGCCCGTTAATAAATTTATTTGCGCATCAAACGAAAATAAAGTTTTGTATGATTTCTTTAAAACGGGAATTTACGATAGAAACCGAGATTTCAAATTGACAATTTCTCCGTCCATGGATATTTTGATTTCAAGCAATTTCGAGAGATTAATTTATTTGATGTCCGACCAAGAAACAACGAGAAATCTTTTTGAGGACTTGAAAACAAAGGGTGAGTACACTTTTAATAAAGAATTTAAAGATTTCACGGGTGAATTTGTTACCGATAAAGAAACGAAAGAATTTATAAAAGATGTTTATAATAAAGGTTATGTGATGGATACACACACTGCGGTCGCATACGGCGCATATAAAAAATATCAAAAAGAATCTTCCGATAATCATAAAAATNTTATTTTGTCTACCGCAAGCCCGTATAAATTCGCGGAAGCGGTTTGCGGTGCGATTGACGAAAACAACAGCAAAATAAATTCGTTTGAACTTTTTGATGTGCTTAAAAATTATTCAAGTGTGAATATTCCGAAAGCGGTTGATAATTTGGAAAACCGAGAAGTAACGCAAAAAATTAATTGCGATATCGACGAAATGGAAAACGCAATAAAGGATTTATTCTCTATAGAGTAAAATTAAAAACTTGTTTTTAACTTTGCTAATCTGGAATGATTTTTCGGCGGATTGGTTTAATCTCCAAAAATTGACATTGAAACATTTCGATGATATACTACGCCTAAAGTGTATAAAATTAATAGTAAATGGGGTCAATTTGGCTCTAAATATTTGATTCAGATGGAGGATATTTTATGATTAAATCAAAAATGAAACACAGTACGTTTATATTGCTTACAATCTGTTTAATGCTGACTTTGTTTTCAAGCTCCGCAATTGCCACAGAGACGCTTACGGCAACTCCCAGCAGAACTTTTTTCCTTATGAACGATATTCCGATGTCCATATCGCAAGCTTATAATGTAAATGATAACAACTATTTACAGCTTCGTGCGATTGCAGTTCTTTTGAACGGAACAGAAGCCCAATTTAATGTGTCATGGGATGGAAATTACGCAGTTATTGAAACTGGGAAACCATATACGGGAGAAGCAACCCCGACTTTAATGGGGAATACAAGCAATGTAAGAACTAGTAGCACTTCGTTTAAGATAGATGACAATGTTGTTACACTTGACAAAGTATATTTGATTGATGGCGATACTAATTATCTTCAACTTCGAGAAGTCGCCGAAAAGTTGTCTGGAACAAAATCGCAATTTAACGTTTACTGGGATAATGATTTAGCACAAGCTATTATTAAAACAGGAGAACCTTATACTAACGTAAATTCATCTTCTCAAGAGGTAACATCTTCGGAAGCCACATCTGTTTTGACAATGGAAGGATGGAACAATGCAATAAAAATCAAGGGAAACTGGACTGTCGAAGATGACCCGGAAGTGGGAGAGGCAGTAAACTTCTTTTCTGATGCAGACGGATTGTTAACAGTTGTGTATTTGAATGATGTGGGCGTAATTTCAAGCAAATCTGAATTTATAGAAAACTTTCTTTTGGGAATAGAGGATTCTGGTATTATGCACCGTATCAAGCCGTTGCAAAATCGGGCTCTCTCTGGTTTTGATACTTATCAATATCTTTATGAATATCGCGATGGAGATGTATTTGATACTATCGTATCTATTATTTTTACGGATAATGATGTTATTTTGTTAATGGAAGTATATTCAATGACTGAAAGATTGAGTACAGAGGAAATTAATTACGTTGCCGATAGTATTGTTGAAATAACAAAAGAGATTGAAACAACAACAACGACAACGTCAACACCGATACACTCATCTGTACCAACACCTGCACCTGCACCTACACCAACACCAAAATCGACGCCAGCACCAACTCCGCGTAACCAGCACTATACAGCGAGTTATGGTCCAAGGGGCGGTGCAATATGTTGGTGCGGAAGATATATGTCACAGCATTAGCGTTTTGATATGTCTTTTTAAATCTCAACAGATACGCCATTTTCATGATTGTTAGTTATAATTATGCGGTTGTTAGGAGGAGAAAATAAAATGACACTAAAAAAATTTAAACTGTTAATTTCTCAGTTAGCTTTCTTTGGTGCTTTGTATTTCGTTTCAATGACAATTTTTAAAGATATATGCCTGTTTGAATGGACTGCCCGCAATCGATATTTATATATATGGGTGCTCATTGCGATATTGACGATATTCGGCAAAAAATACACAGCATTATCTCTCACCGTCGGAAACTTAATCGGAATCATAGCAGGTCAATTATCGGGCGATTATATAAAAAATGAAAACATAAAAAAAATTACCGAAACCATGGAAGCACATGAGGTGTACCGTTTGCATACCCATTACGGTTTTTATATATGGGTGCTGACACTTGTGATTTTTCTTGTCATCGGCGTTGTTGTACAGCGAAATTCAAATAAAAATCGATAACACATATTAAATATTGAAAAGAGTGATAAAAATGTTTTATGATAACATTTCAATGCTGACAGATTTATATCAACTTACAATGATGCAAGGATATTTTGAATCTGATATAAAAAATAAACATTGTGTTTTTGAATTATTTTATAGGCTCAATCCTTCGGGAAACGGATACGCAATCGCCGCGGGGCTCGAATCGGCTGTAAGATATGTAAAGAATTTAAAATTTACCGATGATGACATCGCTTATTTAAAAAGCTTAGATACTTTTTCGGAAGAGTTTTTAAGTTATCTGAAAGAATTTAAATTCACGGGAGATATTCTGGCTGTGAAAGAAGGCTCTGTTGTATTTCCGCATGAGCCTTTAATGCAAGTTAAAGCACCGATTATCGAGGGGCAATTATTAGAAACAACTTTACTTAATATTGTAAATCATCAAAGTTTAATCGCCACAAAAGCCGCGCGCGTTTGTTGGGCGGCAGAGGGCGAAACGATTTTAGAATTTGGATTGCGCAGAGCACAGGGCGCGGATGCGGGGCTTTTCGGCGCAAGAGCCGCGGTAATCGCAGGTTGCCACGCCACGAGTAATGTTTTGGCGGGAAAAATGTTTAACGTGCCCATTCGCGGAACACACGCGCACAGTTGGGTTATGAGTTTCGATTCGGAACTCGAAGCGTTCAGAACATACGCGAAAACTTTTCCCGATAACTGCATTTTATTGGTCGATACGTATCACACTTTAGAATCCGGCGTGCCGAATGCGATTAAAGTTTTTTCCGAATTAAAAGAAAGCGGAAAATTGTCTGACAGTTACGGAATAAGATTAGACAGCGGCGACCTTTCGTATCTTTCAAAGCAAGCACGAATTATGCTTGACGAAGCGGGATTCAAAGACGCTGTAATTTCCGCATCGAGCGATTTGGACGAATATTTGATTTCCGATTTGAAAAAACAAGGCTCTAAAATTTCGGTTTGGGGCGTCGGCACAAATTTAATAACGTCAAAAGACCACCCTGCTTTCGGCGGTGTTTATAAATTGGTTGCGGAATCTTTTGAAAATTCCGGAAACTCAGGAATCAAAGAATTTAAACCTAAAATTAAATTATCCGAAAATCCGGATAAAGTTACAAATCCGGGTGTTAAAAAAGTTTATCGATTGTATGATGTGAAGCACGGAAAAATAAAAGCGGATTTAATTTGTTTGGAACACGAAAAAATTGATGCGACAAAAGATTTAACTATTTTTGACCCGAAAGCCACATGGAAGAGAATGACTTTAAAAGCAAATCAATTTTATGCGAAAGAAACTTTAATTCCTATTTTTATAAACGGCGAGTGTGTTTATGAAAGCCCGAGCGTCATGGAGATTCGCGAATATTCTTTGGAAGAACAAAACACTCTTTGGGAAGAGTACAAACGATTTTCCAATCCGCATATTATGCCTGTGGATTTATCGCAAGAATTATTTGATTTGAAAGAAGATTTGATTAAACAATACAGATTGAAATAATTATTTATCTCAAGGAAATGTAACGCTTGCCTTGACTTGTAAACAGTGCAGTTTCCGAATGTGGAAACTGCTTTTTATATGCCGAGAAATTTTCGAGTTTTATAAATCAAAAAATATTTTTTAAAAATAATCGCCTTGAAAGATTATTTTCGTGGTAATATATTTAAAAATCAAAATGAAGAGTAACCATGGAAAGCATTTTCTAAAATAAGTATTCTCGCGGGGTGTGATGAATATTTTTGATATGAAATTAATTCTCTTAAATGAAAAGGTTAAAGAAATCCAGCGGTTTTATTACTTTTTTATGCAACTTAACTGAGTTGTTTCAAGAAAGTAAATTGGTTAAATTTTTAGTCGGCGGATTTGATACGGACGATTGGGGTGCGGACTGCGCATTTGATTTGCTGACTGTTTTGACTCAATTGCCGGATATTTTAAAGTGCATTGAAAAAGAAAATTATAACTTCAATTTGGATTTTTATGAGCAAGGCATGGAGCGAATATTGAAATTTACGGAAGTCGATGAAAATTCGGTTTCAATAAGTTGT
>JGI994J12354_10003845_pt1 | contig 13781 bp, 11 predicted proteins | sample IntmicLarv3ML3BL_FD_12354 | JGI IMG/M metagenome (IMG submission 12354)
GCGAGCTTCATTTTGCAGGGGACATCCCGTATGCCGTGTTCCTTATTCGGCAAGATGACAGGACTGACCTTGCCGTTATAGACATACTCCAGAACATATTCCCGGACCGTCAGCATGATTTCATCATCAGCGTCAGCGAAACAGATATCGCGCTTGTAAAGGAAATCAAAAAAGGCGTGGACATCAAGGAACTTCTTGTCATCGCAAAGACCATTGAAGAGACGATGAACGCCGAGCTGTACATCCGTACCGTCATCGGTGTGGGAACAGTCGCGGGTCATCTTCGTGACCTTGCAGCGTCGTTCAAGGCGGCTCAGGTGGCGATTGAAGTCGGCAAGGTGTTTGATACCGAAAAATCCATCATCGCTTATGAGAATCTGGGAATCGGGCGACTGATTTACCAGCTTCCGACGACGCTATGCGAGATGTTCCTGTCTGAGGTTTTCAAGAAAAACACAATCGATAGCCTCGACAGCGAGACAATTTACACCATCAACAAGTTTTTTGAGAACAACCTCAACGTATCCGAGACATCGCGCAAGCTGTTTGTTCACCGTAACACGCTTGTCTACCGTCTCGAGAAAATTAAAAAACTTACAGGGCTTGACCTGCGCGAATTTGACCATGCTATTATCTTCAAAGTGGCGCTGATGGTTCGCAAGTATTTGGCAAGCAGGGAGAATGGATATTAAATGGTACGCTTCGGCAACGTTCACATGAGCTATGACAACGGCACAAAGGCGCTGAAGGGTATAGACCTCCGCATTGACGACGGTGAATTTGTGTTTTTGGTCGGCCCGAGCGGTTCGGGTAAATCGAGTATAGTTAAACTTATTACCGCCGAGGAAAAGCCGGCCGAGGGTAAAATCCTCGTCAACGGCTTCAACGTCGGTGCGCTTCGGCGCTCGCAAATTCCACGGCTTCGCCGAACTCTCGGCGTTGTATTTCAGGATTTCCGCCTCATTGAGAACAAGACAGTTTACGAAAATGTTGCGTTCGCCATGAGGGTAATCGGTGCGCCGCCAAAGCGTATACGCGAGCGCGTACCGGTAATTCTCGAGCTTGTCGGGCTTGCACACAAGGCTAAGCGCCGTCCTGCCGAGCTTTCGGGCGGCGAGATGCAGCGCGTAAGCGTTGCCCGCGCGCTGATTAACAACCCGAAGGTCATAATCGCGGATGAGCCTACCGGAAACCTTGATCCGGCGCGCTCCCGCGAAATAATGACGCTGCTGGAAAAAATAAACGAACTCGGCACAACCATCATTGCGGTTACACACGAAAAGGACATCGTCAACAGTCTTGCCAAGAGGGTTATCGCGGTTGACGGGGGAAAGATTGTAAGTGATGCGACAGGCGGATATTATCAGGTCTGATTCCAAAACAGGAGAGCGCCATAAATGAGAGGTTACAATTTTGCGTATTTTTTGCGCGAGGGCGTAAAAAGTATTTTTCTTCATGGCTTTATGAGCTTTGCGGCGGTCAGCGTAATTGTTGCCTGCCTGTTGATAACGGGAACGTTTACGCTTCTCGCATTCAATGTCAACGAAGTCATAGAGGACATGGAAAATTCAAACGAAATTCTCGCGATTATCGACGAGCAGTACTCCGACACGGAGGCGCTTGCCGTCGGCGGGAAAATCTATCAAATCGAAAACGTTAAGTCGGCGGAGTACATCTCCCGCGAGGACGCGTATTCAGATTTCGGAATCTCGCTCGGTGAGGATGCAGGTCTCCTTGAGGGAGTTGAACCGAGTGCACTGCGCATAAAGTACAGAATCTTTATCGAGGACGTAACGCAGCTCGGTGACACAGTTGAGGAATTGAAGGGAATCAAGGAAATCGCTGATGTCAAAGCGAGTGTCGAGGTTTCGGATGCCATCGTGACAATGCGCGCCATTGTCAACATCGTTTGCACAATCCTTGCTGCGATTCTTATGCTCGTCTCAGTTTTCATAATTTCCAACACAGTCAAACTCGCGACCTTCGACCGCCGCGAGGAGATAGCGATTATGAAAATTGTCGGCGCGACAAACTCGTTCATACGCTGGCCCTTTGTTGTTGAGGGTTTTCTGTTGGGGATTTTTGGCGGTGCAATCGCGTTTTTCGGCGAGTGGGGGCTTTATCTTTATGCGGGAAGCATCATATCCGGGCACACAAACATAATTTCGCTTGTGCCGTTTTCGAGCATTGCGGTGCCGATGTTCCTGATTTTCGTCGTAGTTGGATTTATTGTTGGTGTATTCGGAGGAGTAAGCTCGATACGCAAATATATGAAGGTCTAGTGTAGCGGTGTTAGGAGGCTTATAGCATTGTTTAGGATTAACAGAAAAAAACTGGTTATGATAATGGCGGGAATCCTTGTCTTTATGATGGTTCTTTCCGCCGTCGCTATGGCATTCGGCGGGATGGCATCGGCCCTCACCGACAGCGAGTTCAAAGCGTTGCAGCAGAAATCAAAGGACTTGAAAGCCGAAGCTGCAAAGTGGCAAAGCGAGCTTGCCCAGACGAAAAAGGACAAGGCAGGCGCTGTCAAGATGAAAGAGGCGCTCGAAAAAGAAATCGCCGCAATTGAAGAACAGGTTGATACTGCGGAACTTCTCATAAACGGGCTTGAGGAGCAGATTGCGACCCGCGAAACCGAAATTGCCGCCGCTCAGGTTCTTGAAGCGGAGCAGTTTGCCCTTTTCCAAAAACGCATACGCGTGATGGAAGAAAATCAAGGTACGAACTATTGGGGCGTTTTGCTCAAGGCTGAGAGTTTTTCAGATTTCCTCGGACGCATGGAAGTCGTCAACGACATCATGAGCTACGACCGCCAGATTATGGCGGACTTGAAAATAACGCGCGAGGGAATCGAGGCCGCAAAAGTCGTTCTTGAGGAAGAACATCAGCTGATGGTTGATGTCAAGGCTGAGCTTGAGGAGAACAAGCTTGTTGCGATACAGCGCGCTGAGGAAGAAGCAGAGCTCATCAAGGAGCTTGAGATTGCCGAGGCTACGGAAAAGGCTGAGCTTGCAAAGCTGCTTGACGCAGAGGCTGCCGCGCAGAAGCAGATTCAGAAGGAAATAAACGAGCGCGCAATCCGTCAGAAATACGTAGGCGGCGATTTTCTGTGGCCGCTGCCGTATCCGTACTATTCCGGATACATCACATCACCTTACGGCAACCGCTTCCATCCCGTGTTGAAACGCTGGAGCCTCCACAGCGGTACTGACATCGGCGCGCCGAAGGGTACAAAAATCTTTGCATCTAACACAGGTACGGTAATTGTCGCAGGTTGGTCCGACTCCTATGGTTACTACGTCGTCATAGACCACGGCGGCGGGCTTACAACGCTCTACGGCCACATGTCCAAGCTCGGTACGAGCAAGGGCAAGGAGGTCACAAAGGGCGATGTAATCGGCTATGTCGGAACGACAGGCTGGTCAACAGGAAACCATCTCCACTTTGAAATCCGCGAAAACGGCAAAGCCGTTGACGTTATGAAAAAATATTTTAAATAGGCAAATATTGTATAGAATGGCGCGTATTCTGCGCCGCATAATACATTAGGAATACGGCCCCGGTCAGTGCGGCTGCCCGGGGTTTTGCCTGAACAAAAACGAGTTCGNGCGAGGAACGGCACAAAGTTTGAAAGATTCTCTTTCAAACTTCGGTTTTGCGCATTTTCGGTACACGAAAATGCGCAAAACCGAATAAGGAAAAGGAACGGTCATAAAAATGAAAAGACGATTCAACATTGCGACGGTCATCGGACTCATGGCACTGACTGCCGCATTGACCTTTGCGATGATGTATTTTCCGCTTGAAAGCCGCTTTAACGAGCAGCTAGCTCGGGAAAAACAGAACTCGGATAAATACGAAAAAATAGACAACCTCCTAAAAACGATTGAAAACGACTTTGTTGGTGAGTATGATTTGGAGACGCTGATGGACGGCGCAGCGGCGGGGATAATCTCCGCGACGGGTGACCGCTGGTCGTTCTACATGTCTGACGCCGAGTACGAGAGCTATAAGCAGAGCGTCGCAAACGAGTATGTCGGCATAGGCGTAACGGTCGTATACGACGAGGCGCGCGCAGGGCTTGTCGTCGCTAAGGTCCACTCCGGCTCTCCGGCGGAGGTTGCGGGGTTGAAATACAAGGACTTGATTGTCGGAGCTGACGGTGAGCGTGTTGCGGACATCGGCTACCAGGGGACAGTTGAGCGCGTACGCGGTATTGCAGGAACAAATGTAACGCTCACTGTCATTCCACGCGACGCGGAGGAGGAAACAAGCGTAACAGTTCAGCGTTCGGCCTACAAATATAACCCGATTAGCTCGGAAATTATCGAAGGCAATATCGGTCTTATCCGGATTGAAAATTTCGACCTGAACGTGGACACAAACTTTGTCGATGCGCTTTCTAAGTTGCTTGACGCAGGAGTTGAGGGTCTGGTTTTCGACGTTCGAAACAATCCGGGGGGACTAAAAACCGCGATGGTGAACATTCTGGATATCCTCTGCCCAGAGGGGAATCTGATAACCATGAGGGATAAGCGCGGCAACGAACTTGTCGATTACTCCGATGCGGAGGAAATAAACCTGCCAATGGCTGTCATTGTTAACGAGGACTCGTACAGCGCAGCGGAGTTTTTTGCAGCGGCGCTGAGCGAATATGGCAAAGCAAAAATTGTTGGTACGGGCACGAGCGGCAAGGGATATTCGCAGGTGACAATTGAGCTTGGCGATGGCAGTGCGATAAATCTTTCGACAAACGAATATTTCACCCCGAACGGAAACTCGCTGATTGGCAAGGGATTGAAGCCCGACTACCACATTGAGTCGGCCCCGAATGTAAACATCCTGTTGCTTGAGCATTCCGAGGACGAAATGCTGCAAACTGCACTAAATGTCGTGAGGATTAGAATTAGCAGCGAGTCGGCAGCATAAAACTGCCCGCGAACGCATAGCCTTTCATTGTACTTTGGGACAAAGGAGGTCTGTGCGATGCTTATGCTTGTGCGTACGGAAAATGTTCCCAGACAAAATTTTCGCGGGCGTGTTGCCAGGCGAATACGGTTTGGGAACGGAGTTCGCTTTGAAGCGGGCGAAGGCCGTAAAACCGAATTTATCGAGGCGTTAATCGAACTTCCGGACGGAATTTCGCAGGCTCGCGCCGAAAAAAAGGTTGAATATGTCCGCGCCGCTTTGTTGGCCGAGGGAATCCACACAGCTGTTGCGGTGGAGGGTTTTCAATACCACGAGACGCTGTTTTGCAGCGGGGTTCTGCCGCCGGAGGAGCTGCCGCTTTTCCAAAGGCTTGCGGGCGAAATTTCTCGCCGAATTTTGAAAGAATACCCCTGTGGACTTGCGGCGGTACACGCTGATAGATACTCCGCAGACGTCGCGGTGGCAGTCGGTATAATTTCGCAGTCAGCAAGGCAAATTGCGCTTTTCATCAAATCCGGTGCGGAGGAATGCACCGAGCAGCTATACCTGGAAAGAGGGGTTGCGGCGCTGACAGCAAAAAGCGCTGTGTCAGCGGCAGATTTTCACCTTGTGTTCGACGAAACAGACGCAGTGGTACAATTCCAAAGAGGAGCGGCAGTTTTGCAGCTTTGCAAGACTTTGGCGACACCGCCATACTGTGTAGAAATTTCAGCCGAATTGTTACCGCCTGAACGCTTCAGGGTAAAGGGCTATTCGCAAACCGCGATAAGCGCGGCACTGTTTAATGGCGGTGCTTGTCCGGTGCCAGAAATAGAAATACGGAGGCGTTTGCATGGGTAAAGTGCAGGGGACCAAATGTTAACAAAAATGCTCTTGACAAGTCAGACACATATAATTATAATAATGCACAATATTTAGGGGAAAATATAGAGACGAGGTTTTAAATTATGGAACATAAGATTCACAAGCTTACCCGTGAACGCTATAAAGCATATGAGGATGAGCTGAAATATTACAATACTGTTCGCAAAAATGAGGTCGCGGAGCAAATCAATCTCGCGCGTTCCTTTGGCGATCTCAGCGAAAACAGCGAATATGACGAGGCGAGAAATGAGCAAGGAAGACTTTACGGACACATTGCTGAGATTGAGGATATACTCGCCCACGCAGTTATCATCGATGATGACGCCGAGTTTGGTGACACCGTTGATGTCGGTTGCGAGGTTACAATCATCCGAGTGGGCAGGGACGGAGAGATAAAATACCGCGTCGTCGGTGAAAAAGAGGCAAACCCCGCAGAGCGTAAAATATCGGATGAGAGTCCGCTCGGCAGGGCCTTGGTCGGTGCACGTGTCGGCGACACTGTCAGCTATGAGGCTCCGGCAGGAACTATGAGCGTCACAATAACCGGTATCTCCAGATGATTTGCCGCTCCGCACTGCTCGGGTAGTTACTATCTGATGGGTGCGGAGTATCTGTTACATATCAAAGCGAAGGAAAAGGAATGATTTAATATGAGCAACGAAGAGAGACAGCCGATTAACGAGCTTATGCAAATCCGCATGGACAAGCTTTCTGCGCTTAGGGACGAGGGACGCGATCCGTTTACGGAAAAAACTTGCGAACAGAGTCACTGGTCAGCACAGATAAAAGAGGACTACGACGCGCTCGAGGGCAAAACCGTGAATATCGCGGGTAGGCTTATGTCGAAGCGCGGAATGGGCAAGGCGACGTTTTGCAACCTCGGCGACAAGGAAGGCACAATTCAGGTATACGTGCGCGAAGACGAGATAGGTGCGGAGGAGTACGCCGATTTTAAAAGGGCGGACATCGCCGACCTCTACGCTATAAGCGGGGAGGTTTTTAAGACCAAGACAGGCGAAATTTCGGTGAAGGCGAAAACAGTTAAAATGCTAGCAAAGTCGTTGCGCCCGCTGCCGGAAAAGTTCCACGGGCTTCGCGACCCTGAGCTTCGTTACCGTATGCGTTACCTCGACCTTATCATGAATAACGAGGTGCGCAGCACCTTCCTGAAGCGCTCACGCATCATTGAAATTATGCGCGGAGAGATGACAAATCGCGGCTTCATGGAAGTCGAGACCTCCGTCCTGCACAACCACGCAACAAACGCCGCCGCGCGTCCGTTCCACACCCACCACAATACGCTTGATATCGACATGGTGTTGCGTGTTGAGCTTGAGCTTCAGCTCAAGCGGCTCATAATCGGCGGGTTTGAACGCGTGTATGAGATGGGTCGTGTTTTCCGCAACGAGGGTATGGACATGCGCCACAACCCCGAGTTTACCGGTTTTGAGATGTATCAGGCCTACACCGACTACCACGGCATGATGGATCTTGCCGAGGGGTTGTTTGCTGCCGTCGCCGCCGAGCTTTGCCCAGATGGGAAGCTTGTCTATCAGGGCAAGGAAATCGACATTTTGTCGCCGTGGAAGCGTATGACAATGACCGCCGCTATCAAGGAATATTCCGGCGTTGATTTCACTGCAATCGAAACCGACGCGGAGGCGAAAGCCCTCGCCGACAAGCACGGAATACACTACGAAACCGAGCACAAGCGCGGCAACATCCTGAGCCTTTTCTTCGAAGAATACTGTGAGGATAAGCTCATACAGCCAACGTTCATTATGGACTATCCAATCGAGATTTCGCCCCTCGCCAAGAAAACAAGCTACGACCCGCGTCTTGTTGAGCGCTTCGAGTTTTTCATAAACGGCTGGGAATTCGGCAATGCCTTCACGGAGCTCAACGACCCAATTGACCAGCGCGAGCGCTTTATCGAGCAGGCGAAGCTCCGCGCTATTGAGGGTGAGTTTGAAATCGACGAGGACTTCGTCATGGCGATGGAGTACGGAATGCCGCCAACCGGCGGAATGGGAATTGGGCTTGACAGGACGGTCATGCTGTTTACGGATAGCGCGTCAATCCGCGATGTACTGTTGTTCCCGACGATGAAGCCGGTTCTTGGGCAAGTTCAGGAGATCGAGACAATCGAAACAGAGGAGTAGGCGACTTTCGCCTCGCGTAGAGAGGAGACGAACGATGGAAAAGACAAAAGGTAACGGCTTCAGCTACTGGTTGAAAAATGTATTTGTTCCGCATTATCTTAAATATACTATTGTCGGCGTTGTAATTGTCGGCATTGTATTCTTGGCGAGTTACGACTGGTTGATGAAGAAAAAACCGGACTTTACGCTGACCGTTGCCTCCATCGGAATTCTCCGCGAGGAGGACATGACCGAACTGAAAGCACTCATTGAGGATGAAGTTGGAGATGCGAACGGTGACGGTGAGGTTCTTGTCAACTTTGAAATTTACATCCCGACAATCAGCGGATTGCAGGACGATTCGCAGCTCGGTGATGGTGCAACCGGTACAAATGTCATCGGCAATGGGCCGGAGGGTGACCTTGAAATGGGAGCACAGATACTGCGAGCGTTCGACACCTCATTTATGGCCGAAACAGGAAATATTCTTTACCTTTACGACGACCAGTTGATCAACAGGTATCCGCCTGACTACTATGAAAAACTTGCGGATTTCGGAATAGAATCCGAAAATCCAGTGTTCTACAAAGTCAACGATATCCCCGTATTTGACCGCATTTTTGTCGTTGACACCGGCTACTTCCTTTGCTTAAAGGGATGGAGTGAGTCAAAGCAAAACGACAAGGAGTTTATCGAAAACTACAATTTAGCGGCGCGCGTTTTTGAGCGCATTTTGAACGCCGAATAACAGAGCCATACACGGGAAAGTCCATGTGTATGGCTTTCCCCTGCAAACACATAAAGCGGAGGTTCCTTTGTGGAGCGGATAACAAGCCGTCAAAACAAGCTGATAGTCCATGTGTCGAAGCTGCTTGCCCAGCGCAAATACCGTCGCGAGTGCGGTGAGTTTGCTGCTGAGGGGAGCAAGCTTTTCAGTGACGCGGTATCCTCCGGCATTGAAATTCTTTGCGTCCTGAAGTCCGAGGAAACCACTGTAGAAATCCCCGACGGAGTCCATGCAGTCGAGCTTCCGGCGCAGCTTTTCGGGCAAATCTCCACGCAGGAGACGCCGCAGGGCGTGATTTTCACCGCGAAGCTCCCCGATAGGGCCGAAGTTGTGGACGGTCAGATAATCATCCTTGACGGCGTGCAAGACCCCGGAAATATCGGCACAGTCCTTCGTACAGCCGCCTCGCTCGGTTATGGTGCGGTGCTTCTTACAGGCGGCTGTGCCGACCCGTTTTCGCACAAGGTTGTGCGCGCCTCGATGGGCGGTGTTTTCCGAATTCCGGCAATTGAGTGTGGCGCGGAGGAGCTAGTAGCCTTCTGTGGCAGCAGAAAGCTGCTTGCGGCAATGCCGGGCGACGGGGCTTCCGATGTGCGGGAGGTCGACTGGCAAAACTTTGCCGCCGTCATCGGCAGTGAGGGCCGCGGCATAAGCCGCGAGGTATTGGCACTATGTTCCGGCACGTTCACAATCCCGATGGAAAAAGAAACTGAGTCGCTAAATGCGGCGATTGCCGCCGCGATAACAATGTGGGAAAGCAGGAGGGAAGTATGGCACAGTTGAAATATTGGATGTGGCTTAGCTGCAAAAACGGCATTTCTCCGTCGAAAAAGGCGCTGCTTCTGAACCATTTTGGTACGCTCGAAAACATGTACTACGCCGAAAGCGCGGAGTATCGCGGCGTTGCGGGACTCAATGAAAAGGATGTCGCTGTTCTTACGGACAAGGGCTATGACGAGGCGGAACGCGTTTTGGGTCGCTGTGACGAGCTTGGGATAAAGCTTATGACAATTCAGGACGCGGACTACCCAGACAGGCTGAAAAACATCGACGTTCCGCCGCTCCTTCTGTACTACAAAGGCAACATGCCCGCATTTGACGAGGAAATTGCGATTGCCGTTATCGGCACGCGGAGCTGCACCGCCTATGGCGAGCTATACGCGGAAAAGCTCTCGTTTGAAATTGCGCGCGGCGGCGGATACATAGTCAGCGGTATGGCGCGAGGTCTTGACAGCCGCGCAAACCTCGGTGCGCTCAAGGCAGGTAAGCCGACTGCGGCGGTTTTGGGCTGCGGCGTTGACGTAATCTACCCGCCGGAAAACCGCAATCTGTACATGGATATTGTCGCGGCGGGCGTTGTTATCAGCGAATATCCGCCCGGAACGGAGCCGTACGGGTCAAATTTTCCCGCGAGAAACCGCATTATGAGCGGGCTCTCGCTCGGCGTTCTTGTCGTCGAAGCGCCCGAGGGCAGCGGCGCTTTGATAACCGCAAACCACGCAATCGAGCAAGGCCGCGACGTTTTCGCCGTTCCGGGTGCTCTGAATATGCCCGCAAGCGAGGGTTCAAACGCGCTTATACGCGACGGTGAGGCGAAGCTCGTAATGACCGCGTGGGACGTCCTTTCCGAATACACGGCGGTCTATCCGCACAAAATAGCAGCCGGCAAGGAGCGCGCGGACAAGGTTACGCTCGTACCCGAAAAAATTTCATCCGAGGCCGCAAAAAAAACTGAAATCCCCGCAGCCGTTGCGCTCGAACGGGAAAATAGTGCTGAAACAGCAGAAAAATTCAAAAAAAAGCTTGAATCCGCAATAAAAGACTTTACAGAAACGCGGCAAAAGATTATATTAACTATTGTCGACGCACCTAAGCACGTCGATGACATAATTGAAGTGAGCGGGCTTGAGGCGCGCGAAGTAATGAGCGAGCTTACAATAATGGAGCTTGACGGAATAACAACCGAGCTTCCCGGGCGGCGCTTCTCGATAAACAGCGAATTTCTAAAAGACTGAGCTTTGGAGGATATGACGCGATGGCAGATTTAGTTATAGTGGAGTCGCTTGCAAAGGCGAAAACGATAGAGAAATACCTCGGTAAGGGTTATACGGTCAAAGCGTCAATGGGGCACCTCCGCGATTTGGCGAAGTCCAAAATGAGCATCGACTTTGATAACAAATTCAAGCCCGACTACCAGCCCATCCGGGGCAAGGAGGACATAATCTCCGAGCTTAAGCGCATTGCAAAGGCGAGCGACAAAGTTTACCTCGCAACCGACCCCGACCGCGAGGGTGAGGCGATTTCGTGGCACCTAAAAGAGCTTCTGGATATACCTGACGACAAGGTTTACCGTGTAACTTTCAACGAAATTTCAAAACGTGTGGTTAATGAAGGGATAGCAAACCCGCGTGCGATAAATCAGACTTTGGTTGACGCGCAGCAGACGCGCCGGATTCTTGACCGCATAGTCGGCTATCAGCTAAGTCCGCTGCTCTGGCGGAAAATTCGCCGCGGGCTGTCCGCCGGTCGCGTGCAGTCCGTCGTTACGCGTATGGTAGTTGACCGGGAAAACGAACGCCGTGCGTTCATTTCTGAGGAGTACTGGTCGATTGAGGCGCTACTTGCTCTCGACGCGGCGCACACCTTTACAACGCGCTTTGTCGGCACAAAGGAGGGCAAGCTCGACCTTAAAAACGAGGACGAGGTAAATGTCATACTCGCCGCAGTGCGAGACGCTCCGTTTACTGTATTTTCCATCAAGGACGGACAGAAGCGAAGAAACCCCGCGCCGCCGTTCAATACCTCAAGCTTGCAGCAGGACGCGAGCCGCAAATTGAACATGCAGGCGCGCCGCACAATGACAATTGCGCAGCAACTTTATGAAGGAATTGAAATAGAGGGCCACGGCACAGTCGGACTCATCACATACATGCGTACAGACTCGCTGCGACTCTCCGAGGACGCAGTAAATGAGGCGCGTGCGCTGATAAAATCGCGTTACGGCGCGGAGTATGTTCCAGAAAAGCCACGCGTCTACAAGTCCAAGGCGGCGGCACAGGATGCGCACGAGGCGATTCGTCCGTCCGATCCCANGTTGATACCCGAAGACATCCGCAAGTCACTNACAAGCGAGCAGTATCGCCTCTATAAAATGATTTGGAGCCGCTTCCTCGCCTGCCAGATGGANAACGCGGTCTACGATACGCAGGCAGTCGATGTCGAAAGCGCTGGCTACATCTTCCGCGCAAACAGCCAACGAGTAAAGTTTTCCGGNTTTACCGCAGTTTACGAGGAGGGGCGTGACGACCCGGAGGAGGAGCATATCGCAAGACTTCCGGCGCTGAAGGAAAAACAGCCNCTCACATTAGACGAGCTGTTGCCGGAGCAGCATTTCACACAGCCGCCNTCGCGTTATACAGAGGCGTCGCTGATTCGTGCGATGGAGGAGCGCGGCGTTGGACGTCCGTCAACCTATGCGCCGTCGGTCAGCACGGTTCTCGACCGCGAGTATGTCATCAAAGAGCAGAAAAATCTGCGTCCGACCCCGCTTGGTGAGGTTGTGACCCAGCTTATGAAGGATAGATTCACCGACATCATTGACGTTGAATTCACCGCCAAGATGGAAAAGCGCCTTGACGAAATTGAGGAGGGCAAGCGCCCGTGGCTAGACATCCTTGAAAATTTCTACGAGGGCTTCCAGACCGACCTGCAAAACGCGGAAAAAAGCCTTGAAAACGAGCGCATACGAGTGCCGGACGAGGAAACCGACATAGTTTGCGACCTCTGCGGCAAGAAAATGGTCATTAAAAGCGGGCGTTTCGGGCGATTTCTTGCCTGCCCGGGCTATCCCGAGTGCAAAAATACAAAGCCGATTACCGAGCCTACGCCGGGCTTCTGCCCCAAGTGCGGCGGCCAGATATTAAAGAAAAAGTCCAAAAACAAGTACACCTATTACGGATGCGAAAACCATCCGACCTGCGACTTCATGACCTGGGATGTTCCAACATCCGACCTCTGTCAGAGCTGTAACAAAACGCTTTTCAAGCTCTCCGGCCGTGGCGCGAAAAAGAGTTTTTGCGCAAACCCCGAATGCTCAATGTTCCTACCCGAGGACAAGCGCGGCTATCGTAAAAATGCCGAAACTTCGAATAGCACCGCCGAAAATATAACCGACGAGACCGCAACGGTGAAGAAACCGACGGCTAAAAAACTCGCGGACAAGAAAGCAACTGCAAAGAAAACTGCCGCGAAAAAGCCCGCCGCAAAGAAGGTTCCGGCGAAAAAATCCACAAAGGTGACGACAAAAAATGCGGATTAAGGTTATTGGCGCGGGTCTTGCGGGCAGCGAGGCGGCGTGGCAGCTTGCACAGCGCGGAATCGAAGTGGAACTCTGTGAGATGAAACCGCAGAAAATGACCCCCGCGCACTCAAGTACGGACTTCGGTGAGCTTGTCTGCTCGAATAGCCTGCGTGGAGCGGGGCTTGAAAATGCGCCCGGCCTTTTGAAAGAGGAGCTTCGCCGCTTTGGTTCCCTGATAATGTATGCGGCGGACAAACATCGCGTCGAGGCGGGCGGCGCGCTCGCGGTTGACCGCGAGCGCTTCGCGGCGGAAATCACAGGGAAAATACGCTCGCACCCGCTAATTACCGTCACGGACGAGGAAATCACTGAGCTTCCGACCGAGGGCGAAATTATCGTCGCGACAGGGCCGCTCACGTCGGATGCGCTCGCTTTGAGCATAACCGAGTTTCTCGGCGGAGACTCGCTCAGTTTCTACGATGCCGCAGCGCCGATAGTCGAGTTTTCGACAATCGACATGGAAAGCGCATTTTTCGCCTCCCGCTACGACAAGGGCGGCGCGGATTACATCAATTGCCCCATGACCGAGGGCGAATACAGCGCCTTTGTGTCCGAGCTTGTCTCGGCAAAGGAGGCGGAGGTTCACGGCTTTGAAGACAGCCGCGTTTTCGAGGGCTGTATGCCCGTCGAGGTCATGGCGCGGCGCGGAGCTGATACCCTCCGGCATGGTCCGATGAAGCCTGTAGGCATCACAGAC
>JGI994J12354_10003846_pt1 | contig 13781 bp, 9 predicted proteins | sample IntmicLarv3ML3BL_FD_12354 | JGI IMG/M metagenome (IMG submission 12354)
CTCGTGAATCATGGCGGTCAATTGGCGGCAGACGGGGGCGGCCACGCCGACCTCTTCGCCGCGGTCCGCCATCCAGCCGTTGAAGTAGTCGATTTCCGTTTTCTCGCCGCGCTCCAGCGTTTGCAGAGTGGAGACCTTCACACCGCTGTATTTCAGCTTGCCGACGATGCGGAAAATTGTTTCGCAGATGATGTCAAAGAGCTTTGTTTTGCTCACCAACAGCAGGTTGTAGTTGAGAATGCCGTTGAAGGGCGGGACATCGATTTCCATCCCGCGCGCCACTTGAATCCCCTCGCGGGCGACTGCCAAAAACAGCTGCCGCGCGCGCTTGTCGTTGAGCATGATGCCCAGCGTTTCGCCCGTGAGGCCGCCGAGCGAGTTGATGCAGGAATTGATGATGAGCTTGGAAAACAGCTCACCCTTGATGTTGGCGGAAATTTCCGTGGGCAATACCGCGCCGAGCATTTGCTTGAGGTATTCCAGCTTTTCGTTGCTTTTTCCGTCCGGCATACCGATGGCGAAAGAGCCCAGGCTCGTCATCTCCACATCGCCCTGCGCGTGCATGGTGGCACCGAAGCCAATCATGCAGCTCACGGTACGCTTCTCACCCACCACGGCGGAAAGCAGCTCGGTGCAGATGCCGTTTTGCATACAGACCACGAGCGAATCGGGTTTCAGCTTGGGCAGCATCTGCTCCGCCAGGCGCGGCATGATGAACGCCTTGGTGGAAATGATGCAGATGTCGCAGCCCCCCTCCAGGTTTTCAATGCCGGCCACGGTATTAAGCTTCACTGTATGCTCGCCGCGCGCACCACGCAGATGAAAGCCCTCCTCACGGAATTTTGCCGCATAGGCTTCGTTTTCGCAGACCACGTCCAGCGGAAAGCCCGCCTTCGTAATGAGCGCTGCCACCGTTCCGCCGATGGCACCGGGGCCAATCAATACACAGCGCATAAATACCTCCTGTTGTGTTGGGGTGTATTCTCACTGTGTACTATGTTAGCCTGTCCGCAGGGAAGCGTCAAGCCCCTTTTTTATTGTTTACAAACCTGTCATATATCTTTGTATTCATTGCATAATACATAGCGCGGCGACTCGTCTTCTTCTATGTGGGAGAAGCGCTTGCCGACCGCCAGAAAAACGTTGTCCGTACGGTCATCGTTGACGGAACTGACCTCGCCGCAAATCAAGTCCCCCGCGCCCTGTTTCGCCCAAAAGCGGTGAAACAGCCCCGGCGTGAGCGTGATGCTGCCGCCCGGCGCAATCTCCACTGCCGCGCCCGCAGGCAGCGTCTGCGGCAAGCCGTCCATGCGCAGATGGATTTCGCCGGACTTGTCCAAGGTATCATCCGCAAGGGAATTGTATAATTCCAGCATCAGCACCCCGCCGCCGCGGTTGATGATGTCCTCCGTTTTGCAGCGGTGGAAATGAAAGGGAATCTCCTGCCTGCTCGCGTGACGCTGCAAAATGAGCTTCTCGGCATAGGGCGTACCCGCAGAAGGCTTCGCCGCCGAGCCGTTGCGCAGGGTGAAGAGTACCGAGCCGACCCGGGCAAAGTCCCCCGTGCCGAAGTCCGTCACATCCCAGCCCAGCCCGATTTCGCGGATATTCGCCGTGCGCGGGGCGTTCTCTTTCCACTGCGCGGGCGACCAATGCGCAAAGGCGGGCAGATGGATATTGTTCTCGCGCAGGATTGCCAAAGCGCTGTCAATGGCCTTGTTGATTTCGGAGCGTTTCATTTTTGGGATCCTCCTTGTTGTGTATGGGTATTATATACCCGCGCGATGTAGTACCATGTAAAGCTTTAAACTTGACAAACCTGTCGCTTCAGGCAATGTAGGGAACGGTCTTGACCGTTCCGAACCCGCAGATTACAACACGGCAGCGGAACGGTCAAGACCGTTCCCTACACACTTTCGCAGCACTCACGTTTCAGCTCGAAATGTAAAATTTTAAGGTTTACATCGTAGTAGGGGCGAACTGCGTTCGCCCGCTGCCGTTTGGTGGAATACGCGCGCGAAAAATGCAGGTCGCAACAGCCGCCGGGTTGCGGGCGAACGCAGTTCGCCCCTACATTTGGCGCATCATTCTCCCGCCGAAAGCGCCTCCATCTTTGCCAGCAACTCCCCCAGCGGCACAATCGAATCCGCCGCGCCTGCGCCGGAAAGGCTCCAGGCGGCAACGGCGGCGGCGGTGTCGATGGATTTTTCCAGCGTCCAGCCGTGGTACGCGCCGTAGAGAATGCCCGATGCAAAAGCGTCTCCCGCGCCGACGGAGGACTTGATGAAGCCGTCCGGTACGCGGCGGGAGGGCAGGCAGACAAATTCTCCGCCGCGCACAAGACCCGCGCCGCATTCGGGCATGTGAATTACCGTCCAGCGCCCCACGCCCATCTCCATGAGCGCGCGGCAGGCGGGTTCCAAGTTCTCCCGCAGCAGATTCTCTGCGCCGTCCCTCAGCGGAATTCCTGTGGTGCGCTGCGCCTCCACCTCGTTGATAATGCAGTAGTCCGCATAGCGCAGCGCAGGCGGGACAAGCTTTGCGAAGCGGTCTCCGTCCTCACTGACGACATCCACGCTCGTGGCAATCCCGCGCTGCTGCGCCCCATGCAATACGCGGCACAGCACGGTGGGATAGTCCGGATCCGGCGCATCCATCGCATCCAGCAGAAGGATGTAGCCGATGTGCAGGATATCCGTCTGCAGATTATCCAAGTCAATATGCTCCGGCGCGAACAGGGCATTTGCGCCCCTGCAATGGAAGAAGGTGCGTCCTCCGTCCCTGTCTGTCATCACATCCGTATAAGAGGTCACGCCGCCGCGCAGCACGCCGCCTGTGTCGATATTGGGCTGCGCTGCGAGCTGCGAGAGGATATAATCCCCCGCCGCATCCTCCCCCGCCATACCCAGCGCACGCAGGGGCAAGGCCGGGTCAAGCTTTGCGAGTGTGAGCGCACAGTTGCAGGTCAGGCCGCCGGTGCTGCGTGCCCCGCCGCTGATGGTGGTGAGCGTCTGCGGGGGCGGGTAGCTTTCGATGTATTTCACATAATCCACTATCATGTTGCCTGCAAGTGCGATGCCTTTGTTCATAGCTGTTCTCCTTGATTGAAAAATGTACCGCACAACGCCGTCAACTCCGGCGAAAGGCGGCTGATATTTGTCATGATTTCCTTTGCGCGGGCAAAATCCGCCGTATAGCCGCGCAAAACAGCGGCGCAGCCCCTTGCGATGTGTTCGCAGGGCAGGCCGAGGGCTTCACAATTGCGCAGCGCCCCTGCCAGACGGTCGTCTGCCGCAAGCTTGCGCAGGGGGTCACGCGCCACGCGCTCGCAGCTGTCCCCCAGGGCGCGATTGCCGAAGCGTTGCAGCAAATCCGCCGCGTGTTCCGTCAGCTCCGGCAGCGGCACGGCATATTTTTGGCTCAGCATGGCGGCGGATTCCGCCATGGCCGATTGCACGGCGCGATAAATTTCGGGCTTAGCGATGGCATCCGCCAGCGCTTCGATGCCGCTTTGCAGCCCCAGCGCGGCGCAGATGCAATGCCCCATATTGTGCAGATAGAGCTTGCGCTCCTCATAGAATGCGAAAGGGCTATACGGCAGCAGGTTCGGCACATTCGGGACGGAGCCGCGAAAGGCGGCGGCATCCACGGGCAGCAGGCCGTATTCCTCCACCGTGATGTGCAAAGGGTCGGCGCTGTTTTGTGCCACAGGCACCATGCGGCCGATGACGGCTTCCACCAAGCCGCAGCGGCTGCGCCAATCCGGGAAGTCAGCATCCAGCAAGGGCGCAAGCCAGCCCGCCAGCGCTTGCGCGGCGTTCTTGAGGTTTTCGCAAATCAGGATGTCCAGCGGCGCATTCCCTTGCGCCCAACGCTGCCGCAGACCCTGCGCAAGGGTCGGCGCAACGCGCTCCAGCACCGCCGCACCCAAGGCGGTGGCGAGGAGGTCGCAATCCGCAAGCTCGCAGCAGACCGCCGCCGTATCCCGTCCGTCCACCGCGCGGACGTTTTGCACCGCAATGTCATAAGGCGGTGCGGCGGCCACGGTATAATGATAGCTTTTGTGCGCGTTGAACGCCGCTGCCAGCGCGGGGTTGACATCCACAAATACCACCTCATAGCCCGCCGCCGCAAACAGCGGTCCGATAAAGCCGCGCCCGATGCTGCCCGCACCGTATTGCAATAATTTCATGTGAGATTGTTTCCTTTGTATTTTGCGAAAATTATAGCACATTTCACAGAGCTTGGCAATCAATTTGTTTGACAACGGTCCATTCCATTGCTATAATTATCTTTGTAAATCCCCAAACGGAAAGGATGGTTTTTTCATGAAACGACTTCAGAAGCTTTGCTGTATTTTCGCGGTACTCTTGCTTGCGCTGCTGCCGCTCGCAATCGCGGGTCAGGCACAGGAATCAAGCTGCGCCACAAGCCCTGTGATTGTGGTGAACGGCATGGCCGCCGTGCCGCTCATGCGGGACGGGACGCAGGTCTATATGCCAGACATTGCCGCCGCGCTGCCGCAGATTCTCTGCGCCGCGCCGCAGCTCCTTCAGGCATTGTCCGTTAAGGATTGGGATGCCGTCTGCGATGCCATCCTGCCCATTGCCTATGATTTGTTCGAGCCTGCCGCCTACGGCCCGGACGGCAGCTCCAAATATCCGCTGACGCTGGCGGACTACCCGCAGCAGGTGCCCGTTACGCCGGACGAGGCGGACGGCACGGGCGAGCTGGCACGCCTGGGCAACACCTATGCCTATCCCCTCGCGCGGGTTTTGCCGGAGGGTCACGTCTACAATTTCGCCAGCGACTGGCGGATGTCCCCGATAGAAAACGCCGCGCTTTTGCAGGCGCTGGTGACGCAGGTGAAGCAGGAGACCGGGCACGAGAAGGTCACGCTCATCGCGGCGAGCCTAGGCGGCACTATCACGCTCGCGTATCTCGATCAATTCGGCCACGCGGATTTGGACAAGATGATTTTCCTCTCCTGTGCGCACAACGGCACGCAGTTCATCGGCGATATGTATACCGGGAATTTCGCCACGCAGAGCGACGCGCTGCGCCGTTATCTGGTGCAAATGCTGCCCGGCGGCGCACTTGCCAAGGGCGTATGGGCTGCGCTGGCAACGGTGCTGCAGCAAACCGGGCTGCTGGACGCTCTGCTGGATGTCTTTGACGAATTTGTCTCCGCCGCCCAGCCGCGCGTGTTTGCCGAATTCTTTTTGCCGACCTTCGGGCAATACGCGGGGATGATTGCGCTCATGCCGCCTTCGATGTACCCCGCCGCGCGGGAGTTCCTCTACTCGCCGGAAATCCACAGCGGCCTTCTCGCCAAGACGGATGCCTACTATGAAATCTCCCTGCGCCGCGAGGCCTTGCTGAACGCCGCCATTGCGGACGGCGTGATTTTCGCCGTCACCTCCCATTACAACCGTCAGGGTCTGCCCTACGGCGAGAGTTGCTGCAATCACAACGACAATCTGATTGACACCGTCTACACCTCCGGCGGCGCAACGATTGCACCCCTGGGCAAGACGCTGGGCAAAAAATATGTGCAAGCGAAGGACTGCGGGCACAACCACCTTTCCACGGACGGCATCATCGATGCCTCCACCGCGATGTTCCCGGAATACACCTGGTTTTTCAAGGATGCGGAGCACGTGAATTATCCCAAGAATTCCGGTCTGTTTGATTTCTTGTGCTGGCTGCTGGACGCAAAGGAGCAGGTGACAGTCCACAGCGACCCGCGCTTCCCCCAATTCAGCAAGCAGAACGCGGATTTGAGTCTAAGCTCGCTCACGGGCAAGCCGCCCGCAAAGACCGCGCCGAAGCAGACCGCCGTAACCGCCGCCGCAAAGCCCGTTGCTCCGACGGCAGCGGAATCCGCCGCGCCGCAGACCACACAAACGGCAATCACCGCGCAGCAATCCACCGCAGAATCCCCCGCCCCGCAGGCTGCTGCCGTGCCGGTGGCAGCGGAAGCGGAACGGAATGTGCTGCCGATGGCGTTGTCTGTGGCTTTGGTGCTTTTGGTTGGGGTTGTTGGGTGTTTTTTGCGTAGGCGGCATTTGGGTGCACCTGTTGACGCGCGTTGAATGTATGTGCTGCGAAGGGCACCGACTTTTGTAGGGGCGAACTGCGTTCGCCCGATGCCGTGTGGCAAAATACTCGTGTGAAAATGTAGACCGCAGCAGCCGATGGGCTGCAGGCGAACGCAGTTCGCCCCTACATTTTACGCAACACATTTATTCCGTGAATTCCGTGTCCCGTAGGGACGCGCAGTGCGCGTCCGCTGTTCCCGACGCCCGCGCAACAAGGAAAAAGACACATTTTACCACAGAAAAAACAGGAGGAAAACGAATATGAAACGAATTTTTGCCGCAGGGCTTGCGTTGCTGATGGCGGCGGGGCTGCTGCCCGTAACGGCGCTTGGCGCGGTTGCGCAGGGCGAGAAGATTTCGGCGAGTATCGGCACACAAGCCACGCAGCCTGCATCCAAAAAGGGCGATGATGGCACAACGAACTGGGATTTTATTGAGCCGGTGACGCACAAAAAGACCGTTCCGGCAGGCTATACCGCCATTCGCAGCGCAAAAGATTTGGACAATGTGCGGAAGAATTTGAGCGGAAATTTCATTTTGACGGCGAATATTGATTTGAAGGGCTGGGGGAATTGGCTGCCGATTGGGAAAGACAGCGCCGCGCCTTTTAAAGGAATTTTTGATGGCAATGGGTATGTTGTGAAGAATATGACGGTGGATGTCCAAAGCACATCCGGCAAGGTATATGCGGGTTTGTTTGGATTTTTCTCGGGCGGCAGCCTCAAAAATCTGGGGATTTCCGGCGGGAGCGTCAAGGGAAGCACCAACGCTTCCGTCGGCGGAATTGTCGGCGCTGCTTCCGCCGCTTCTATCACCAATTGCTTGAATACGAGCAATGTGAGTGCGCCCGCCGCCGTTATTGCGGATGTGGGCGGCATCGTCGGAGATACTTCCTCCCCCGTCAAAAACTGCTGCAATACGGGAACTGTGAGTACCTCTGCCACTACAAACGCATGCGCAGGCGGCATTGCCGGGTCTTCGTTTCCTGCGCTGATCTCCGGCTGTTATAACATGGGCAAGGTATCCGCTGCCAACCCTTCCTCCATCAATGTGACAAGCGCCGGCGGAATCTCCGGCTATTCCGGCACCGTCATCAACTGCTGCAACAAAGGCAGTGTGAGCGCTTCTGCCGCTTCGTCCGCAGCCATCGCGGGCGGCATTGCCGGGAACGCCTTTGCCGCCATCGCAAGCTGCTGTAATGCAGGTGCCGTGAATGCGGCAGCTGATTTGGTTTATGACTCTTATGCGGGCGGGATTGCCGGGGATTCTTCTTTCCCCGTCACAGACTGCTATAATACAGGGAGTGTGCATGCCGCCGCCGCTTCGAAAGGTTCCTCCTTTGCCGTTTCCCATGCAGGCGGGATTATCGGTCAAGCCACAGATTTTTCCGCAATCAAAACCTGCTATAACCGCGGGAAGGTAATCGCTTCGTCTTATGCATCTTACCAGTCTTACTCTGGCGGCATCGCAGGCACTTTAAGGAGCAGTATAACCAACTGTTATTACGCAGCCGACAGTGCGGATGCCGTTGGCAATAACAGCGGAAAAATAACCAACGTCCGCGCCCTCACCATCGCCCAAATGAAGCAAAAAGCCTCCTTCACCGGCTTTGATTTCAGCAAGGTATGGCTCATGGGCAGCAGCGGCTGCCCGGAGCTTCGCGTCTTTCACAGTCACAGCCCCGGCGCATGGAAAACCGTGACCGCCGCAACCGCCGCCAAGGCGGGGAAGCAGGAGCAGCGCTGCACCGTCTGCAACGCGGTGGCTGCAACAAAAAGCATCCCCGCCAACCACACCATCCAACTCAACAAAAGCAGCGCCACGCTCGGCAAAGGGGAAACCACCAAGCTGACCGCTGCCACAAGCGTGAAAACCGCCGTGACCTGGACTTCCAGCAAAACGAGCGTTGCCACGGTGTCCTCCGGCGGAACCATCACCGCCAAGGGCACGGGCACGGCAGCCATCACCGCCAAAACCGCAGGCGGCAGAACGGCAAAATGCACGGTCACCGTCAAGGCCGCGCCCACGAGCGTCACCTTAAACAAAACCGCCGTCACCCTTGGCAAGGGCGAAAGCTACACGCTGAAGGCCACGCCCAACTCCGGCGCGGCGAGCCTCAAGAAGACCTGGAGCAGCAGCAACGCCAAGGTTGCAACCGTGGATTCAAACGGCAAGGTCACGGCAAAGGCAACAGGCAGCGCCACCGTCACCGTAAAGACCTTCAACGGCAAGACGAAATCCTGCAAGGTGACGGTCAAGGCCGCGCCCGCGAGTGTCACCCTAAACAAAACCGCCGTCACCCTCGGCAAGGGCGAAAGCTACACGCTAAAGGCCACGCCCAACTCCGGCGCGGCGAGCCTCAAGAAGACCTGGAGCAGCAGCAACACCAAGGTTGCAACCGTGGATTCGAACGGCAAAATCACCGCAAAGGCAACAGGCACAGCGACCATCACCTTCAAGACCTTCAACGGCAAAACCAAAACCTGTAAGGTTACGGTAAAATAACCAATCATTTCGAGGAGCTGCAATGTCCATGAACACAAACGAAACTGCTTTTTCCCGCAGTGAGATGCTTTTGGGCGCGCAGGCGCTGGAGACGCTGCATGGCAGCCATGCGGTGCTTTTGGGTCTTGGCGGGGTCGGCAGCTATTGCGCGGAGGCGCTTGCGCGCGCAGGTGTGGGCGCATTGACGCTCGTGGAGCATGACTGCGTGAGTCTGACCAACCTCAACCGCCAGCTCTATGCCCTGCATTCCACGCTGGGGCAGCCCAAGGCGGCGGCGGCGGCGCAGCGCATTGCGGACATCAATCCCGATTGCAGCGTACGCGCGCTGGAGCTGTTTTACGGCGCAGAAACCGCCCATACTGTCTTTGACCGCCCGATTGATGCCATTGCGGATGCCATTGACACCGTGACGGCGAAGCTGGATTTGATTGTGCGGGCAAAGGATTTGGGCATTCCGATTGTCTCCTGCATGGGCACGGGCAACAAGCTGGATGCCTCCTTGATGCGCGTATCGGACATCAGCGAAACCAGCGTCTGCCCGCTTTGCCGCGTCATGCGGCGGGAGCTGCGCGCGCGCGGCATTGACCGGCTGCCGGTTGTCTGGTCACCGGAGCCGCCGCTGACACCGCAGGGCACAGTTGAGAATCCCGATGAGGCGGATGGTGTCCGCAAAAAGGCCGTGCCGGGAAGTGTATCTTTCGTCCCCCCTGTGGCGGGCATGCTGCTCGCGGGGGAAATCATCCGCAGGCTGCTGAACTTAGAACAGAAAGGGCGTACCGCGCTTTGAGAAAGATGAAATACTATCGCTTGCCTGCATTGCTTTTGTGTCTCGCACTGACGCTGACGCTGGCGGCTTGCGGCGATTCGGATACAGATGAACAGACAACTGCGCCCTCCGAGACCATGTCCGCGGGCGGCGCAAGGGATGCCGCGCCGCAGACCCTGCTGCTGCCCTTCTCCCGCGCGGATTCGCTCAACCCGTTTCAATGCAAAAGTCTGGTAAACCGACAGCTGGCCACTCTGCTGTATGACGGCCTGTTCCGCTTGGATGCCAGCTGGAAGCCCGTGCCGAAACTGGCGGCCTCCGCCAGTTTCGAGGATGGAAAAAACCTTGCCGTTACGCTGGGCAATGCCCAATACAGCGATGGTTCCGCCGTCACGGCGCAGCAGGTGTGCGAGAGCTTTTTGCTGGCAAAGAAATCCGTCGGCTATGCGCAGCGCCTCGCGAATTTTGATGCCGTCACCCTGCGCGGGAACACACTGGTGTTCACTTTGCACACGCCCGACCCCTACGCCGCCGCCTGCCTGGACTTCGCCGTGGCAAAGAACCCGGACGCAAAAATCCCCGTGGGCAGCGGGCGTTATGTCTATCACGCCGTGAAGAACGGCGCGGAGCTGCGGGTGAACACCAAGCGCGCGGACTTCTCTCCCGCCGTCACCGTCATCATGCTGGCGGATGCCGCAGACAGCAAGACGCTGCTGAACTCCATTGCCATCGGCAGTGTCAGCGTGGCCTTCCACGAGCTGGGCAACGGCAAATTTCAGCGCATCAGCGCCACGGCGCTGGAGACCGCGCTGAACAATCTGGTGTTTCTGGGCTTCAACAGCCGCAAGCCCACCGCCTCCACCCCCGCGTTCCGCCAGGCGGTACAGCTGCTGCTGGACCGCAGCACGCTGGTAACCACGCCCTTCCAAGGGCACGCGCAGGCGGCGGCCGCGCCGTTCCACCCCGACTGGTATGCGCTGGCGGGCAAGGGCGGCGGCACCGCGCCCAACAAAGCCGCCGCGCAGGCACTGCTGAACGAGACGGGCCTGACGGCGGAAAAACTGGGCAAGGTTACGCTGGTTTTGCTGGTGTACAAAGACAACGGATTCAAGCTCGCCGCCGCAAAGACCATTGCCGCGCAGCTGAAGGCCGCCGGGATTGCTGTTACGGTCAGCGCGCTTTCGATGAAGGATTACAGCGCCGCGCTGAAAAGCGGCAGCTATGATATGTATCTGGGCGAGGTCAAGCTCAGCGCCAACATGAGTTTGGATCCCTTCTTCACGGCAAACGGCGCGGCAGCGGCGGGTCTGCCCGCAAACGGCGCAAGCGCGGCGGCGTATACACAGCTGCGCGCGGGCGAAATCACGCTTGCGGACTTTTTGGCGGCATATGAAGCGGAGCTGCCCTTCCTCGCGCTGTGCTTCCGCAATGGCATCACGGCGCACGCGCGCACGCTGAGCCTGCCCCAGCAGCGCAGTGAGGCAGATATTTACGGCGACATTGCGCAATGGCAGTTCGTACGCTGATTTGTGCGATTTCACGAATGCGCCTTTGTCGGAATTGCACATGGATGTTTTGCCGATTTTCCCTGCGCATTTTTGGGGATATGCGCCAAATTTCCGCCGCTTTTCGATTCTTTTGCGAATTTCATCTTTTTTCTTTGGAAAAACGCTTGCTTTTTTCCGCGTTTTTGTGTAAACTGTAATGGAATCAATCGTCATTTTGTCTAATAGAAAAAAACAGGAGGCGGAACACATGTCGAACAGACTTTTTCAAGGCATTATTCTCCAAATGCGGGATACGCTGGGGCGCACCGTCGGTGTCGTGGACGACAGCGGCACCATCATCGCCTGCAGCGAACTGGGCAAAATCGGTGAAACGGTCTCCGGCTTTGCGGAAATCTTCGCGGAAAGCGGACTGCATTATCTGGAGGGCTTCACCTATCAGGCGTTCGGCGCTTCCATGCAGGCGGAATATGCGGTTTTCGTGGAGGGCACGGACGAGCTGGCAGGCAAATACGCCGCTGTGAGCGGCCTTTCGCTCAGCAACATCAAGCAATTCTATGACGAAAAGTTTGACCGCGGCAACTTCATCAAGAATGTCATGCTCGACAATATCCTCCCCGGCGATATTTATTTGAAGGCGCGTGAGCTGCGCTTCAACGCCGAGGTTTCCCGCGTGGTGCTGCTCATCCGCATCCCGGAGCACAACGACACCACCGCGTTTGACATCATTTCCAACCTCTTTCCCGATAAGGTGAAGGACTTCGTCATCAGCATCAACGAGAACGACATTGCGCTGGTGAAGGAGGTTCGCCAAAACATTGAGACCAAGGATTTGGAGAAGCTCGCGCGTTCCATCTCCGATTCGCTGAACACGGAGCTTTACACCACCATCTATATCGGCATCGGCACCACCATCGTGGGCATCAAGGAGCTGGCACGCGCGTTTAAGGAAGCGCAGATTGCGCTGGAAGTCGGCAAGGTCTTTGACACGGAGAAAACCATCATCAGCTACGACAATCTCGGCATCGCCCGTCTGATTTATCAACTGCCCACCACGCTGTGCGATATGTTCCTGCGCGAGGTGTTCAAGCGCGGCTCCATCGAGAGCCTCGACCATGAAACTCTCTTCACCATTCAGCGCTTCTTTGAAAACAACCTCAACGTTTCCGAAACCTCCCGCAAGCTGTTCGTCCACCGCAACACGCTGGTCTACCGGCTGGAAAAAATCAAGAAGCTCACCGGCCTTGACCTGCGCGAGTTCGATGACGCAATTGTGTTTAAAGTAGCCCTGATGGTCAAAAAGTACCTCGATGCCAACCCCGTCCGCTATTAAGCCACAAGGTTATCGTGCGCAGGCAAAATTTGCTTGCGCACGATAGTTGTATTTTACGTAAATTCGAAGCGCGCGGGAATTCACACCGGTTCCGCAGTGCGGAATTGCTGCTGTCAAGCAGCAAAGGTGGGAATTCTCCCCAACTTGCGCACGATAGTTGTATTTTACGTCCAAAAAATAACTGCTGTCAATCAAGGTATTGCTTTTTGTTTTCAGTGGTTGTATAATGTTTTTGTAACCGTTTTGTAACCTTTGTAACCTTTTGTATCTTTTTGCATTCCTATGCCCATTCTCAACACGAAAGCCGCGCGTTTCGGCGCGTTTATGGTATATTGCGGCAAGAAAAAGCGCATAACATGCATCGTCTGCCGCCGCTTTGTTTCCGCAAAGCCAACGCCTGTGCCCGGCATGGGCAAAAAATCCACAAAAAAACGGAGGTCTGCCTATCGCCCAGTGTCCGCAGGGGTATCCCCTGCCCGCCGCCCGCACTGCGCTGCGGGCAAGAAAAGTATTGTGACGAAAGGAATATGAAAATTGATTGTATTCGACCATGTGTCTAAAACATATGCCAACAACACGCACGCTCTGCAGGATGTTTCCATGAAAATCACGCCGGGCGAATTTGTTTTTGTCGTCGGCGCGTCCGGCGCGGGCAAAAGCACCTTTCTCAAGCTTTTGCGCAAGGAGGAGGCACCCAGCTCCGGCAGCATCACCGTCAACAGCATTGAGCTGAACACCCTGCCCAAGCGGGAGATTCCCTTTTATCGCCGCACGCTGGGCATTGTGTTTCAGGACTACCGCCTGATTCCGAAAATGACGGTATTTGACAATATCGCTTTCGCCATGCGTGTGGTGGGCACACGCGAAAAGGAAATCCGCAAGCGCGTGCCTTATGTCATCTCGCTGGTGGGGCTTTCCAACAAGGCACGCTGTTTTCCGGAGACGCTTTCCGGCGGGGAGCAGCAGCGCGTGGGACTTGCGCGGGCACTGGCCAACAACGCGGAGCTGCTGATTGCGGACGAGCCCACCGGCAACGTGGATCCGCAGATGAGCTATGAAATCGTGGAGCTGCTGACCCAGCTGAACGAAAAAGGCACCACCATCATCATGGTCACGCACGAACACAATCTGGTCAGCCAGTTTGACCGCCGTGTCATTGAACTGGAGAAGGGCGTGATCGTATCCGACGGCAAAAACTTCCGCGGACGGCTGCACGATCTCTCCAACAGCCATTTGAACGATTTTTCCGGCAAATCCTTCCGCCGTCTGGCCGCAGAGGACATCCCCGCCGCCACCGCTGTGCCGGAGCTGAGCGATTTCTCCATTTATTTGCAGGATGACGGTACTTCACTCCCCCTCGCGCAGATACCCTTGCCGCAGGATACGCCGAACGGCGCCGTACCCGAGTCTTTCGCAGAGCCGGAGCTTCCGCCGGCCTTTGCCGAGGCCGCATTGCCGGAGAAGATCTCATCATCCACCGGTGCTGCATCCGCTGACACATTGTTCCCCGATGCCGCCGCATTGCCGGAGTTCTTTGCCGCAGCTGCGGCCGCCGTCACTGCGGACGGGGA
>JGI994J12354_10003847_pt1 | contig 13778 bp, 10 predicted proteins | sample IntmicLarv3ML3BL_FD_12354 | JGI IMG/M metagenome (IMG submission 12354)
TTGGAACACAACTAGTTGAGGCTGTTAAGAATGTGGCAAAGGCTAATAATTGTAATAAATTATTAGTTGAAACAACAAATGCTTTAATTCGAGCAATAGCATTTTATCAGAAGAAAGGTTTTCGCTTAGTAAAGATTTATCCAGATGCAATGAAGTATGTAAGAGAAGTTCATCCATACTTAACAGAAGCAGATTTTATGGAAGAGAGTGGAATAGTTAGTAGAGATTTATTAGAATTTGAAATGGAATTGTAAAGAAAACTAGTCCTGAGACTCATAGACAAATTGCAGTTTGTAGAGATGAACAGTTAATTAAACATTACCAGAAGGTTTGGATTGGCTTTTTTATGCAATAAATTTCCCTGTGCGAAAGTTAACAATCTCAGTAAGCAATATACAGAAAACTATGGCATTAATTTAATTCAAAACGGACTCAGCGCAAGGGAAGATATGAGTACATTCTTATCAGAACAAGCAGAGCCTTTTACTTGCAAGGTTTTTGGTTCAATTTATTAATCAGCACTGTATGTGCTGCAGTGCATGTAATGCTAAAAGTGAAGCCAATTATATTTAATCTTAAACGTATATACCCGTGATTTTAAATATACTCTCAAATAATTTGAGAGTATATTTTTTTGCTTTTTGTCAAAAATACATTTAGCTTGATAAAAGAAAATATTATAGAGAAATTTCAGAAAGGCATAATTATGAACATGAAAACACCCACAAAAGAGCAGTATAGTAAGCAGGTTAAGGAGGCGTCACCAAATTCGTCTGTTTTGAAAAATTGTATTTTTGCATTCCTTTTCGGAGGGTTTATTTGCACAATAGGTCAGCTGCTCTGCAATTTATATATGAATTTGGGTTTTGAGCTCAAGGAATCACGCACCTTGGTTTCGCTGAGCCTGATACTGATTGCGGCAGTTTTAACCGCTGTTAAAGTGTACGACAACATTGCCAAACATGCAGGCGCAGGAACTTTGGTGCCTATTACGGGTTTTGCCAATTCAATGGTGGCCTGTGCGCTGGAGTTTAAGAGCGAGGGTTTTGTTTTGGGACTGGGTGCGAAGCTGTTCATAATCGCAGGACCGGTGATTGTTTTTGGAATAATTTCATCGGTTATATATGGAGCGATTGTGTTTATTTTCAAGCTGTATTAAGTTTAATTTGAAATAATAAAGAGGTGAGAAAATGAAAAGAATAGGAAAGCATACATTGGAATTTACTGTTTTGCCAACGATATTATCCCATGCGTCAATTGCGGGAAAACGTGAGGCAGAGGGTCCACTCGGTGCAGATTTCGACCAAACCTTTAGTGATACTACCTTAAACAGTGACAGCTGGGAGAAAGCTGAAGCGCAGCTTCAAAAGGAGGCTGTGAACTTTGCGCTTGATAAAGGTGAGCTTACAGCCGAGGATATAGACTATATCTTTGCGGGGGATTTACTGAACCAATGTATTTCTTCAACCTTTGGACTTATGGATTTCAACATTCCTTTCTTGGGACAGTACGGAGCCTGTTCAACTATGGCACAAACACTTTTTATGGCTTCGATAATGGTAGAGAGCGGAGCGGCCGAAAGAGCGGCTGCGGTAACCTCGTCTCATTTCTGCTCAGCAGAGAGGCAATTTCGTCTGCCGCTCGAATATGGCGGACAGCGAACCCCCACTGCTCAGTGGACTGTAACCGCCTCAGGGTGTGCGATTGTGGGAAAGGGGGGCAAGGTGAAAATTAAGCGTGCTTTGGCAGGGAAAATTGTAGACTTTGGTGTGAAGGACGCGGCGAATATGGGAGCGGCTATGGCTCCTGCTGCCGCATCTACAATTTATGAATTTTTGCGGGACACTGCCACAAAACCTGAAGATTACGATTTGATTTTAACAGGAGATTTGGGGCTTGTGGGTAGCAAGCTCTTATATGAACAGCTTGAGGTTAATAATATAAATATCAGAAAAAATCATAAAGACTGCGGATTGATGTTGTTTGATTTAGATGCGCAAGATGTTCACGCAGGAGGTTCAGGATGCGGCTGTTCGGCATCAGTTTTGTGCGGACATCTGCTAAAGAGAATGGAGAGAGATGAACTCAAAAATATTCTCTTTGTTGCAACGGGTGCGCTTATGTCGCCGACCTCACAGCAGCAGGGCGAGAGTATTCCGGGAATTGCGCATTTAGTTCAGCTAAGTACACAATAAATTTGTAAAAATGAATATTTTTAGGTGTGCGAAACAAGGAGAGGATTTCAAATAATTTGAAATCCTCTCCTTGTTTTTTTATAGTGTTAGGGTTGAGAAAAGCACCTGATATGTATGAGGTGCAAATGACCTTTGTTTTAGGTGTAAGGCCTTACTCTTTGTAATAAAATATGGTTAGTGAGTTGTAAATTTAAATGAAACGAATTTGCTGTTTTTGGCGGTATTGGCGTGTTTAAATGTAAGAAAGATGACCTTTTCAATCAACCTCAAGCGGCTGTCACTATCAATGTCTTATAAATGTAGTGCATGACATTCGCTGAATGGGTGGTCATCACTTGGAAAAGTTATAATTTTACTGAAAGTTTAGAAAAAAATTTTTATCAATTAAATAGAATGCTGTAAATCACTGCTGTTTTGGCGGTGAAAGTGGACAATGCAATAATAAGTCGGTGTCTTTTGGTGGACAGTTATAGTGTGTATGCCCTTTTATGGCTTGTACATATGGTTGGTTCAACGCACAATTTTAATTTATTAAAAAATCTTTGGATATGCCATAAGAAAAAATCGGTAAGTTTTAAAACAAATATTTATCGAAAATGTAATATTAACAAGATTAAGAGTGGAGCATCTTTCGTAAAAAAAAACTGCCATATCCCAATTTTTTACAGGACATAGCAGTTCATAACAACTTCTCAGAAGATAATTAAGATATTATTGTTTTAATGAAAAATTCTCACATTGGTTATTTTTTTCAAGATTTTAATGAGATTAAAATTTATTTTACGGGAGAAATATCAATACCATCACAATTTTTCTCTAAAAAGCTTACAAGATGTGTGATTAATTTTCCCACGCCGCCTGTTGAATTACTCTCGATATTGATAGGCAGAATGGGGTCGTGTACACTAAGTCTGAGCAAAAACCAGCCGTCACCATTTTCTTTTGGAAACGAGATACGAATTCCGTCGTGGTTATCGGGAGCAATATCCCAGTTTGCTTTTTCTGCATAGTTTTGCAGACTGGCAAGCAAAGCCATGCCCCTTGCCTTAAAGTCTTGCTCGGTTATAGATAAGCGAATTTCTGCAGATTCAGCCGCTTCTTTTAGCTCGGCTATAAGGCTGTCAATTTCTTTTCCCTCTTTTTTGAGAGCAGCCATTTTTATTATAATTTTTGTTACGAGATATGCGCCGTCGTCGAGAAAATAATTCTCACGCATAGCGGCATGTCCGCTTGTTTCAATTGCGAGAGGGCAGTTCATTCCCTCATTATTTAAGCGGATTGCCTCGTTGATAACGTTCTTATATCCTCGCTGAAAACGGTGGTGCTTGCCGCCGAGAGTGAGATTTATATAGTCACGAAGTCCGTCTGAGGTTGTGCTGTCTGTAACAATTGTTCCGCCCTCATTATTGGTAAGAGCGATAGCTGAAGCAACTGCGATAAGCGAGTTTCGGTTTATTTCTTTACCGTTTTTGTCAACAACTGCGGCGCGGTCAACATCTGTATCAAAAATAACACCTAAGTCACTTTTGGAGGATTTAACAGCACCTGAAATTGCCGCCATAGCAACCTCATTTTCAGGGTTTGGAACATGGTTCGGGAACATTCCGTCAGGCTCCAAAAATTGACTCCCCGAAATGTCTGCGCCTAAAGGAGCAAGCACTGAGCTTGCATAGAATCCACCTGCACCGTTACCTGCATCCACAGCAATTTTGAAACCGTCAAGCGGTTTGTTGTAATTTTCGCTGTTTACACCGCTTTTAATCATTTCGCGCAAACGCTCACAGTATTTTGCCATATAGTCAATTTTTTCACAGTTTCCGTCAATAACCACAGCAGGTGTGCCGCCATTTTGTGCATAGCCTAAAATTTCGCTGATGTTCTCGGCTTCCAAGCCGCCGTCTGCGGTGAAAAATTTAAGTCCGTTTCGATTGAACGGGTGATGGCTTGCAGTGACAGAGATTGAGCAGTCGCACGGCAAATCTATTATAGACATGAACATAGACGGGGTGGAGGCGAGACCGCAGTCAAATACATCTACTCCGTACTTTGTAAAAGTTTTGATTAAGCAGGAAAAAATTCTGTCTGCTGAAATTCTTGAATCGTGTCCAATTGCTATACGCATTTCGGAAGCCTTTTTGCCTATGTGTTTTTCACACCAAACTAAGAATGCGGCCGCGATAGTTTCAACTGCTTCATTCGTGAGATTAATATCCTGTCCTAAAATTCCCTCGCTTGCAATTCCTCTAATATCTGTCCCGCTTTTTAGTGACATATAATCCATTATTTATACCTCGCACATTTTAAATTTTATTTACTCTAAAACTAAATTCTAACTAACACATTATAGCATATTTTTTTCATAAGAAAAAGCTTTGTTTTCTTGTCATAAAAGTGCTGATGTGATATAATTCAAAATAAAATAATGACAGTGTGAAGTGGTTTGAAATTTACTGAGTGCTGAGAAAGGGGTTGTTATAATTGTGAGCAGAAAATCGAAGCCGAAGCGTAGTAAAGCATCAATGTTTCTCATGCTGGCACTTCTTTTTGCAGCAGGAATATCGTTTATAGTCTTTAGTAAATATTTGACACCGCAGCAGGATTTTAGCTCAAAAGAAAGCCCGCCACCACAAACTGTTGGCGGTGACGCCAAGGTTGAGTGTTGGTTTTTCGACGTGGGTCAGGGAGACAGCGAGCTTATACGAATTCCGAATGAGGGAGAATATTTCAACGTTTTAATTGACTCGGGGGACGCTAAATACAGAGACGGAATTGTAAAATATCTGAAGGACATGGGGATTTCTAAGCTAAATGTTTTGATTAATTCCCACCCGCATGCAGACCATATGGGCAGCATGGCGAAAATTGTTGAAGAATTTGAAATCGGCACAATGTATATGCCTAATTTGCCTGATGACCAAGTTCCAACCACTGCTGCCTACGAAAAGCTCTTAGATGTATTAATTGAAAAAGAGGTTAGAGTGGAGGCTCTCAATACAGATACCAATATTGAACTGTCCAATGCACGGCTTGAGATTTTCTCACCTAAGCCGAATGAAGTTTACAGCAATTTAAATAACTATTCAGGTATCATGAAATTCACCTATGGCAAGAATACAATTTTGTTTACAGGAGACGCTGAGAAAAAGGTTGAGCGTGAAGTTTTAGACACCAATGTCGATTTAAGAGCGGACATTCTAAATTGTGGTCACCACGGTTCCAATACTTCTACCACTCAAGAGTTTTTAGACGCGGTAAATCCTAAATATGCAGTTATATCATGCGGCTTGAATAATGACTATGGACATCCGCATGAAGAAGTAATGGAGAGGTTAGTAAAGCAAGGCTGTGAAATTTATCGTACAGACAAAGATAACACAGTTTTGGCAGAGCTGGACGGAGAGAATATAACAATAACAAAGGGTCACCCTTTTGTTGATTCAAACAAATAAAAAGGAGAAAAACTATGCTGACAACAAAAAAGAAAGAGTTTATCGAATTCATGATGAGCGCAGATGTATTGAGATTTGGCGATTTCGTCACAAAAAGCGGCAGGAATACACCATATTTTGTGAACACAGGGAATTACAAAACAGGTGCGCAAATTTCACAGCTTGGAAGCTTTTATGCTGCTCTTGTAAATGAGAAAACCGCAGGCAATTTTGATGCTATGTTTGGACCTGCATATAAGGGAATTCCGCTTGCGGCTTCTGCGGCAGGAGCATTGTATCGAGATTTCAGTGTAGACAAGCCATATTTCTTCAACCGCAAAGAGGAGAAAGATCATGGTGAGGGCGGAAGTATTATCGGCTATAAGCCAAAAGATAACGATAACATCATTATAATTGAAGATGTTATAACCGCAGGAACAGCGGTGCGTGAGGTTATGCCAATTTTGAAAGGCTGTGCTGATGTTTCGGTTACAGATATGTTCATAAGCGTAAACCGCTGTGAAGTGGGGAAAACTGCGGGGAAAACAGCAATTATGGAGGTTCAGGAGGAATTTGGCATTACGGTACATGCAATCGTTACAGTTTCAGACATTCATGAATATCTCAAAGATTCAGGTACAGATAAAGCATTAATTGAGGCAATGGAAAAATATATGGAGCAGTACTGCGTGCTGTGAGGTTGATTTAAGTAAAAAAGAGACTCCTGACAAGGTAGTCCGTGATAAGACAGTATGAAAACTTAAACTGTTAATGGGTGGTCTGCCAAGTGAAATGTCTAAAACCCAAGCGTATTGTTTCTAAGTGGACAATACGCTTGGGTTTCTTTTTTGCCATAATAAGTGATTGCAGATAACCAGTAAAGTTTAGTTGCCCTTTAAGACTTCGGGCCAACTTGGCCCGAAGTGAAATAAGGAATAAGCGACAGCGAAATGATGCAACTTTATATGGGTTTGGGGCGTTTCCCCAACAAGCAATTTTCACGTTTTGACCGCAGGGGAAAATGTGAAAATGTGCAAGCGTATTGACACTTGCCCTGCTTGCCGTTTAGCGGAAAGTATAAAATACTTGCATAGAAAATTATTGTGTCGAAGCGTTTGAGTAAAATCATTTTGAAAAATGTGCCGATTTTTACTGTTTTATAATTTAGGATATTGTATAACAAAGATTTTCATGGTATTATTGATATAACCGTATAGGGCGGGGGCAGTTCATACTGAAAAGTATAAAAGTCAGCCATTTTTATAAATGGTTAGAACTGGGATAGTAAGCCTATGCACACATTTTTTGTATGCATAGGCTTTTTTTATTTTTTGGAGGTGTTTGCAATGTTCGGAACAGTAATAACTGCTGTCATATCATTTATCAGCACAAATATTGATAATATTTTTGTTATGATATTACTTTATGCACAAATTGGAGAAAAACTAAAAAAGCGGCATGTTGTTATTGGGCAATACCTTGCGCTTGCCATATTGGTTGTAATCAGTTTGTTGGGCGCAGTCGGCTTGAATTTTGTGCCACAAAAATATGTTGGATTCCTTGGTGTTATCCCGATTGCGTTAGGTGTCAAGGAATGGGTGAGCTATAAAAAAAGCAAGCATGCAGTCGTAGAACAAGATGACGAAAACATCGTTGATATTGAAGAAAGCAGTGTTGATGCTAAAGAAAACGAAATGGGTCAACCTTTGCCAAAAGGCGATTACAAAGGGCGATTACATAAAATATTTACAAAGTTCAAATCTGCTATCCTAAAAAACGTAAATCCGGAAATATTGGGAGTTGCCATTGTTGCCATAGCAAACGGAGCTGATAACATTGGTGTTTATATTCCCTTGTTCACTGGATATTCAAGCTGGCAATTCCTTTTGACCATTTTCGTATTTGCAATCATGATGGCATCATGGTGCTTTCTTGGCGAAAGGATTACCAGTTTCCCAAGAATAAAAGATGCCATACAGAGATGCAAACATATTGCCGTACCAATTATTTTTGTAGGACTTGGTGTATATATCTTTATTAAAAGTGGTTTGTTCGGACAAGTCTAAGGCAAAATGACATTTTGTATTAGGATGCCAAATGGATAAGACAAATTGGATATTGCGTCCTGTCTGTAAAAACAAAACTCGCATCAGAGTGTGAAAGGACACAATAATTATGTGACAACACTTGAAAAATAGGATATATAAACAGCAAGAGAAAATAGTTGAAATTGTTCTTCTGCTAAAAGAAAATCACCTCTATCTGAAAAGATAGAGGTGATTTTAAAATTTAAACTTATAAAATCTTAAATATCACAGGTGCAGTCGGCACAGTCAGGGATTTCACCGACAAGAAACTGCGGGTCAATGCCCTGCTTGGTGTAATAGTCCGAAATTGCCGCCTTAATTGCCTGCTCTGCAAGCACAGAGCAATGAACCTTAACAGGAGGAAGTCCGTCGAGAGCCTCCATAACAGCTTTATTTGTGAGTTGTAAAGCCTGCTCAAGAGTTCTGCCCTTAATTAGTTCAGTTGCCATGCTGCTTGTAGCGATTGCCGCACCGCAGCCAAAAGTCATAAATGTAACATCGGTGATGACGTTATTTTCAACCTTGATATACATTCTCATTATATCGCCGCATTTTGGATTTCCAACTTCACCAACTCCGCTGTAATCTTTCATTTCGCCAACATTTCTCGGATTTGCAAAATGCTCCATTACCTTTTCACTATATGCCATTTTTATCTCTCCTTAACCCTTATTTATTCTTCTTCACCGTGNTCGTGGTCAATTTCTGTACCCAGCTTATCACCGGGCTGATGACCCTTGTTTATNATTGCATCCCAAAGGGGAGACCATGCTCTGAGTTTTTCTATAATCGGAGGAAGTACCTCGATTATATAGTCAACATCCTCTTCGGTTGTATATTTACTGAATGACAGCCTTACCGAGCCGTGAGCGATTTCATGAGGAAGACCAATTGCCAACAGTACATGACTTGGATCTAACGAGCCGCTTGTACAAGCCGACCCCGATGAGGCTGAAATCCCCTTACTGTCAAGCATTAACAGCAGTGACTCACCCTCAACACCTTGGAAGCAAAAGCTTGAAATTCCCGGTAATGAATTTTCAATATCTCCGTTCATTCGGCTTCTGTCAATTTTCAAAAGTGCATCAGCAAGCTTCTTTTTCAAGGAAATCAAGCGAGCCGTTTCACTGTCTATCAATGAGCAGGCTTCTTCAACTGCTGTACCAAGTCCCACAATAGCCGCAACATTTTCCGTGCCGCCTCTGCGATTTCTTTCCTGTGCGCCGCCGTCTAATAAATTCGGAAGCACCAAGCCTTTTCTTATATACAAAGCACCAACGCCTTTGGCGGCGTGAAGTTTATGTCCGCTGAGTGAGAGCATGTCTATATTTAAAGCCTTAACATCTATGTGAGTATGACCGACAGCTTGAACTGCGTCTGTGTGGAACAACACACCATGCTTTTTACAAATTGCACCAATTTCATTAATTGGCTGAATTGTACCAATTTCATTGTTCGCATACATAATTGTAACAAGTGCAGTTTCATCTGTTATCGCAGCTTCAACCTCGTCGGCTTTTATAATACCGTTTTCATGAACATCTAGATATGTTACAGAAAACCCCTCTTTTTCGAGAGCCATGCAAGGATGAAGAACCGCGTGGTGTTCAAATTTTGTTGTTATGATATGGGTTTTGCCTTTTTTCTTCATTAAAGCGGCAGCACCTTTAATTGCCCAGTTGTTACTTTCTGTGCCGCAGCCTGTAAAGTATATCTTGTTTGCATTTGCACCTAGACAGTTGGCGATTTTCTCTCTTGCATTTTCCAGAGCAGCTTTGGCAGTTTGACCAATTGAATATAAACTTGAGGGATTACCATAGTTTTCCTTATAAAAAGGAATCATTGCGGCGAGCACCTCATCTGATACCGCAGTAGTGGCGGCATTGTCTGCATATATTGTTCTTGCCATATTAGATTTTTTCCTTTCCTAAATAGGTGAAAAGTTTAAATAAAACGAATTATATTAAAGTGAACGAGCAGCCGCTTTTGGCAGATGAAATTTTATATATAAATTTGTCTGTCAAAAATAATTTTGAAGAGGAACATTTTATGAAATTAACTGAATACAGCCTATAATTCCACTTCACAATAATTAATATACACCCTTTTAGTATACATTTCAATATCTAAAAGAAGAAATTTTAATAAATTCTTATCTTTTTTTATTTTGATTTATAGAATAAATTCGGAAATATATGGCAGTATAGATGTAGAGTGAAACATTAAATTGTATAGGGAACTTGACACATCACGGTTCTAAAGGTACAATAAATATATTAATTGCAAGATTTTACATTAAGGACATTAAAAACAATATATAAAATTCGTATATTGTTTATGAGATGCATATATTAAATACAGAATTTAGTATTTTTGCGGCAGAAACCGCTTAGCTTATATAAATAGTTTAATATATAATTTGTGTAGGAGTTATTGCAGCGCCGAAAATTTCAATTTGAAATTCGGCGCTTGAGCCTTTTATACGTTTAGGCTCAAAATGTGATAATTTCAATAAATAGTATTATGTGATAATCAAGACGAGAGTGTCTGTTGATTGTCGGCGCCGCAATATGAAACAGGACTTTTTGTTCACTGTTAAAGGTGAGCGGATAGGTTTGGTTTTGGCTGAAATTTCTACACTTAAAAAAGATATAATTAAAATTTAAATACAATTAATGAAAACAAATGAAAAGGAGAATTAAAGTGGCAGAAAAGAATCCCACAAAAATGAGACGGGAAACAGAAGGTTTTGGTAAGCAGCAAGATCAAGTATTGAGGGGTGTGGATGATGCACCTGTAATACCTAACAAAAAAGTTCAGGAAAGACTGAACTACCAGAGAAATAAACCCAAAAATGAGATTGGAGAGGCAAGAGTATTGCAAGACGAGCAGATTGGTTTAATCAAAACCCTGCCGGGTAGATTGAATACTCGCAAGGCTCCGCAAAAAACGAACGATTCACAAAAAACAAATAATCAGCCCTTGACGAAGAACGAAAACCGTAAAGACGGAAAAGCTAACAATAATGTCGGTAAAATTAACAATCCGAGAAGACAGCCAAACCGTCAGCAGAGCCAGGTGCAAGCGGCAAATCAGCCTGCAAATGCTCCTGTGCAAAGACAGAGAACGCAAAAACCGGCTCAGTCTGTGCAGAAACCACAAAAGAACAACAGAAACACAAAGAATAGAAATTCTGTAAATAAACCGTCAATTAAAGCCTATTTCCTCGGCGGACTGAATGAAATTGGAAAAAACTTTACACTTTTCGAGTGTAATGACGATATGATAATTGTGGACTGCGGTCTTGCATTTCCAAGCGAGGATATGCTCGGAATTGATATTGTTATTCCGGATTTTTCGTTCGTTGAGAAAAATGCAGATAAAATCAGAGGAATCTTCATAACCCACGGGCATGAGGACCATATCGGTGCGGTTGCATATCTGTTCAAGAAAATTAAGGTGCCGCTGTATGCAACCTCGCTCACAGTTGGTTTGATTAACGGAAAGCTAAAGGAGCATGGTCTTGCGGGCTCTGTAAAAATGCACGTAACTCCTGCCGGTTCACATGTTAAGCTTGGCTGCTTTGATGTTGAGTCTATTCATGTTAACCACTCAATTTCAGATGCGGTTGCTCTGGCAATTCACAGCCCGGCAGGCACAATAATCCACACGGGAGACTTTAAAATAGACTGTACTCCCGCGCTTGACGATATGATTGACCTTGCAAGATTTGCAGAGCTCGGCAAAGAGGGAGTTCTCGCTCTTATGGCAGACTCAACAAATGCAGAGCGTGCAGGATACACTCAAACCGAGCAAAAGGTTAATGAATCTTTGGATGCTCTGTTTAGCAAAAGTGAGGGCAAGAGAATAATTATTGCCACATTTGCGTCCAACACGAGCCGTGTTCAGCAAATTATAGACTGTGCGGTAAAGTATCGCAGAAAAGTTGCCCTTTCAGGCAGAAGTATGCTAAATGTGATGGGAATTGCTTCCGAACTCGGCTATTTGAATGTGCCGGATGGAATACTGATAGATTTGAATATGATTAACCGCTATGAGAGCGGAGACGTCGTTTTGATTACTACGGGCAGCCAGGGAGAGCCTATGTCTGCGCTGGCAAGAATGGCGTCTGCGGATCACAGACAGGTTGAGCTTTCTGAAAATGATGTTATTATAATCTCGGCAAGACCAATTCCGGGTAATGAAAAAACTGTCGGCGCTATTGTAGATGAGCTTATGAAACGCGGCTGTACGGTAGTTTATGAATCTATGTATGAGGTGCATGTTTCGGGTCATGCCTGTCAGGAAGAGCTGAAAATTATTCATTCACTTACAAGACCGAAATTTTTCATACCTGTTCATGGTGAGCAGAAGCATTTGAGAAAACATGCGGCTCTTGCAATGTCTATGGGTATGGACGAGAAAAATATTTTTATCGGTAATATCGGAAACGTGCTCGAAATTCAAGAGAACAGCATGAAAGTGCTGGGTGATGTCCCGGCAGGCAGTGTCTTGGTTGACGGGCTCGGTGTCGGCGATGTCGGCAGTATTGTTATGCGGGACAGAAAGCATCTTGCCGAAGACGGAATTATTATTGTTGTCTGCTCAATTGACACGGCAACGGGAGAACTGGTTTCGGGTCCTGATATTGTATCAAGAGGCTTTGTTTATGTAAGAGAATCCGAAGCGCTTATGGACGAGGCGAAAAAACTCGTGTATAATACACTTGAGAATTGTACCAGAGACGGAGTTAGAGATTGGAACTCAATAAAGCAAAATGTCAGAGATGCACTCTCACGTTTCTTATATGGAAAAACAAGAAGAAGTCCTATGATATTGCCGATTATTATGGAAGTGTAATTCCGAATTAATTTTGAGTATCTGAGATTTTTTAAGGAGGCGGTTAATATTGAGAAAGAAGATATGGATGGTTTCACCGCTGTTCTATTTTATGGCTGCTGCAATGTTTTTAATTTCAATAGCAATGTACAGGTATAATAAAGTACTCTTTGCTATTGAGATTACCGTTTCAGGCCTTGCGATAATTTCGGTGCTTGTCAGCGATATTATCTTTCGCAGGAACATTTCTTCCTCCTTTAAAATAGCCAAAAGAGTGCTGACAGTTGAAGAGGAGCATGCTCTTGAGGCTTTTCCTCTGCCGGTTGCAGTTGCTGCTCCCTTGGGCGATATTGTATGGGCAAACAAGGCGTTTGTCGGAAAGCTCTGTTTGGGTAAAGATTATATGGGAGATAATATTTTAAAATATATCTATCCCAAAACACTCAGGCAGATTATGGGTGAGAGAGGTACACCTGTTGTTCATGAAAAAAGGGCATATACAGTTTATGGAACAAAGGCATCAAAGTCTACAATTTTATATTTTGTGGATGATACATATTATAAGGAAATACATAAGCAGTTCAGGGAGCAGAGGTCTGTTGTCTGTATTGCGGCTTTTGATAACCGTGAGGAGCTTATAAGAGATAACATGGCGGGTGAAGGTTCCCGCATAACAGCAGATGTTGATGCCGTTATGCGAAACTGGGTTATCAACGAGCTTGGCGGTTTTATTAAAAAGCTTGAGGGCGGCCGTTATCTCTTCGTTACAGATGAAAACCATTTGGAGGCGGCAAAGCAAAGAAAGTTTAAAGTGCTCGACCATGTTCGTGAAATTAAAAATGCGAGCAAAATGAGCGCCACAGTCTCAATTGGTATTGGGCGAGAGGCTCCAAGTGTTGAGGACAGCGAGAGATGGGCAAATCAGGCTCTCGATATGGCTCTCGGCAGAGGCGGAGACCAGGTTGCCATTATGCAGGGCGGCGACGATTATGAATTCTTCGGCGGTACCTCAAAGGGTGTTGAGAAGCGAGATAAGGTTCGTACAAGAGTCATTGCCGCAACACTAACAGATAATGTTAAGCTTAGTGATAAAGTTTTTATTATGGGGCATAAAAACTCAGATTTAGACAGTGTTGGCGCAGCCGTAGGCTTATTGGCGGCTTTTAAAAAGGGACTCGGTATAGATACAAAAATTGTTATAAACAGAGCAACTACCTTGGCAGACGGAC
>JGI994J12354_10003848_pt1 | contig 13778 bp, 18 predicted proteins | sample IntmicLarv3ML3BL_FD_12354 | JGI IMG/M metagenome (IMG submission 12354)
AATTCTTTTGTATCTCTAAACTTACGAACTTGTTCGTACATAAACGCACGTTGCTCGGCTGATACCATTAATTCTGGTACTGCATCTTTGCCCACTGGCATATATGTGAAGAACCAACAAAATTTCGATCCCCATTCAATCATCTGATCGAAATATTCTTCCGAGCCAATGACTTCCACATTTTTGCTTGTATAACAACATGACGTTCCAAACGGAAGACGATGTTTTTTGAAAATTTGCATTGCCTCTCTAACTTTTGCAAATGTTCCTACTCCTCTACGAAAATCCGTGTCTTTTTCAAATCCTTCAACACTAATGATAGGAATAAAGTTTTTCACTCGTAAACAATCCTTGGCAAACTGTTCATCAATTAATGTTCCGTTGGTAAATGCTGCAAACTGACAATCGGGATGTGCTTCACACAAACGAATAAGGTCTGCTTTTCGCACAAGTGGCTCTCCACCTGAATACAGATAAAAATGAATATTCAACTCTTTACCTTGCTTGATAATGCCATCAAGTGTTTCATAAGACATATTCAATTTATCCCCATATTCTGCCGCCCAACAACCCGTACATTTCAAATTGCAAGCAGAAGTCGGGTCAATAAGCATTGTCATCGGAATATTGCATCCAAGTTCCTCCGCTAGTGCATCTTGTTTTGGAACACCAAGAACACCTGCCTTTAATACGAAATTTTGAAATACTGATTTGAGTACATCATTATCGACATCTTTCCACAAATTCATAACGAATTTGTACCAGTTATTATTCGGATCATCTAAAACCTCATGTAACACCTTTGATTGTGGCTCAAAACTTTTTAGCCCAAGTGAGTCCATCCATCCTAAAAGTTTAGGTATATTAGTTTCTGGATCACCCGAAACATAATTCAGTGCTTTGTCTAATATAACACTACTTACTTTTTCTTTAATTGCCATTTCTATTCTCCTTTTCTCGCTTTCACATCTAGTTAATGTGTCTTCCTAAAAATAGTAGCCCGAAAAGTTCTAGGCTACTATTTTGCATAGTGTTTAGTAATCCACCTCTTACTTTTTGTTTTTCTTAACAACAGCAACGATAATTGCAATAACTACTATCGCAACAACCGCAATAATTAATGCAGTCTTCATCTTCTTTCCCTCCTATCATTTTTTAACCTTCTCTATTTTTTATTCTTTTTAACAATAATTGCGATAATGGCAATTACTACTACAACCGCTACGACGACAACTACTGGATTCATATTGACACCTCCTTATCCTATACTGACAACCTTTTCTGTTTATTTCTTTAGTTTCTTTACTACCACACCGATTCCTACTGCTACCACTGCTACCACTGCTACGATTATCTTCATCTTTCTTCCTCCTTATTTTTTCTATTGTTGACCACTACATATTTGTGATGCTTCTGCTTTTGGTTCATTCCAACCAAAACTCCTAGCATTCCACCAACTAAAACAATCAGCACCTTTACCACCACTCGTATATTCATCATAATGGCTTCTCCTTTTGCTAATTTCCTAGTAAATTATTTGCTCTCTCACAGATTTCATATATTTCGTCATACTTAGCATCAATCAACGGTGCAACCTTTGCCGCTTTCTTACTATATGTCGATTTGTAAAGAAAATATGGTAATATCCATCCAATGAATGCTGGTATTGCAAGTATGATACAAAGTACAATTAATCCACCCGTAACAGCGAATACAGATCCGGCCATAAATGCTGTCCCAATAGTCCCCACAGTAAAAGCAACGATTGATGCGCTATCACCTTTTGATTTTTCCATACTCAAGATTTCATTCACGCTTGCATCAAATTGTCTTTGTAAACGTGTTAATTCCGCTTTGTTCCTAATTTTTCTATCACGCTTAAACTTTAGCGTAACACTTCCCAAACCTGCTGGAAGTCCTGCCGAGCCATCCAACTCCCATCCAAAATTTTGATAGCCATCAACATACATTGCTTCCATATTACGACTTACTGTAATATCCCTGTATTCGTATCCAACAAAATTTCTATTAGCCCTATTATCTGTCATTCCTCTTACTCCTTTTCATTTGTTTGTGCATCAGTTTTGCTTTGATCATCTGGCGTTAAAAAAGACTCAACAAAGGCATCTTCTACCTTTTTATACTGCCCAACAACTCCCTTTTCAACTGCCTTATAAGCCGATACCGCACCATTTTCTATTGTCTTGTATCCTGAAACTACGGCTTTCTCAATCTTTTTATTTGCTTCCATAAATTTGTTCATGGTAAACCTCCTTAATTTTATTTTTTATGTTTATTTTAGCCCCTTAATAATTGGGATAAGTGAAAGTAACAATACAATTCCTACAATGCCAATGATGATTCCAATTACCATATTGCCCCATACCATCGCAAAGCACATACCAACTCCAAGTAATAAGGCACCTACAACACCAAGTAATACAGTAAGTATAGTTTTTCCGCTTAATTTAATCGGTTCTTTGCCTTCCATCTTTCGCCATACAATCACTGTAGCCAAAAGAACAACTAATCCAATACTTCCCATGATTACACCCGGTTTAAAAGCGTTCCACTCTGGCAACAGGCACATACACATCCCAATTGCTCCTAAAATACCACCAATAGTTCCCATAATCATTGCAACAAAATTACTTTTTTTCATTTCCATTCCCTCTTTTCTTATTTTTATTATTATTTGTTTGTTTCATTTGATACCCTTACTTTACTGTTTAGATGTTTACGAAATGCTTATAAAATGTTTATGAAATGTTAATTTGAACTTTTTTATGCTGAATATGGCAAAATTTCTTGTCTCTTAGCAAATTTTCTTGAAACCTCCATAGGTGTGAATTTTATATATCCATAAAGCCATCCCGTTTTCTTCTTCAATGATGCACTTGCACTTATCGCTGCCACAATAGCCCCTAATGAATCCACAATTAAATCTTTCATTGTATCCACAAGTGCCGCTTGCCCTACAAGGGATGTTCCATCTTGAAGCATCCATTTTTGCATATTCACTCCCAACAAACTATCTGATGCAAACTCATAGAATTCCCAAATCACCCCAACACAAATGGCAAAACATATAATTGAAATTACAACGACCGCCTGTGAGATAAGTTTTTCACATTTCTTCCTCTGAAGAAATTCAACAATCAATATTCCACCCAGCATACCCGCCATAACACCACTGCTAAAATGAAGTAAGCTGTCCCAACAAGGAATTACATAATACAGCGAAAAAGCTTCCCCAAGGACTGTTCCGCATACAACAAATATGTAGAAGAAGGAACATAGTGTATCTGGCATATCTATTTTTGCCACNTTTTTTACAAGCAATGGTACATAAAGTACAAATGTTCCTAAGAAGCATTGGAGAATTGATAGTAGGAATTCCGCTGAATTGGCATTCCCCGTGTTGCCTGTTATAAATCCCACAGTAAGATAAATCGCCGATAGCCCTGAAACAAGTTGACACCCACGGAATATCATTCGCTCCTGTACTATTGGTTTCTCTTCTATTAAATAAGTTGCTGCTGTATGATTTGTCATTAGTATTACCTCCTTAAAATTTATAATCTAAGTGACTTCCTTTTGATACTCAAATATTACTATTTACTTGTTTACGAAATGCTTATAAAATGTTTGAAAAATGTTAAAAAGAAAAGACAGTTCATTTTGAACCGTCTTAGATGAAGCTAATATGAAGTTGCCCCTTAAGGATTTTTCATTCTTCTCTTGCATAAGTTACTATCTATAATGACATATATTCCGATGACACTTGCCAATGCTCCAAATACAACTCCCGAAAGAGCATTTGCAAAACTGTTATCACCCTCCGCAGCAAAAGACATAATCGCTGTTTGTGTTAACACAAAACAAATGAGAGTCGAGGCAAAACTAACTGCTCTTAATGCCTTGGCTTCTAACGCTTTGCTCTTACGCAAACGAAATAAAGTGCAATAACGAGTGCTATATACATTGAATATGTACCCGTTGTGCCACTCCAAAACAATCGAATTGAATATAATACATAGCATACACTGGCAATGGATATAATAATTCCAACCAAGCGATAATGAACTATCTGTTCCTCCTTCTCCTGCTTATGCATCTTAACTGCAATAAATCGTGCAAGCCCCATGCCCGCACTATACAATGTATTAGCAAACATGAAAAAGGATAAAGATATAATGCTAATAACTGCTTTTCCTAATACTAGGAAAATATCCTTCAAGATTGTTACGCGCACAAAAACTAATTTCCTACTTTTTATTACTCGTCTAATACTTCTTATACTTTCTATCGTTCCACCATATCCATAACTTGAAACTAAAATCATATTCAGAGCTATTAAAAAAGCTCCCCCTCCAAAAACCGTAGTTGTCATGCCACTAAGCATAGCCGCCTCATCAGTTCCTGCAATATTCATTATAGTTACGATAATCAACGATAGCGGTACTGCCATAGTAGCAACCGTAGTCAGCCTCCAGAATTTACCGCCCACCGATTTGTTTTTCCATAGCACAACCATTTGAAATACTAAACACAGCAAAAGAACTGTCGAAAAAACGATAATAGCATATGCCACTCCTAATGGGGCATTCATATGCGTAAAAAAAAGGATGTATACACCAGTAGCTATCATTCCTAGTGATGGAATTAACAAAAAAAATCCAGCAACTCTACAATACTTCCTCTGCTCTACCTCTTCTTCATTTACTCTTCCAAAAAGCACTCGCTGTATAATTAGAAATAAGATTGCACATACCGCGCAAAATATTTCAAAATTCATCTTATTAAGATACCCGAAGATTGAAATTAGCACAACGAATAGTAGCGAAAGCCAAGAGGAATATTTACTTTTCATAAAAGTCCACATCACTTGCCTCCTAATACTTATTAGCTTTCTTTCGTTTTGCTCTTTAAAAGTTCTACTCTATCAAGCTTTTCCCACGGCAAATCAAGATCATAGCGTCCAAAATGCCCATAAGCTGCTGTTTGCTTGTATATTGGCCGGCGTAAATCAAGCATTTTAATAATGCCTGCTGGTCTTAAGTCAAAGTTCTCACNAATTATTTCAACTAATTTAGCATCAGATAATTTACCTGTCCCCTCGGTATCAACCATTATTGAGGTTGGATGAGCCACGCCAATAGCATACGAAAGTTGAATTTCGCATTTATCGGCTAGTCCTGCTGCCACAATATTTTTTGCCACATAGCGAGCTGCATATGCGGCACTACGATCAACCTTGGTGCAATCTTTTCCAGAGAAAGCACCACCACCATGGCGAGCATAACCGCCATAAGTATCAACAATGATTTTGCGACCAGTCAATCCGCTATCACCATGCGGTCCGCCGATTACAAAGCGACCCGTTGGATTGATAAAATATTTTGTATCTTCATCTACCATTTNCGCTGGTATTACTACATCTAAAACATACTTCTTAATATCATCGTGAATTTGTTCTTGGGTTACATCTGGGTCATGTTGCGTTGAACACACTACCGCATCAAGACGAATTGGTTTGCCATTTTCCTCATATTCAACTGACACTTGAGTTTTCCCATCAGGGCGAAGGTATGTAAGTGTTCCATCTTTTCTAACTTTTGTCAATTGTAATGCCAATTTATGTGCTAGAGCGATAGGATATGGCATATATTCTTCAGTTTCATTATTGGCATAGCCAAACATCATACCTTGATCGCCTGCACCTATTGCGTCTATCTCATCATCAGTCATGGTGTTTTCTTTAGCCTCTAAAGCCTTATCAACGCCCATCGCAATATCTGTAGACTGCTCATCAAGCGTCACTAATACACCGCATGTAGTAGCATCAAAGCCATATTTCCCACGAGTATACCCTATCTCCTTAATCGTATCACGAACAATCTTTTGAATATCCACATAGGCATTTGTCGTTATCTCGCCCATTACCATCACAATGCCAGTTGTTACACAAACCTCACAAGCTACTCGACTCATTGGATCATGCTCCATCAACGCATCTAAAATTGCATCCGAGATTTGATCACAAATCTTATCTGGATGTCCTTCTGTTACTGATTCTGATGTAAATAGTAATTTTTCCATTTTTATCTCCTTCTTATTGTTACTCTGTTTAGTAGTCCAACTATTCGATATTTCAAAGGGTAAAATAAATCCCAAATCAATATCGAATAGGTAATGTTACTGTAAATGTGCTTCCTCTCTTTACTTCGCTCTCGACCACAAGTGTCCCTCCTGATTTTTCAACCACCCTGTATGCAAGCGCAAGCCCTAGTCCATTTCCTTCCCCTGAATGAGATGTCTCTCCTTGATAAAATTTATCAAAAATGCGTTTTTGCGTTTCTTTAGCCATTCCACATCCTGTATCTGTGATTGCAACAGTTATTGTATCTTTGTCCGATGTTTGAAGCAATGAAATTGTTCCCCCACTGCTTGTAAACTTCAAAGCATTAGAAAGCAAATTATTCCATACAATCTCCAACATATTCCTATCCGCTTTTATGATAGCTTTATCCTCTATATCGACTTCGAAGTTTATCTCCTTTTGCTCCCACAACGTTTCAAAATGCAAAGCGCACTCGCAAAGCTGTTGGCAAATATCATATTCTTCCATACTGACATCTATTTCTTGATTATCCAATTTGCTTAGTTTAAGGATATTACTAACTAACATAGACAATTTTTCTGTCGCTTTTACGACTGTATCCACATATTCTGCGCGTTCCATATCCGAAAGATTTGTTTGAGCCAATGCACTCGTATAATTCTTGATTATTGCAAGTGGTGTCTTTATTTCATGTGATACATTCGCCACAAAATCGTTCTTTAGCGTTTCAATACTCCCAAGCTCTTGCACCATCTTATTAAAGTCCACGAACATCACATCCAAATAATCATACTTATCTGGTGCATGAATAGGCTCTACATAAATAGAAAAATCCCCTTCTGCAACACTCTTCGCCGCACTACTAAGTTTATGCATAGGCACATCATATTTCTCTTTAATCTGCCGATTTGTCGTAAGGGCAAATAGAAAAGCAACAATTGCCCAATACCCCATAATCACCGCAACTTGTAGCCATGAGTTCAAACCACGAAAGACCGGAAATATGATAATCCCTGTTTGTATACCCACCAACAACATCATTGCGCCATAGGTAATAAAAAACCCTCTCCATCCCATTACTTTCTTTTTTACCCGAACATCTAGTTCTTTTTCGTTTTCTATCACAATAACACCGCCTTATAACCTAATCCATGTACTGTAATAATTTGAAAATCATCACAGTCAGCAAACTTATCTCTTAGTTTCGTAATATAAACATCTACTGCCCGCAAACTCGTGTCGCTATCTGCACCCCAAAATTCATCCATGAGTTGCGCTCGTGAAAAAGTTTTCTTTGGATAAGATAGTAGTTTAAATAGAATATTAAATTCACGAACTGTTATCGGAATTTCCTCATCACCTATACTTGCAGATAATGCGTCCGCATCAAGCGTAAGATTTCCAACCACCATCTTCTTTTCATCTATGATATTTGATCTGCGTAAAAGCGCTCCCACTCGCCAAACAAGTTCATCTAAATCAACTGGCTTTATCATATAATCGTCAATGCCCGCTTGAAACCCTTTTTGCTTGGAGTTCATATCATCGCGAGCTGTCATAAATAAAATCGGAATATCTTTATTTAGAGACCGTACTGTCTCTGCAAATTCAAAACCATCAATTTCTGGCATCATGATATCCGAAATAATCAAATCAAACAAATTCCCATACATAGCATCATATGCTTCGTTGGCATTCAAGCACCCTTTTGTTGCATATCCACCCTTGGTAAGATAGGAACAAACAATTTGATTCAATTTCACATCATCTTCTACCACTAAAATATTTATCATTTTTAAACCCTCCTGAGCTAAAATTTTTGTTATTATAACAGACAAATGTTTAAGAATTGTTAAAGTAAACCCCTTTTTGAAGTTTTTTTATTTTACTATAGCATTCTTCTTGCCTTCATAGCAAATTGTGCTAGGACACAAAAAAGTTCCCTACCAGTTTATTATGCAGGGAGAACTTTTATTTTGTTTCGTTATTACTGCCCATCTTTTTTGCAATACTTTTTAACCAAAAGGGAATTAAATCTGTAATGTTTGCTAATATCATACAAAAACACCCTGCAACACCTATATAAAAGAGTGCCCCTGTTTTTCCGATTGCAAACAAAACAAGAAATATAATGGCAATCATAGACGCCATGCCGTTAAATATCAAGCACAAAGAACTGTTCAGATTAGGTTCATCAAATAACCTAGCTGCTTGTTCAAAAAGTGGGATTAAAAACTTCTTTTTCATATTGGATCACCTCACATTAACGGAGAAAACACACGTATCACAGCATCAAATAAATGTAGTAAAAAACTCTGCTTCAAACTTTCAGAAGTAATCTCTATACACTTAGAAATTGTCATCAAAAAATCATCTTTGAGCTCCGCTAGGGATTTTGTCTTAATCAATAGTAAACCACATTCGTAATGCAAATAAAGACTACGGAAATCTAAATTTATCGTACCAACAACTCCTATTTCATCATCGCTTACAAAACTTTTGGCATGTGTAAAACCCGGTGCATATTCAAAAATTCTGACACCTGCCGAAATAAGCGGCTCGTAATTCGCCCTAGTAATTCTAAAAATAAGTTTTTTGTCTGGAATTCCCGGTGTAATCAATCGAACGTCAACCCCTCTTTTTGAAGCCATACGCATTGCATTTACCATCTCAGTATCAATAATAAGATAAGGTGTGAAGATATACACATAATCATTTGCCTTATTTAGAATATCCAAATACACGTTTTGGCTGATTGCCTCATTATCAACTGGCGAATCCGAAAAGGGAAGAACAAAACCGTCATTTGGTACTGTATGAGTGAATTTCATATCAGGCATATATTGTTCAATATCTTTACTATCATCAGAATATGCATTCCATAATTCAAGAAACATCTCAGTAAAATTCCAAACAGCAGCTCCTTGGATTTTTATGCCAGTATCTTTCCAATGCCCATGCTTTACCTTTTCATTAATATACTCATCCGCAATGTTAATACCCCCAGTAAACGCCACATTCCCATCAATAACAGTTATTTTGCGATGATCACGGTTGTTCATGGCAAGATTCAGAAATGGCATAACTGGATTGAAAGGAATGCACTTAATTCCTTTGTCAATTAGAGCATCAGCAAATCCTTTAGGCAATGTGCTTGTACAACCTAAATCGTCATACATTATGCGAACATCAACTCCCGCCAATACCTTTTTCTGCAAAATCGAAACAATACCATCCCACATTTTGCCCGGTTCAATAATAAAATATTCCATAAAAATAAATTTTTCTGCCTGCAAAAGTTCTTCCTTCATGGCGATATACATTTCTTCACCAAGTGAATAATAAGTGGACTGCGTGTTTCCCCACGCAGGAAAGGCGCATTTGTTCTGCAAATAATTAGTTATGCCCTTTGCCCGCCGATTTCCATTATTGATTATTGTACTCGCTTCATCGTTTGGCTGCATTAGTGACAAGTAGAGATTATGCTCTTCTGAAATTTTCATCCCCAAGCGATGTGATGCACGCTTATTACCAAACATTACATAGACAATTCCGCCAATCATGGGAATTCCCAGAATAACAACAATCCATATCAGTTTGTAAGAGGGGTTGTCATCCTTAGATATTAAAAACAAAAGAACCAGAACATTTATTACAGTAAAAGTTATTCCAATTATCTTTGAAAATGACGACAAAAAATATAGGTAGCAAATCAAAAATGCAACTTGAATTGCCACTGCCGAAACTGTGTAAAATATTGGACTATTTATATAGTTCTTTTTTGCCATGCCTCATCTCCACTTCCCAGATTAAATAATTCTTTACTCTTAATACGAACAAAATGTTTCAATATGTCATGATTCTGTTGCCAAGAGGCATTGGAAATTACATGCGTCCCGCATATTGTATTATGAATTGCCCTATCCAGCGAAACACTACTATCTTGCGTTCTCCTTAATTACCATCTTTATTCTCTTCCATCCACTTTTCAAATCGCTCTTGCGATTCTCTAACATGTTCTTCTATTCTTCCTCTTGATTCCTCAATATGTTCTTCTATTTCACTTCCTAAATATGAATTGTGGTGACCTTCTATACTTCGTGGTACATTTGGAATGCCCTCGTATATTTCCTTTTCATGTGTTCCATATAAGTGTTTGTTAGGATACTCGACATGCCAATTATTAACATTAAGACCATCTGGCAAATATACTGATTTTTCTCCTAATATCTCCGGTGTTGATATATAATTTTCGTTAAAATCTCGTGTCAATGCCTTCCCTTTTTCAGTAGTCATCAAAAAAATAAGTGTCGCACTAATAGCCACAACACTAAATATTAATAAGCATGTTGCTACAATATATAATTTTCGTGATGGTTTATTCATAATCGTTCTCCTTATCTAACTGTTTTCATGTTCGCAAATTGTTGCATTTATTCTACGCTATGCAATCCATATACAATCGTTGCTAAAACCCCGCCAATTGCTACTACCGTAGCAAGTTTCAATGTACGCAGAGCATAAATAGTAGTTTTATGAATCATCTTGCATCCTCCTTTTCAATACTAACTTTATAAGTATAAATCATAGTTCCATCGCTGAAACCCCCACTGCCCCTGGTCCTCCATGTACCGNCATTACACACCCCAAGAACACAGTGATAATTTCTCTAAACCCATATTTCGCCAAACAAGCTTTTAATTTCTCTATTGCCAAAGTATCTGCTCCTTGTGAATAAAAAACATATGCTTTCCCCAAATCGAAATTTTTCCCTTCCATGAAGTCATCAACAAATCTTGAAATGATTTTTTTCATACTCCCTCTATATTTCTTTGTTGCAATTAACTTTCCATCTATGATATCAATACGAGGTTTCAACTTTAACACTGTAGCAGTAACGGCCGTTGCATTGCTAACCCTTCCACCTGCCAACAGATATTCCATGGTATCGGGAATGAATGATGTCCGAGTTTTTGTTACATACGCCTGTATTTTTTGAAGTAATTCTTCAACGCTATCCTTTGGATGTTTTTGTAGAACTTCCCATGCCTTTAAGACAATATTTCCTAAGCCACCTGATACGTTTAGTGAATCAACCAAATGTACTTTTGCTTTTTTGCACGCTTGTATCCCTATTGTTGCATTTTGAAAGGAGCAAGAGCAAGCCGAAGAATATCCTATATGAATGATTTCTGCGCCTTTATTTTTCTCAGCAATATCATCAAAGAAATCTGCATACCTCTGGGGATTAATTGCACTTGTCTTCGGAATTGCTTTATACTTCTTGTAAAAATCGTAGATTTCCTGTATTGATATCTGTCCATCATCAACAGTTTTGTTCGGGAAATTTACGCTGAAGGGCACTGATAAAATATCATAGACTTCTAACATTTCTGCTGACAAATCCGAACAACTTTCTGTTGTAAGTATTACTTTCTTCAACATATCCACCTCGCTCCTTATGTTGCTTTATGTCAATAAACCATTTGCCTGTTCACAAGTTTGATATACAATTTCAAGTTGTTCCTTAATTTTAGGATTAATCTGTTCTTGTTTCTTTGGACTTACCTTTGAAAAGAAGTAATAGGCTGCTACCCAACTAGCTAGACTTATAACTGCCGATACTAAACCTAGTGAACTATTTGCATGAGCAAAATTGAAGATTGAATATCCCAAAAATACTGCTCCGACACCGCCAAATCCAATAATAGGTCCCATAAAATATGCTGACTTCTTATTTTCCAAACCATTTATAGATGCCAATGCACCTTCACATCTGTGCTGTAATTGTTCCACTTGGCTCTTATTCGCTAATCTGCTATCACGCTTGAACTTCAGCTTTACCATTTCTTGATCATGACTTGCTACAGAAGCTGACGTGTTGTTACTTGTTGCAACATTGTGATGTGGTACCTCTGGAGCAGGGTTTATTTCACATTGTTCAATAAAAACCCAGCCGAAGTTTTCATAGCAATCCGCATAACGTGTTGCATTGCTTCTCTTCACATCAATATCCATATACTCCCATGCGACAAAATCATTTCCTTTTACATTATTCATTATTAAATCTCCTCTTTTTCTATTATAGTTTTTTAGTTACGATTAAAAGTTACTGTAGTCTATCCGCAATAAATGGAATAACACCCAATTCTATTACAATCACAATTGCTGCAATTACACCTCATATACACCTCGCCTCCTTTCCAATTAAGCATTGTTCCAAGTTTTCATGTGCCATTTGATAATCATATTGTATAACCACTTTATTTGAAAGATGTTTGAATTTTGTTTGAGAAATATTAATAATCATGTTTATACGATTTTTATTTCCCTAGCACCATCTCAGTTATCCCATCATATGTAATTATTGATGACTGCATAATTCCATCTTGTTTTCTTTGTTTCCCCAAATAACATAGTGCAACCATATTAGGACCGGTATTAATGGTAATAGCTGCTCCCACTTTATAATGGCTAATATTTCGTCCCAACTCTTGTTCTAGTTGTTTTTTTAAAGCTTCTCCATGTTCACTAACCGCAGCACTGGCCACGAGTATATGCGTCTCTGGACTCTCCCGTCTTTCACGATATAAATCAAGTAACTTCTTTGTGGCCTGCTTATCGCCTCTTACCTTAGAAGTGATTTTTGTCTTTCCGTCAATCATTTCAATAATAGGACGTACCCCTAACACATCTCCCATCACGGCTGCCGCTGCGGTTATACGCCCCGACTTTCTTGCATACTCTAAATTGTAGCAAACCAACAAAATTTCAATTTGACTAAATACTTCTTTCAAAAACTTCAAGATTTTCTTGATAGGAATTCCCTCTCGTGCCATCGATGCCGCCACCATAGCTGGATATCCATAGCCCAACGAATAACTCCTACTATCAACTATATGAATTGATAATCTTCCGGTAGCTTCTGGTCTATCCTCGAAGAAACGTCTTGCCGCCATGTGTGCTGACTCGTGAGTTCCTGATCCTCCACCATTCATTGTAATCACAATAATGTCTGTAGATCCTTCTTCCCAATACTTATGATATTTATCTGCGAATACAGCCATTGGCACACGACTTGTTGTTGGCAAGCTACTTGCACTCCCTAAGATAGAATAAAACTCCTCACACGAAAAATCCTCTCGTTCTATATATTCTTTTCCATCTACGATGATTGGTACTCCAACCATCTCAATATCATATTGAGCCAAGCCATCGTTAGGGATGTCACATGGGGAATCAACTATAATTTTTATTTTCTGCATAATCTCTCCTGTTTTTGCGAATACTTAAGTTTCATTTTCCAAAGTGATTTTATCTTAATGGTGTTTATGATTTGTTTACAAAATGTTTGAGAAATATTAATTGCAGGAAATAGTTTGCACAAAAAAAGCAATAACCCAACTGGATTAATGCTTATATTCACCCTCTTATTCGTAGTAAAACCGTAGTTCCACCCCGTTCTTATTGCACCGTTTTGCCCAATTTTGCCCCCACTTACCGCACTTTGCATTTATCTTCCACTGTGATGCCGTGGCATACGAATAGTACACGAGTAATCATTCTAGCTTCTCCTTTCAAATCAAACTCACCTCATCTCTTCTAATGTTTCTTCTACACCACTTTCCAATAAAGAAATCAATTCTTCATCCAT
>JGI994J12354_10003849_pt1 | contig 13774 bp, 13 predicted proteins | sample IntmicLarv3ML3BL_FD_12354 | JGI IMG/M metagenome (IMG submission 12354)
GACATATCTGCATCTACCATACCAAACGCACCACCATCAAACCCGAAGCTTGAGAGGAACCAAATAAGGCCACATGCTACAAAAATAATGCTGCCGGCTTTTTTAACGAAGGACTTTGTGCGTTCCCAAACGCTGAAAGAAACATTTCTGAATGTAGGCATATGGTAAGCGGGAAGTTCCATAACAAATGGGGCAGTATCGCCTGAAAAAAGGCTTGTTTTCTTTAGAATGGTTGCTGAGAGGAGAATAGCACCAATGCCCATAAAGTAAGCTGATGTAGTAACCCATGCAGCGTCAGAAAATAGAGAGCCTGCAATTAAAGCAATAACAGGAAGCTTTGCCCCGCAAGGAACAAAAGTAGTAACCATAACTGTCATACGGCGGTCTTTTTCGTTTTCGATGGTACGGCTGGCAAGAATAGCAGGAACACCACAGCCCATACCTATTAACATGGGTATAAAAGACTTACCTGAAAGGCCAAAACGGCGGAAGATGCGGTCAAGTATAAAGGCTATACGTGCCATATAACCACAATCCTCTAAAATTGCAAGGCATATAAACAATACCATCATTTGTGGTAAAAAGCCAAGTATTGCACCTACACCGGCTATACAGCCGTCTAATATCAAGCTTTGCAGCCAAGGCGCAACTGCCCAGCTTTCAAGCAAGCCACCAACAAAGCCGGGTACTACTTCACCAAACAAAACGTCATTAACCCAATCAGTTCCCATTGAGCCAATGGTGGTAATAGAAATGTAGTATACAGCCCACATTGCAATTACAAAAATAGGCAGTGCAAGCCAGCGGTTGGTAACAATTTGGTCAATTTTATCGCTGGTTGTAAGCTCGCCTTTTTTCTGCTTTTTAACAACGGTTTTTTCTACTAAATCAGTTATATAGTTATAACGCTCACTTGTAATTATGCTTTCGCAGTCATCATCGTAAGCGGTTTCTATTTCCTCTACAATTGCTATTGTTTTGTTAAAAACTTCGGGTTGTAAATTAAGCTGTTCGTTCACCTTCATATCTTTTTCAAACAACTTTACTGCAAACCAACGCAGGTTTATTGGTTCGCAATAATCTTTAATAAGGGCTTCAATATCTGTAAGTGCTTTTTCTACTTTTTCATCAAGCGTATGTTCAACAGGTTGCCCTTTTTTTGTAGTCGCAAGTTCCACTGCCTTCTGAGTAAGTTCTTGTGTGCCTTCATTTTTCAAAGCAGATATTTCAACAATGGGGCAACCAAGGGCTTTTTCCAGTTCTTGCACATTGATGATATCGCCGGTTTTCCTGACAATATCCATCATGTTAAGGGCAATAACAATGGGTATTCCAAGCTCTAAAAGCTGCGTTGTTAAGTAAAGGTTGCGTTCTATATTACTGCCATCTACAAGGTTAATTAGTGCGTCAGGCTTTTCGCTTACCAAATAATTACGGCTAACAACTTCCTCTAATGTATAAGGGGAGAGGGAATATATACCCGGTAAGTCTTGAATAATAACGTCTTTATTGCCTTTGAGGCGGCCTTCCTTTTTTTCTACGGTAACACCTGGCCAGTTACCAACATATTGGCTTGCCCCTGTTAAAGCGTTGAATAAAGTTGTTTTACCACTGTTGGGGTTGCCGGCCAGTGCAATTTTTAATTGTGCCATTCTATAGTGTCCTTTCTATTATTAGCTAAAGCTAACTTAAGAATCAAAAAAATAAATTGAAATATATATTAGAAGTAATTAAACAACCATAATGTTTTCCGCTTCTGACTTACGTATGGAAAGCTCATACCCGCGAAGGTTTATTTCAATTGGGTCACCTAGTGGGGCAACTTTTCGCACAAGTATTTCCACACCTTTGGTAATGCCCATGTCCATAATTCTGCGTTTAAGCGGGCCGTTACCTGTAAGCTTTTCCACTTTAACGGTTTTGCCAATTTGTACATCGTTCAAGGTTTTCAAGATGTTCCTCCTTAGTTTGCATAGACTAACTTAGAATTGTAAAAAAAATTTACTTGCTAATTTTATTAATAATATTAGTAGCGCAAGTAAAAGCAACTCTTAGAATGTCCGCAATTAGTCAATGCTAATTCATAAATAGTTTAGCCCTTTTTGCAAGGTGTGTCAATGCTTTTTTGTAAATAAGTGAAAATAAACAAAAAATAAAAACCACTAAAGAAAAAATTTAGGGGTTTGATATATAATAGGGTTGCTTTACCTTGACCGACATACCTATAAATTGTATTATATATAAAAATAAGATGTTTAAGAAGAAAGGGCTAAATATGAAAGCAAGAATACCAAAACACAGGGAATTTGTTGTAAGAATAGATGAAAATGAAGAACCACGACAAGATGAGTGTTGGGAAAAGTTAACCGCTATTTTAAAAGAATACGAAAAGAGCGGCAAGTCTGTTTTTACTGAAACTTATATAGAAGACAACGAAGAAAAAGTAAAGGCATTGCAAGAAGAGTATAAGTTTACTTATACGGTAGAGTGGAAGTAAAAAACAAAAATACATGTACACAAAAGCAAGTAACTATTATAGTTACTTGCTTTTTAGTTTTTCTTAATTCTTACTTCGCAAATATCTTTGAAAGTAATATAGCTGTTTCAGTTATGCCAAGGCGGCTGCTGTTTACGGTTATATCGTAGCTTTCAGGGCTGTTCCATTCTTTGTTGGTGTAGTAATTGTAGTAAGCACGGCGGTCTTTATCAGTTTTCTTTATCAAAGCTTTTGCATCGTTTTCATCAAGTTTTTCTTGTGCTTGCTTTCTTGCAATGCGTATTTCCATAGGGGCACAAACAAACAGGTTGTACAGTTCAATGTCTTCATTGCGCAAAATATAATCTGCACAGCGGCCAACAATAACGCAATCGCCTTTGGCGGCAACTTCTTTTATAAGGTTGCTTTGCAGTTCAAAAAGCCTATCGTTAGAGCTGGTTGGTATATATGTTGTAATACCGTTAACATCAACAGCAGCATAAAGCCAGGGGCTTGCTGCTTTTTCATCAACGTTTTCAAACACTTCAGGAATTACACCGGAACGTTCGGCTGCAAGGGTAACGAGTTGTTTATCGTAAAATTCAACAGAAAGTGCTTCAGCAAGGCGCAAGCCTATTTCGCGCCCGCCACTTCCAAATTGGCGGCCTATAGTAATTACACGGGTTTTCATGTGTGCTCAACTCCTATATAATAAAATAAGTACATTTGCAAATGTAAATTAATTCTATTCTACGTCATATTGAATTCGTGAAAGTAACCGTTTAATGGTAAGCGTAGCGTTATAAAATTCGTCTTTTTCTTGTTGCGTAAACTTTTCAAAAGAAGGCTCAAGCGTATCTGCGATGGCATCAAGCACGTGGTTTACAAGTGTAGCACCTTTTTCAGATAGTTGAACCATAACCTGCCTGCGGTTTGAAGTGTGCACGGCACGTTCAACATAGTTTTTCTCAACCAAAGTGTCAATAACTTTTGTAAGTTGTTGCTTTGAAATATTCATATTAGCCGCAAGAGAACCCATAGGCACATGGTCTTGAATGGCAAGTGCGTATAAAGAACGCATTTGCGTCGGGGTTAAATCACTAATTCCGCTGGTTTCCATTGGGCGAATAACAGTTCGATGAAAAAGAGGGTTTAAGCTTAAAAGCTCCATTAAAAGCGTTCTTGCTTTTGTATGCTCCATTGTAAACACTCCATATTATATTGTAGTTATATATTTATTGTAACCTCTTGTATATTGTACGTCAATGCAGATAAAAAAATACAAACAATATTTGTAACTACTGTACATTTTCAGTAAAAAAGCATGAGCAATAGCAACAATGGTTTTTGGAAAAATAAAAAATGCCTTCCTTTAAACGGAAAGCACTTTAAGTTTATTTAAGCGTTTGCTTTATTTGCGTTTTTCATAAGCTTTGAAACTTTTCTTGAAGCTGTGTTTTTATGAAGAACACCTTTTTGTGCGGCCTTCATTACAACGGTAACGGCTGTTTTTGTTTCAGCTTGCCCATCACCGGCTGCGGTGGCGGCGTTTGCCTTCTTTATAACCGTTTTCATATTGGTTTTTATGGCTTTGTTACGCAATGTTTCTTTCTTTGCTTGTACAACGCGGTCTTTCTGAGATTTAATGTTTGGCATACTCCCACCTCCTTTAGTGCCGTAACAGTGCAAGTTATAATAACATTTTTATATTTAAATTGCAAGATGTTTTTTGCAATTATTGATTACATGTAGGGAAAATACTATAATTAGCAAGGTAAATAACAAAAAATAGTACAAAAAGTATATTGTGGAGGAAAAAATGACGTATTTAGAGTTTGATGAAATTGTAAAAGCAAACGGCCTATACCAAAACGGTATGTCTACTTATGGCGAATGGGGCGGTTACCCGTTTTCAATGGCAAAAACAAAGCAACAAACGGGTTCATATTATAGCCCTGAAATTATTAAGTTTAATTTTTTTACCACAGGTGCCTTGCCTAAAGAAGTTATAAAAGAAATTACTAAGCAGTACAAAAAGCAAGGGTTAATGATAATAACACCTAAAGAGGGCAACATTGTTGCAACCGTAGCTTACAAGAAAAAAGAAGATACGCAAATGGGTACAGAAATATTAAATGCACTTACAAATGCTATGCGGGCAAATGGTGTAATGATAAAAGAAACGTGCACTGTGTGTGGAGCAGGAGATTGTGATTGCATAGTACCAAAAGGAGAATTGTATGTGCCTGCACACCGCACTTGCATAGAGGGAAAAGTAAATGAAGCAAAAGTGAAAACAGACAATAACCTTACAACAGGTAGCTATGTATCTGGTATAATAGGCGCTATAGTAGGTGCTGTTATTGGGGGGCTACCTACAATTGCTTCAGCGTATTTTATTAATACATATTTTTCTATAGCATTTATGCTTATACCAATTGCTGCATATTACGGGTACAAATGGTTTAAAGGGAAAATGACAAATGCAGTAAGATGGATTATTTGTGCAGTATCTTTTTTGCAAATACCGGTTATATATGTGGGTATAGTGTACTTTGCTATAAAAAGGGAAGGATACGCATTAACATTATGGCGGGCCGCAGTATTAACCATTGAAATGGCAATAGACGTTCCGGGTATTTTTTTAGGAGACTTAGCACCAATGATAATATTTTTAGTTATAGGTATTGTTTCAACCTTTGGGTTAATTAGCCGTACAGATACACAAGAATACACAGAACAAGTGGGCCAACTTTCAATGGCTGTACCTATGAACGAAGCAAAGAAAATTACAGTACCACCTGCTTTTACGATGGAAGACATGAGTTCTCCCGTACTATAAAAAAATTGCAATAAATGCAAAAAAAGCACCTGCTATTTTAGCAAGTGCTTTTACTTTAGTATAAACTATTCTTCTGTAAGTGTTGTTTCTTCTGCATATTCCGGGTAATAATCATCATACAAAAGCATATCCTCAAAATCATCAAGCTCAGCCTCACGGCGGCGCAGATAGAAGTAGGCAACAGCCAGTGCACCGGCTATAGCGGCAAGCAGTGCAACAATAGCAATAATGGTAGACTTTTTCACAAGTGGTTCCTCCTTATCTTTTTTAACAAACACGAAACGAGGCTTTTTAGCTACAAGGAATTCTCCCGCTTCACTGCCTAAGCTAACAATTTTTTTATATGCTTCTTGTGCGGGTGCTGGTATTGTAAACATATTTGCCACCTCTTTCAAGTAAACTTCTTAATAACATTATATAGAAAAGATAAAAATTTTACAATGCAATATTTATTACAAGTTATTTACTGCAACTATTGTAAAAAGGCATATATGCCAATAATTGACATTTTCGCTTTGTGCTTTATAATTTAGAACAAACTATTGCGGAGGAAAGCAAATGGGCAATACAGTTAAAAAAGCATTTACTGCAACCATTCCGGTTTTGGCGGGGTACATTACAATAGGTTTTGCTTTTGGTGTTTTGTTTTGCACAAGCGGAATGCCTGCAGGGCTTGCCATGCTTAACAGCTTAGTGGTGTTTGCGGGCTCTATGCAGTTTGTTTCGGTAGGCATACTAACTTCCGGCGTTGGGGCTTTGCAAGTTGTATTGATGACACTTGCTGTAAACCTGCGCCATATAGCATACGGTATACCACTTTTAGATACATTCAACAAAATGGGATTAAAAAAATGGTATATGGTTTTCACATTAACTGATGAAACCTATGCTTTACTTGTGCAAGGAAATGTACCAAGTGATGTAAATGAAGAACAGTACTTTTTTGCAATTGCGGCGCTTAACCACATCTACTGGCTTTTTGGTACTGCGCTTGGTGCGGTTGCTGGTGGTGCACTGCCATTTAACACAGCAGGCATAGAATTTTCAATGACGGCGCTTTTTATTTGTATTGTGGCAGAGCAATGGTTTTCATCAACAAACAAAATGCCTGCAATAATTGGTATGGGTGTTTCTGTAGGGTGCTTAGTGCTATTTGGTGCAAAAAATATGTTGATACCTGCATTGTTTATAATTTTAGCTGTTCTTATATTATGCAGGCAAGCAATAGAAAAGGCATTTCAAGCGGAAAGCATAGAAGAGGTGAGCACAGATGAGTAGCAGCTATATTATATATACTATTTTTATTATAGGGGCTGTTACATTTTGCCTAAGGGCGGTGCCGTTTGTTTTGTTTGGAAATGGCAAAGTACCACCTGTTATGCTTTACCTTGGCAAAGTAACGCCTGCGGCAATTATGGCAATGCTTGTTGTGTACTGTTTGAAGGATGCATCTTTTTGGCAATGGCCTTTTGCACTACCGGAAATATTAGCATCGGCGGCGGTTCTTGTTTTGTACAAATTAAAACGCAATAACCTACTTGCCATTACAGGCGGAACGGCGTTGTATATGTTATTAGTGCAAGTTGTTTTTGTTTAAGTACTTATTATTTTGTAATGTTACAAAATTTAATTTAGAAGGATGTGCTAAATTTAGCATATTCTTCTTTTTTTGGGCTGTTTTTAGCACTATGAAACGAAAGGTTAAGGAAAAGTAACAAATTATTTGAGATTTTCTTGTGAAAATAGCCTAACAGTGCATTAGTAAATAAATATTTATTGTACAAACAGTAAAATTAAAAGGAAAAAAGTTGTTTTTTGTAAAATAAGTGCATATAATTATCGGAAATAAGCGAAAAACAAAATAAAATGCGGAATTTGATTTTGATTTTCGATAATTATGAGGAGGAAAATTTATGAAAAAGGCATTATCGCTTTTGCTGGTATTGGTATTGTCTGCTTCGCTGTTAACCGGATGTAAAAAAGACGACGACGGAAATAGCACAGCGGGCACAGGTGCTTTTCCCGGCACACCAGCTGAAGGAACGGTTACACTTGCAATATTAGGTGAACCGGCACAACTATTTTCTACACGCAACTCAGAAGCAGTATCAGGTTTCGTGCTTGGCCATACAATGGAAGGCCTTGTTATAAGAGGTGAAGACGGAGATTTTATTGGCGCCGGTGCCACAGATTGGACTTATGACGAAGAAACTTGTACTTATACATTCACACTCAGGCAAGACGCTTTATGGTCAAACGGGGAACCTGTTACAGCACATGATTATGTGTTTGCTTATAGGTCTTTGGTGAACCCTGAAATTGCCGCACCTTATGCATACTTTGGTTATGTATTTAAAAATGGCCAAGCTGTTGCTGAAGGAAACATGGCACCTGAAGAGCTTGGCGTAAGAGCAATTGACGACTATACATTTGAAGTACAAATGGAAGCACCTTGCCCATATGCTTTAAACGTGTTCGGTTTTATGACATTAGTACCGCTTAACGAAGCCGCATACAATGAATATGGCGACGAATACGGCACAGATGCAGCCGCTATTCTTACAAACGGCCCATATGTTATTGACTCTTGGACACATGACTCACAAATTGTTCTTGTGAGAAATGAAAATTACTATAATACTGAAAATACTAAAATTGACACAATTATTCTTGCAATGGTATCTGACAAAAACACAGCCATGAATATGTTTATGGCAGGCGAGCTTGATTTTATGAATGACATTACAGGAGACCAAGCTGTACAGTTGAGAGAGCTTGGTGCAAATGTAGAAACTTACAATTCTAATGGTGTTAAGTACCTTCAGTTCCAGGTTAATAGGCCGGGCCTTAATAACATAAAAATTCGCTTGGCACTTATGATGTCAATTGACACACAGGCTCTTTGCGATAATATATTGAAAGATTCCAGCCAACCTGTATATGCACTTGTACCTGATACTATTGATGGCGGACGTTTTTCAGCAGTAGATGGTTCACCTTTCTTTAGCTATGACCCTGAAGGAGCAAAAGCTTTACTTGAAGAAGGCCTTGCTGAAGAAGGACTTACAATAGAAGATTTGAACCAGTACACACTTATTTGTGATGATGACGATGTATCTACAAGAACAGCAGCGTTCATTATTGAACAATGGAGAGTAAACCTTGGTATTGATATTCAGGCACAAATAGTACCACGTAAAAGCCGTATTGAAGCACTTAATACTCACGTATTTGATATAGTTCTTTCCGGATGGTACCCTGACTATGATGACCCAAATACATATTTAGATATGTTCTTGACAGGCACAGGCAATAACTCTGGCGATTGGAGTAACGAAAGATACGATGAACTTATTGCACTTGCTGCAGATGAAATGGACCCTGAAATTCGCAGAGGTTATTTTGTTGAAGCACAGCAAATATTAATGAGCGAAGCACCTATTGCACCACTTTACGGTATGTACCGTAACTATGTAATTAGTGATAAAGTAGATGGTGAAATAGTTATGGGCTGGCAGAATACCTTCCGCTATGCATATATTGTATAGTTAAGCATTTATTGTACACCAGAATTAAGTAAATAGTGATAACAAGCCGTGATTTTAAGCAATTACGGCTTGTTTATTACAAATAGTGAGAAGCAAATTGTGTTTGACTGAAATACAATTTGTAAATGAGTGTTCTTTAAAATGCACTGAAACCTTGAAAAATAAACTTTTTTGTGGTGTTTACAAACAATAACAAAAAGTTACAACACAAAACAAAATGCAAAAAAAGGTTGCATAAAGCAACAAAAGGCATTATAATCACCTAAATACTAACATTTAGCTCTAAGCATAGAGGCATGTATTTCTGAGAAAAACATTTTAAAATTGTGTTTCTTTGAATATACGGCAAGAAGTAAGCTAATTGTAGTGTATATTTTAGGAGGATGAAGCAATGAAAAAAATTCTAGCACTTTTATTGACCATGGTATTCACCCTTGCAATTTTTGCATCCTGCACCCCAGGCGGAAGCACTGGCGTTTCTTACCCAGGCACACCTGATGCAGACATGATTACTGTAAATATTGTAAGTGAACCACCACAAATGTTCTCAGTTATGACAACTGACCAAACATCTGGTAACGTTTTGCGCCAAATCATGGAAGGCATTTTAATGCATGACCAAAACAACAACGTTGTACCTGGTATTGCTGAGAGTTGGGAGTATGATGAAGATACATTAACTTATACTTTCCACCTTCGCGAAGATGCAGTTTGGGCAAACGGCGAACCTGTTACAGCACACGACTTCGTTTTTGCATGGAGACTTCTTGTTACCCCTGAAACAGCAGCACAGTATGCTACAATGGGTTACATTTTCCAAAACGGCCAAGCAATTCATGAAGGAAGAATGGCACCTGAAGCTTTAGGCGCAGAAGCGGTTGATGACTATACATTGGTAGTTACCCTTGAGCAGTTTGTACCTTATGTTCTTGATCAACTTACATTCTACAGCTATCTTCCTGTAAACGAAGAATTCTATAACACTACAGTTGCAGCAGACGGTACAGTTCTTTATGGAACAGACGCTGACAAAATTTTATGCAATGGTCCTTTCGTATTAACAGAATGGGCACATGAAGATTACATGATGATAGAGAAAAATGAAGCTTACTATGATGCGGATTCTATTATGCTTCCAAAAGCTAAACTCGTTATGGTAAACGACATGAACACTTCTATGAACATGTTCAGCGCAGGCGAACTTGATATGTTCCTTATCAATGCAGACCTTATTGAAAAGTTCAATGGCGAAGGATATCCGGTTATTTCTTACAACACAGGCGCTGTTTGGTATTTCGAATTTAACATAACTGTTCCTGGCTTAAACAACGTAAAAGTACGCCAAGCTTTAACAATGGGCGTTGATGTAGAAGCTTTCATTGCAAACGTTAGAAGAAACGGCGCATCAGCCGCTACGGGCTTCACACCACCTGTTGGTGTTGCAGGCCTTGATAACGTAGATTTCCGCACAGAAGCAGGCGTTCTTGTTGGACGTGACTTCGAAGCTGCAAAAGCTCTTCTTGAAGAAGGCCTTGCAGAAGAAGGCATCGCACTTGAAGACTTCACATTCAGCATCATCTGCGATGATACAGATACAGCACAAAGATATGCTGCATTCTGGCAAGAACAATGGTCAGTAAACCTTGGTGTTACAGTTACAATTAACGCTATGCCTTTCAAAAGCCGCTTAGAAGCTATGGAAACACATAACTTTGAAGTAGTACAGGCAGGCTGGGCACCAGATTATAACGACCCTAACACTTTCCTTGATTTATGGACAAGCTTTAACCCGAACAACCACACACAATATGCAAGCCCAGAATATGATGCTTTAATTGCAGCAGCTGGTTTAGAACTTGACCCAGAAGCACGTCTTGCAATTCTTATTGAAGCAGAAGAACTGATTGTTACAGATATGCCTATTGGCCCGCTTTACTTTGATGCACGTGACTATGTTGTATCTGAAAAAGTAGACGGCATGGTTCGTATGGTATTACAAGATCTCAACCTTCGTTGGGTTAGCATTGTATAAAGAGTGTATTTAATTTAAATAGTGCTCTATTGTAACTAAATAGTTTTATTATGATAAGCAGAGTGGCCGTGTATTCCACGAATATGCGGCCATTTTTGCTAATCTTAAAACAGTAAACAAAAATGTATTATTTAGGTAAATTTTTTATTCGTACTTGCTATTAATAGTTGTATTATATATAATACATAGAATACACATAAATTATTCAAATTTTATTCAAAAAATTCTTATTAATCTCTGCCAGAAAGAGGATGTGGTATTATTGGCCAAATATATTACAAAACGTGTAGGGTATGCATTACTTACGTTACTTGTACTTGTTACAATAACTTTTTTTATGATGCGTGCACTTCCGGGAGACCCGTTTATAGGTGAGAAAGCACTACCACCTGCTACCATGCGTGCGCTGGAAGTAAAATACGGGCTTGATAAACCTTTGTGGGAACAATTTGGTATTTACCTTATGAACACCATAAAAGGAGACCTTGGCCTTTCATTACACTACAACCGCCCGGTTAACGATATTATTGGGCAATCTTTTCCATATTCTGCAGAGCTTGGCCTGCGGGCCCTTATTTTTGCAATTACCATGGGTATATTACTTGGTATTGTTGCGGCAGTAAACCGTGGCACCAAGTGGGACACCGCGTCGATGTCTCTTGCGGTTATCGGCGTTTCTATACCCAGTTTTATTATAGGCGCACTATTGCAATACTTCCTTGGGCTTAAAGTGCGGCAATGGTTCGGAATTGTGCTTTTCCCAATTTCCGGGTGGAACACTGAAATGGCGAAAATTTTACCGGCGTTTGCACTTTCACTTGGCTCGCTTGCACAAATTAGCCGCTTGATGAGAACCTCAATGCTTGATGTTCTCTCACAAGATTATATAAAAACCGCAAAAGCCAAGGGTTTGTCTGAACGGCAGATTATATGGAAGCATGCGGTGCGCAACGCTATTATGCCTATTATTACGGTAGTAGGGCCTATAGCGGCGGCGGTACTTACAGGTTCTTTTGTTGTAGAACAAATTTTTAACATACCGGGTATGGGTAAATTTTTCGTTCTTAGTATACAAGTGCAAGACTACACGATGATAGCTGGAACTACACTTTTCTACGGGGCATTTCTTGTTCTTGCAAACTTGATAGTTGATATTCTTTATGGCGTTGTGGACCCACGCGTAAACTTAGAAGGCGGAAAGGAGTGATACTGTGGATAAATCTTTTAATGAAAAAAGAACAAAAGCAGATTTTGAATGGATAGGACCGGATACAGAGCATGCTGAAGTTATTAGCCGCCCCAGTATCAGCTACTGGAAAGATGGTTTTACACGTCTTTCACGCAATAAGGTTGCCATGGTTTGTATTACGCTTTTAGTAATAATTCTTTTAGGTGCACTAATAATTCCGGAGTTTGCACCATATACTATGTCAGAACAACACATAACACATACCTCAAAAGGTTGGATGTTTACAGACCCGATTGATGGGCATGTGCATATATTTGGAACTGACGCCCTTGGCAGAGATATTTTTGTGCGTATATGGAGCGGCGCCAGGGTTTCAATGTTTATTGCATTTACAGCAGTTGCAATTAACTTTTTAATTGGCGTTATATACGGCGGTATTGCAGGGTACTTTGGCGGTATGGTTGATATTATTCTAATGCGTATTGTTGAAATTATAAACGGTATACCTTACCTTATGATTGTTATTTTGCTTATGACAATTATGAAACCCGGGATAAAAACTATTATTATTGCGTATGCGGCAGTAGGGTGGACAGGTATGGCCCGCCTTGTGCGTGGGCAAATAGTTGGCCTTAAAGAGCAAGAGTTTGTTATTGCCGCAAAAGCAATGGGGGCTTCGCCCGCGCGTATTATTGCAAAGCACCTTTTTCCCAATATATTAAGCGTTGTTATTATTAATATAACACTTGCTATACCAAGTGCTATTTTTACTGAGGCGTTTCTTTCCTTCATAGGGCTTGGCGTACCTATTCCCGGCGCATCTTGGGGTACCATGGCAAACGAGGGTGTTCGTGTGTTTCAACAATACCCAATACAGCTTTTTGTACCCGCAATTTTTATAAGCACAGCAATGCTTTCTTTCAACCTTTTAGGCGATGCGCTGAGAGATGCATTTGACCCGAAATTAAGGAGGTAAAGGAAAATGAAAGATGTTTTACAAGTAGAAAATCTTCATGTTTCGTTTGACTCTTACGCGGGTGAAGTACATGCCGTACGTGGCGTAAACTTTGAAGTGAAAGAAAGTGAAGTGCTTGCTATAGTTGGTGAGTCCGGCTCAGGCAAAAGTGTTACAGCACAAACCATTATGAAACTTAACCCAATGCCTCCTGCCCGCATTAAAGAAGGCGTAATTAATCTAGACGGAATAGATATTGTAAAAGCAAGTGAAAAAGAGATGCAAACTATTCGCGGCAAATTAGTTTCTATGATTTTTCAAGACCCAATGACATGTTTGAACCCTACCATGAAAGTTGGTAAACAGCTTACAGAAGCTATTGTTATTCACCAAAAAATTACAAAAGAAGAAGCAAAAAAACAAGCTATAGAACTTTTGGAATTGGTACAAATACCAAACGCGGCGGAACGTGCTGAGCAATATCCGCATCAGTTTTCAGGCGGTATGCGCCAACGTGTTATGATAGCTATGGCACTCTCTTGCAACCCTAAACTACTGATTGCAGATGAGCCTACTACAGCGCTTGACGTTACTATACAAGCACAAATTATGCAGTTGATGCGTAAAATAAAAGATGAAATAAAAACGGCTATTATACTAATTACCCACGACCTTGGTGTTGTGGCGACCTTGGCAGACAAAGTTGCAGTTATGTATGCAGGTGTAATTGTA
>JGI994J12354_10003850_pt1 | contig 13774 bp, 9 predicted proteins | sample IntmicLarv3ML3BL_FD_12354 | JGI IMG/M metagenome (IMG submission 12354)
AGCATCGTAAGCTGGCACGAAATTTTCTAACATTTTGCTGGCACAAGTTGTACGGATACCTTTCGTACAAATATTATCTTTGATTGCGACAGGTACACCTGCTAGTGTGGGCAAGGACTGCTTCTTCATGCGCAGTGTATCGATTGCTTTTGCAGAGTTAAGTGCTGTTTCTTCTGTTAAAGTAAGAAATGTATTATATTTGCTATCTGTTTGTTTAATCTGCGTTAAGTATGCACGTGTCACTTCCTCAGAAGATAGTTGTTTTTCACTCATAGCATGTGATAAAGTGCTTATGTTCATATTTAAAATATCTGACATTGTTTTCATCTCCTTTATTCTACTACGCGTGGCACGAGTATAAAATTGTCCATAGTTGCAGGTGCACCGTCTAGTAACCAGTCATTTCCAGTTGATTCGGCTGCGATATCATCACGAAATACATTGTGTAATGGCAGGGTATGAGCAGTTGGTTCAATTCCTGTCGTGTCTATTGTAGCGAGTGTGTCAGCAAATGCGACAATTTCTTGCATATCGAGTTCCATAGCTTTTTTTTCTTCGGCAGATAAGGTGAGTCTTGCTAGCTTGCTTACATGGTCTACATCAATCGTCTGTCTGTTTTTTTGCGCTGTTTTTTGGGCTTGCGCTGTTCCAGCGTTGCCTTGTAAAGAGATACCGAGTACATTTAGTTGTTCCTCGTCTACACCACCAGGTGCTTGGGTAAGTGGACAAGAGGCGTCTTTTGTTTTTGGAAATGCAAGGACATCTCTTAAGGAATCGACTTCAAGTAACAGCATAGCCAAGCGATCTAAACCAAATGCAAACCCACCATGTGGTGGTGTTCCAAAACTAAAGGCACGTATCAAAAAGCCAAAGCGTTCTTCTAGCTCTTCAGATGAAAAGCCAAGTGCGTGGAACATTTTTTCTTGCACTTCGCTATCATGAATACGAATACTGCCACTGCCAAGCTCCACACCATTTAACACAACATCATAAGCTTGTGCACGCACAGCCGCAGGGTCGGTTTCTAATTTTGCCACATCTTCAGGATAGGGCATAGTAAATGGGTGATGGCTGGAAATGTAACGCTTTTCTTCCTCTGAATATTCAAACTGTGGAAAATCTGTAATAAAGAGAAAACGAAAATCGTTTGGCTTTCGCAAGTGGAACATATCAGCAACATCAAGGCGTAAACGACCTAAAACACGACGAACAGTGGAGAGTTTGTCAGCACAAAAGAGAATAAAGTCGCCAGCCTTTGCATTTGTAGTCTGTAAAATAACTTGAATATCGGCCTCTGAGAAATATTTTGTCAAAATAGAATAAGGCGTGCCATCTTCTCGCACAGCAATCCAAGCCATACCATTTGCACCATAACTCTCGGCATTTGCAGTCAAAGTGGCAATTTCGCTCCGTGTCATATCACTGTGTCCTTTGACATTGATAGCACGAACAACGCCACCATTTGCAATCACTTTTTGGAACACTTGAAAGCTACAGTTTTTTAATGCGTCGGTCAATTCTACAATCGGTAAATCGAAACGAATATCAGGTTTATCAGAACCATATAAGTCCATAGATTCGTGCCAAGTCAAGCGTGGAAACTGTTCGGTGATTTCTCTGTCCATCACTTTGTAGAAGATATGCTTAAATAGTTGTTCTAACATTTGCAAAATATCTTCTTGCTCCACAAATGACATTTCAATATCCACTTGTGTAAACTCGGGCTGTCTATCTGCTCGTAAATCTTCATCACGAAAACAACGTGCTACTTGATAATAACGGTCAACACCACCAACCATAAGAAGTTGTTTGAAAATCTGTGGTGATTGTGGCAGTGCATAAAAATTACCATTGTGAATACGGCTAGGAACAAGGTAATCTCTAGCACCCTCTGGAGTTGACTTTGTAAGCATAGGTGTTTCTACAAATAGAAAGTCTGTATCATCTAAGTAATCTTGTGTAGCCTTTTGGATACGGTGTTTGAAACGAAGATTATGTTGCATATTAGAGTGACGGAGGTCTAAATAACGATACTGCAAACGTAAATCTTCGCGAACATTGGTATCTTCTAAAGCAAATGGAAGTTTGTCAGAGCGGGAGAGTACAGTAATTTGTGTTGCTCGTAACTCGATTTCACCAGTGGAAATTTTGGGATTGCGTGTAGACTCGTCACGTAACATGAGCGTACCACTAACAGCAATAACACTTTGATTGCTTAAATGTGTGGCGATTTCAAAGCCAGCCTCGCCAACATCTTGTAAATCAAAGACAACTTGGAGAATACCCGTTTTATCATATAAATCAATAAATAAGATTCCTCCCATGTCTCGCTTGGTTGTAACCCAACCACAGGCTTTTATTTTTTTCCCTAGTTGTTCTTTTGTAAATTTCCCACAATACGTATCTCTTAGCAATGTTATATCCTCCTTTTACGTAAAAAAACCTCTCGCTCCCTTGTATACAAATACAAAGGGGCGAAAGGTCTATATAATCCTTGCGCGGTACCACCCTACTTGACAAATATGTCATCTCATCAGCACAATCATGCTTATTCGCTATAACGCGCGACTCGCGTCCGATTCTACTCACATTAGATATATAGTATGCTTTCTTTCGGAAACTCAGAGGTGTTATTCACTGTAGGTTATATGCTATGCTTTCACCATTCATAGCTCGCTGCATGGATACCTAAGTTACTTGACTCTTCACAGTTTTATATGGTATTAAATATAAAATAAGTATATCCTTAGTGAAAAAAATTGTCAATAGTAAAAAATTGAAAAGGAAAGCTTTAAGGTGTACAATAGAAGTGGAAATGAAGCAATGGTATAACTGTTATTATAAATGATGTGAGGAGAACGACACGATGTTTCGGAAGATTTGGAGTTATTTTGGACATAATAAAAAATATGCAGTGATAGCAACAGCATTCGTTATTTTAGAAACAATACTTGAGTTGATGATTCCTATGGTTATGGTAGAACTTGTGGATATTGGCATAAAAAATAAAGACGTAGATTTTATTCTTCAAAAAGGAATTGTGATGTTACTTTTAGCAGTTCTATCACTTGGGGCAGGATTGCTCTATGCAAGATTTGCAGCACTGGCAGGTCAGGGACTAGGTGCGAATGTGCGAGAAATGCTTTACAAAAAAATGCAGCAATTTTCATTTTTTAACATGGATAATTTTACAGAATCGTCTTTGGTTACAAGAATCACAAGTGATGTGACGGTCATACAAGGAACGGTAGGGCAGGGAATTAGGCCACTTGCAAGGGGACCGGTAATGGCAGTAGTATCTTGTATTCTCGCACTTAGATTAAATGCAAGCATTGCATTTATATTTTTGATTTCAGCACCAATTTTAGGGATAACTGTTTATTTTGTGATTCGTGCAACCAAACCGTGGTATCAGAAAACACAAAAAATGTTAGACAATATAAATCTAAAAGTGCAAGAAACGCTATTGGCTATTCGCGTTGTGAAATCTTATGTAACTGGAAAGAGTGAAGAATGTAATTTTGCAAAGATTACCAAAGAATATCAAGAGGTTTCACAACAAGCTTTTCATTTTTCAGTTATGAATGCGCCACTTTTACAAATTTCTATGTATGCCACAACCGTAGCACTTTTGTGGGTTGGGGGAGGCATGATTCCAGATAGACTACAGGTAGGAGAATTAATGGCTTGTTTAAGCTATGTGCTACAAATATTAAATGGCTTGATGATGTTTTCCTTTGTCTTTACCATGCTTATGCGTGCCATCGTTTCGATAGAGCGTGTTGAAGAGGTGTTAAATGAAGAAATAGACATGAAAGAAACGTCTTTTGATACACATAAGATTCAAAAAGGAGAGATAAGATTTGAAAATGTCAGTTTTAAGTATAACCAAAAGGCAAGCGAAAATGTGCTTACAAATATTGACTTACACATTGAGGCAGGCGAAACGGTAGGAATTGTTGGTGGAACAGGGGCGGCAAAATCATCTCTTGTACAGCTAATTCCAAGATTATATGATGTAAGTGCAGGGTGCATTCAAATTGATGGAGTAGATGTAAAGGATTATACGCTGAAAAATTTAAGAGAACAAATCGGCATTGTACTGCAAAAGAGTCTGCTTTTTTCGGGTACGATTCGAGAAAATTTGCAGTGGGGTGATTCATTTGCAAATGATAGTGCATTAGATAAGGTTTGTGAAATTGCTTGCATAGATGAATTTATCAAACAGTTACCAAAAGGCTATGACACAGAGTTAGGGCAAGGAGGCGTTAATTTGTCGGGAGGTCAAAAGCAGAGACTTTGTATAGCGAGAACATTACTAAAACGACCTCAAATTTTAATTTTTGATGATACGACGAGTGCAGTGGATACGGCGACAGAATTAACAATACGAACGAGAATGGAACATGAATTACAAGGAATAACGAAACTGATTATTAGCCAAAGAGTTTCTTCGGTTATGCACGCACAAAAGATATTGGTTCTTCGTGATGGAAAAATAGATGCGATAGGCAAACATGAGGAATTAGTAGAGTATAACGAAATCTATAGAAACATGTACGAAACACAGAAGAAAGGAGCGATTCTATAATGAGCAACTTTCTAAGAGTTATGCAGTATGTAAAGAAACATATATTGCAATTTTGTATCATTGTTTTTTTTACGATGATAAGTGCAACGGCAAATGTTATGGGAACCTATATGCTGACACCGATTATTGATGATTATATTATCCCAAGAAATCTACAAGGGCTAGGGAAGATGATTGTTTTGCTTGCCCTAATGTATGCATTAGGAGCGCTTGCAACTTACATTTATACGCAAATTATGGTTGTCTTAGCACAGAAGATTATCAAAGAATTGAGAGATGATGTATTTGCGAAAATACAGAAACTACCAATTAAGTTCTTTGACAAAACGCCACATGGAGATATCATGAGTTGCCTAACGAATGATATGGAAGTTTTAAATGAGGCACTTAATAATAGTTTGACAAATATTATTTATAATATCATCGTTTTAGTAGAGACGGTTATCGTTATGTTTCTATTAGATATACGACTTTCTGTAGTGGTATTTGTTTTCTTGATGTTGATGTTTACATTTATTCGACATTCTATGAAGAAGAGTCGGAAGTATTTTGGTAGACAACAAGATGTTATGGGAGAGTTCACAGGTTTTGTTGAGGAAGAAATCGCAGGCGCAAAAGTGGTGAAAATCTTTAACAGAGAAGAAGAAAATTTGAAAAAATTTGCACATTATAATGAAAATGTGCGTGTAATTGGTGTACGTGCAGCATCTTATGCAGGCATGATTATGCCATCGGTGATTGGCATTAGTTATCTGAATTATGCGATTTCGGCATGTCTTGGAGGTATGTTTGTGCTACGTGGCTTGATTGGTGTTGGACAACTGACGGCATACTTGGTATATGTAAGGCAGGCAGCACTGCCTGTAAATCAATTTTCAATGCAATTAAACACACTACTTTCTGGACTTGCAGGAGCAGGGCGAATATTTGCAATCATAGATCAAGAGGAGGAATGCGACGAGGGAAGTGTTGTAGCAGTACAAGAAAGTGATGGAAATTTTGTATGGCTGAATACAAAGACGAAAGAACGTAGGGAATTGGCAGGGAAGATAGAACTTCAAGATGTTACATTTCGATATGACAGTAGTCGTACTACGCTGAAAAATGTCAATTTGCACGCTAAGTTAGGGGAGAAAATTGCATTTGTCGGCTCTACAGGAGCAGGGAAAACGACCATTGCAAATTTGTTGAATCGTTTTTATGATATTGAAGAGGGTACGATTTTATATGATGGCATTGATATACGAGATATCAAAAAAGAAGATTTAAGACGCACGATGTCTGTAGTTTTGCAAGATACGAATTTATTTACAGGCACGATAGAAGAAAATATTCGTTATGGAAAAAGAGATGCAACAAAAGAAGAGGTCATAGCTGCAGCAAAGTTATCGAACGCAGATAGTTTTATACGTAGACTTCCACATGGATATGAAACATTACTTAGTCATGGTGGTGGGAATTTAAGTCAAGGGCAAAGACAGTTAATTGCGATTGCCAGAGCAGCCATTATAAATCCTACGATATTGATATTAGATGAGGCGACAAGTTCGATAGATACATATACTGAAAAATTAATTGAGTCGGGCATGGATAAACTTATGCAAGGAAGAACGGTATTTGTGATTGCGCATAGGCTCTCTACAGTAAGAAATGCAGATGCAATTTTGGTATTAGATGCAGGAGAAATTATTGAGCGTGGAGGACATACACAATTAGTTGAGCAAAGAGGCGTTTATTACCAGTTGTACACAGGGCAATTTGAATTGAGTTAGGAACAAGTTAGGTAATGAGGTTGATATAAATGCTATTCACTTGAAGTATGTGGTTGAAGTTTAAGTTCCCAGAAAAGGGAGGATGCCGAGAATCGCGTTAGCAATCTCGGCATGTATTATGAAAAAGTTATTCTAAATAGTATGTTATACTAGATAGTAATATTTTCGGTCAGATATCTTTCATCTGATAAACATAGTATACAAGCTAGAAATGAAGAAAAAATGTTTATTAAATGAAAGATTTTTTAATGTTAAATGAACAAATTATGAACAACAACTATTCATGATTTTTATTGTTCATTTGAAAAAAATCATTTATACTATTGATAGAAGTGACAGCATATTTGACTTAGAGAGGAGAGACTAGCATGAAAGTAGGAATTGTATCGAGTAGATTTCAAATATTGCATTTGAAACATATAGAATATATTTTGGCGGCGAAGATGAGATGTGAACGTTTGTACATTGGAATTGAGGAGCCAGATAACATATATATAGAACAGTTGCATGAAGAACAATTAAGTGAAGAGCAGTTATACGGAGAACGAATACATAAAGAAGAGTTAAGCGTAAAACCAAAATGGAACTTGGAGAACCCGCTTACATATATTGAACGTCATGAAATGCTCTCTCAAGCATTGTTAGAGTTTGGAATGGAGAAAACAGAATTTGACATTCTTCCATTTCCGATTCATCATGCAGAGTATGTATTGCAATATGTACCTCAAAAGGCAACATATTTTCTAGGCGTTTCCACAAGTGCAGATAGACAAAAGAGGAGAACGTTAAAGAAATTAAACATAAAAACAGAAGTTTTGTGGGAGCGAGATTCATCGACTCGTGGAATTACAGAAACAGAAGTTTTGGACATGGTTATTAATGATGAAAAATGGGAAAAACAGGTTCCGAAATCAACGGTCAAATATATGAAACAAAGAAAATTAATACAAAAAATTAAGGACTTAGCTGTAGAAAGCTAAGTCCTTTGTTCAATGTTTTTACACATTACGAATAGTGGTTCCAATATTACCTTTGATACTTTCTTTTAGCTTGTCAAACCCAGTGATAATAGCTTTTCGTCCCTCACGTTTTTCGACAAATGAGACAGAAGCCTCAAACTTAGGGAGCATATTGTAAACACCGAAATGTCCCTCTTCCATATATTGTCTTGCTTCATTTACGGTGATTTCATCAAGTTGCTTTTCAACAGAGGTACCATGATCTAAACAAACTCTGTCTACGCTTGTTAAGATAATCAGTTCGTCTGCGTCAACGAGTTCGGCTAGCTTTCCAGCAGTTAAGTCTTTTTCGATAATTGCACTAGCACCTGTTAATTTTCCGTCTTTTTCTAAAACAGGAATTCCCCCACCACCACAAGCGATTACAATCTGGTCAGCATCGAGCAGAGCGTTGATTGCGTCGATTTCTACAATATCAATAGGGTGTGGTGCAGAGACGATACGGCGAAAACCTTTTCCAGGTTCCTCTACCACATAATTTCCTTTTTTCTTTTCTTCGGTTGCTTCTTGAGCAGTCATGAAACGTCCTAAAATCTTCGTTGGCATACGAAATGCTTTGTCAGCAGAGTCAACGACAACTTGTGTTAAAATTGTACTAACAGCTTTAGTAATGCCACGTTCTATCAACTCTTCGCGAATGGCATTTTGTAAATCGTACCCAATATATCCTTGACTCATGGCAGCGCACACAGACATTGGCGCTGCTGTATAGTCGTTGTGTGATGTTCCAAATTCATTCATAGCAGTATGAATCATGCCTAATTGTGGGGCATTGCTATGTGTAATTGCTACTTGATAACCTTGTTCAACCAAGTCAGCGATTGATTTTGCAGAATTTTTAACTGCTACAATTTGTTCAGGGAGAGTGACACCAAGTGCACGGTGTCCTAGTGCTACGACAACTCTTTTTTTCATAAATGCATACCTCGATTTCCTTTTTGATTAACGATACCATCAGTATAGTACGTTTTTCGGCAAAAGGCAATGTTTTTGCATTCCACTTGCAAATGTTGCACTTATAAGAATTTATAAGGAAAATAAAATAGTCTACGGAGAACTTATAAGATATAATAAAAACAAAGTTTAGCCCCATGTTCAATATCAAAGGAGGTATCGTATGAAGTTATTATCTATACAAGAAGAATTAAAAAGTAGTGCCTATCATGGTCGTGGAATTATGTTAGGAAAGAGTAAAGATGCAAAATGTGCAGTAGTTGCTTATTTTATCATGGGAAGAAGTGAGAATAGCCGAAATCGTATATTTGTAAAAGACGGAGAGGGTATTCGCACGCAAGCATTTGATGAAAAAAAGCTAACAGATCCAAGTCTGATTATCTATGCACCAGTGAAAATGTTAGGTACAAAATTAATTGTTTCAAATGGTGACCAAACGGACACGATTTATGATGGTATGGACAGCCAGTTGACGTTTGAACAATCTCTTAGAACTAGAGAGTTTGAACCAGATGCACCTAATTATACACCACGTATTTCAGGCGTTTTACATTTAAAAGAGGGAGGGTGTAATTATGCACTTTCTATATTAAAGAAAATGTCAGGTGAGGGGAATTCTTGTAATCGTTATACATTTGCCTACGAAAATGTAGTGGCAGGTGAGGGGCACTTTATCCACACTTATCAGCGAGATGAAAACCCATTGCCAAGTTATGAGGGAGAACCAAAGCGTATTGCGATTACGGAGAATATTGACGAGTTGACAGCAACGCTATGGGATAGCTTAAACGCCGAAAATAAAGTATCTCTATTTGTTCGATATATTGATATTGCAACAGGAAAAATGGAAACTCGTATTGTAAATAAGAATAAGTAGAAATAAGTAAGTCAAAAGATGTAAACACAAATAAGCAAATAAAAACAAGTGAGGAAAATGACTGTGAAAAAATTTGAATTGAAATATGGCTGCAATCCAAATCAAGTACCATCTCAAATTTATACCAATGACGGCAGAGAACTACCATTTGAAATCTTATGTGGGAGGGCAGGCTATATCAACTTTTTGGACGCATTGAATGCATGGCAATTAGTAAGCGAATTGAAAAGAGCAACGGGCTTGCCAGCAGCAACATCTTTTAAGCATGTATCGCCAGCAGGGGCAGCAGTTGGTTTGCCACTTAGTGATACATTGGCAAAAATTTATTGGGTAGAGGACATGGAAGAACTCTCGCCACTAGCCTGTGCTTATGCAAGGGCAAGAGGTGCAGATAGAATGTCCTCTTTTGGTGATTTTATCGCATTGTCAGATACTTGTGATGAGGATACTGCAAAGCTTATTAAGCGAGAAGTATCAGATGGGGTGATTGCACCAGCTTATGAAGAAAAAGCACTCGAAATATTGAAACAAAAGAAGAACGGCAATTATAATATAATTCAAATGGACAAGGACTATCAGCCAAACAAGATTGAGAAGAAAGATGTATTTGGTATTACATTTGAGCAGGGAAGAAATGAGTTAATCATTGATGATACGATGTTTTCGCAGATTGTGACAGAAAATAAAGAAATTAGCGAAGAGGCAAAAAGAGATATGGCAATTTCGATGATTACATTAAAATATACACAATCTAATTCGGTATGTTATGTTAAGGACGGTCAAACAATCGGTGTAGGTGCAGGACAACAATCACGCATTCACTGCACAAGACTTGCAGGAAATAAAGCAGATAATTGGTTTTTGAGACAAGCACCAGAGGTGCTTGGGCTTTCCTTTGTAGATGGCATTGGTCGTGCTGATAGGGATAATGCCATAGACTTATATGTGGGAGAGAATACGAAAGAAGTGCGTGCAGATGGAAATTGGCAACGCATTTTTAAGACAAGACCAACAGATTTTACAGCAGAAGCAAAAAGAGCATGGTTGAATAAATTGACAGGCGTGACACTTGGTTCAGATGCATTTTTCCCATTTGGTGATAATATAGAAAGAGCCTACGAAAGTGGTGTGACCTATGTTGCGCAAGCAGGTGGTTCGGTACGAGATGATAATGTAATTGATACATGCAATAAATATAAGATGGTTATGGCATTTACAGGCATTCGCCTATTTCATCATTAAGAAATTGTTCAGGAAATTATTCGGGTGTATTTCTTGTATTTTTGCTATATGCGTGGTATGATAAGCGAGGTGAAAAATGCGTTTACATAGCATAGTATAGCAATGGAAATGGAGATATGCGAATGAACAATTATGATGTGATTATCATAGGAGCAGGACCGTCAGGGATTTTCTGCGCCTACGAACTAATTGACAAGAACCCAGAACTAAAAGTGTTAATGCTTGAAAAAGGACGTTCGATAGAAAAGCGAAACTGTCCAAAGAGACAAACGAAAGTATGTATCGGTTGCAAACCTTGTTCGATTACGACTGGCTTTGCAGGAGCAGGAGCATTTTCAGATGGAAAACTTTCTTTGTCGCCAGATGTAGGAGGCACATTGCCAGAAATTCTTGGCTATGAACATACAGAAGAATTATTAAAGGCAGCAGATGATATTTATTTAAAATTTGGTGCAGATGAAAAGATATATGGTTTAGAAGAAATGGAGGCAATCGAACGTATTCGTACAAAAGCGATACAAGCGAATCTAAAGCTTATTGAATGTCCAATTCGTCATTTAGGAACCGAAGAGGGCTATAAGATTTACACAAGATTGCAAGAACACCTTATAGAACAAGGTGTGGAAATTAAATTTATGACGATGGTGAAGAATATTATCATTGAAGATAATGTTGCAAAAGGTGTCGTAACAGATAAGAATGAAACATTTTATGCAAAAGATATTGTATCTGGTGTGGGACGTGAGGGTTCTGAATGGTTTTCACACATTTGCAAAGAACATGATATTCAAACGAAGAACGGAACCGTTGATGTTGGCGTGCGTGTAGAAGTGCGCGATGAAATCATGAAAGAGTTAAACGAGAAGTTATACGAGGCAAAATTGGTGTACTATACACCGACCTTTGATGATAAAGTACGTGTATTTTGCACCAATCCATCGGGAGAGGTGGCGACAGAATACTATGAGGGTGGTCTAGCAGTTGTAAATGGCCATGCCTATAAGTCACAGGATATGAAAACGCAAAATACAAACTTTGCGCTGTTGGTTTCAAAGAATTTTACAGAACCTTTCAAATCTCCAATAGAATATGGAAAACACATTGCACAGTTAGGGAATATGTTGTGTGATGGACGAATTTTGTTGCAACGTTATGGTGATTTTAGACGTGGTAGACGTACAACAGAAGAGCGTTTGTTAAGAAATAATATTACACCGACACTCAAGGACGCTGTGCCAGGTGACTTGTCATTAGTATTTCCACACCGTATTATGGTTGCACTAGACGAGATGATTCAAGCACTTGATAAAGTAACACCAGGAATGGCGAGTGATGAAACATTGCTCTATGGAGTGGAAGTGAAGTTCTACTCAAATAAAGTAGTGGTTGATACGAATTTTAAGACAAGTATACAAGGACTGCGCGCGATGGGTGACGGAGCTTCTGTTACACGTGGACTGCAGCAGGCGTCTGCAAATGGAATCTCGGTAGCGAGAAGTATTATGGACGGCAAATAAACGATTGTAAATCGACACATAGACGAAGTAGGAGATGATTATGGGAAAATATTTTGGAACAGATGGTTTTCGAGGTGAGGCAAATAAAGACTTAACAGTAGAACACGCATTTAAGGTGGGGCGCTATTTAGGTTGGTATTATGGACAAGAGCATAAGGCAAGAGTCGTGATTGGAAAAGATACAAGAAGAAGTAGCTATATGTTTGAAGATGCGCTAGCAGCAGGGTTGACATCATCGGGAGCAGACGTACATTTACTACACGTAACGACAACGCCAAGTGTTTCTTATGTAACACGTACAGAAGAGTTCGATTGTGGAATCATGATTTCTGCAAGCCATAACAAATTCTATGATAATGGAATCAAGTTATTGAATTGCAATGGTGAAAAGATGGACGCACAAGTAGAATCACAAGTGGAAGCATACATTGATGGCGAAATTGAAGAAATTCCATATGCAACAAGACAAAATATAGGCTGTACCATAGATTATTCAGTAGGACGTAACCGTTATACAGGACATTTGATTGCACTTGCAACACGTTCGTTTAAGAATATGCGTGTTGGACTGGATTGTTCAAATGGAAGTGCATTTGAAATTGCAAAGAGTGTATTTGATGCATTAGGAGCGAGAACATACGTAATCAATAATGCTCCAGATGGCTTAAACATCAATGAAAATTGTGGTTCAACACATCTAGAAGTGTTGCAAAAATATGTACTAGAACGCGACTTAGATATCGGTTTTGCATACGATGGTGATGCAGATAGATGTTTGATTGTTGACGAAAAAGGGAACCAAGTAGATGGGGACTTAATTCTTTACATTTGTGGAAAGTATTTGAAAGAAAAAGGTAGATTGAACAAAGATACGATTGTGACAACAATCATGTCGAATATCGGCTTGTATAAGGCGTGCGACAAGGCTGGTATCAAGTATGAAAAAACAGCCGTTGGTGATAAGTATGTATATGAAAATATGGTGCAAAATAATTATTCACTAGGTGGAGAGCAATCGGGACATATTATTTTTGGGAAATATGCGACAACAGGTGATGGAATCTTAACATCATTAAAAGTGATGGAAGTGTTGTTGGAAACGAAAAAACCACTTTCAGAATTGGCAGGCGAAGTAAAAATCTTCCCACAATGTTTGAAAAATGTGCATGTTGTTGATAAAGAAAAAGCAAGAAATAATGCAGAAGTACAGGCAGCAGTAGCAGAGGTGGAGAAACAGCTTGGCGATAATGGACGAATTTTGGTGCGTGAAAGTGGTACAGAACCAGTAATGCGTGTTATGGTAGAGGCAAGTGACAATGCAACCTGTGAGGCGTGTGTTGATAAAGTGATTCAAGTGATTTATGCACAAGGACTTGCAGCAGCGAATTAATCGTGTGTGAGTGATATAAAGATATAATAGAGGGACTTTGCTTGTGAAAATGAGTGAAGTCCTCTTTTTGTGAGCGAAACGTTATTATTTCTTTGGAAAATTTTGTGCAATGTTTCGGGGTGTAACCTCTTGAAATCTGCAAGGTATTTTATTATCATAAGACCTACTAGATATTCTATTCATATGTTTTTTAAGCAAATCAAGTGTCCGTTTCGGACAGTCATTCCAGAAGTGAGAAACGAAGAAGTAAAAATGAAGAGGAAAGAAACGAAGAAAGTAAGAAACGAAGAAAGTAAGAAACGAAGAAAGTAAGAAATGAAGAAAGCTAAGAAACGAAGAAGAAAGAAATGAAGAAAGTAAAAAGGAAGAAAGCTAAGAAACGAAGAAGTAGAAAGGAGTAAGATTGATCCAA
>JGI994J12354_10003851_pt1 | contig 13771 bp, 15 predicted proteins | sample IntmicLarv3ML3BL_FD_12354 | JGI IMG/M metagenome (IMG submission 12354)
GTCATGGTTATACAATGTCAAATAGGAGGTGGTAGTATTAAGGCAGTAACAATTCGATTTTCTGATAAATTGCATAAAACTATAAAATTTCATTTGATAGAAAATGAAAAATCTTTTCAAGAATACATCATTAGTCTTGTGAAAAAAGATTTGGAGTTTAAAGATGAAGATGATGATTTATCAGATTATTTGAAGAAATAAAAAAGCACCTGTGACTTTATCTTGGCGGATAAACAGGTACTTCTTTTGCCCCAACTCAAAAGAGTAGGTAAATTTATTATACCTATTTTAATTTGAGTTGTCAAAACCAAATTTTTATAGGTATTTTTTTAATGTCAAAAAATAAAAAATTATGCATAGGAGGAAATAAATTTATGAGAAACAATAAGCAAACAAATCAAAATGGAAACAAAAATGCGGTGACTACAATCGATAATCAAAGCAATAGTAACAGCGAACTTAGTTTAACAACGATAATATATAACAATGAGCCTGTTATAACAACCGAACAACTTGCGCAAGTTTACAAATCAGATGTCGATAATATTCAAAAAAATTTTAAAAGAAACGAAAAATATTTTGAAAAAGGAATACACTACTTTTTCTTAGAAGGTGCTGAACTAAGGGCTTTCAAGAACTGCCCGACTAATAGTCGGTCAGTTAATAAACATACAAGAAACCTTATTTTGTGGACACATCAAGGTGCAACTAGACACTGTAAACTTGTTGGCACGAAACAAGCTTGGCAACAATTTGATGTACTTGAAAGAAATTATTTCAACAAAATTAACAAGCCAAATATCCCACAAGAATTTTTAGACCAAATGCCTAAAAATTATCCTGATGCATTGATTTCATATGCCGAAGCATTAAGAGAAAATGAAGTTCTACAAGAAGATAACAGGCTTCTTGAAAGCGAAAATATAAAATTATCCTCTGAGAAAGAACAACTGCTCCCAAGAGCCGCTAATTGGGAAACATTTACTAACACTAATGATTTATACACAATCAAAGAATTTGTGGCTTTGGCTGATACAGGGTTGGGAAGAACTAAAATGTTTGATTTTATGAGAAAAGAAAATTTTATATTGAAGAATGTTGACAATGAGAATTTGCCGTATCAACAATATGCAGATTCAGGACATTTCAAAACAAAAATGACTCGACGTCATAACGGTACACTTTATCAACAATTGATGATATCGCCCAAAGGTATGAATCTTGTTTTGAAGAGACTTCATGATAAGCAAATGATTGATTCGGAACAATTAACTGAGATGAAGAAACTTGCTTTAGGTTTGCAAAAAAATGATTCGGCGGAGGTTTCTGTATGATTCAAATAATTGATTTAGCAAACAGATTAAGAAGTTTCAAAATCAAAACAATATTGAATCATGGTACAGTGTCGAGTTTTATACCAACGCATTCGGTACTGGTTGAAATAAGCGATTGTGAGGAAGTGATTATAATAATAATTGATGGTAATACTGAGATGTTTATTCCTAAGGAAGATATTGTAGACGCTTTGGATTGCGTTAATAGAGAAAATCATATTCAAATTACTTTTAAAAATGGTGATTATATTGAGTTCTTTGGTTAGTAGATAACTAAATAAAAAAGACTAGACTTAAAAACCTAGTCTTTTTTATTTGAAAGAAAGGCGGTGAGAAGATAGAAGATAACAACATTAATAATTTAAACGAACTAAACAATAATGCTCCTGTTGAATTAAACAACTTAGATGATAATTTCATTGAATTAAACAATATGTTTTTTTCATCTGATATGAATTATACATCTCTACATGGACACATTTATTCAAAATATCAGATTGATAATATCATTAACAATCCAGATTATTACCATGTAGAAAAATGTAAAATAATAGACATGATGATGAAAAGTTCCGGAATAGTATCTAACGTAATATTGAAATCGAAAGCCTTGCCGTTATTATCACATATAGTTATGCCGAATAAATGCAACGATAATAATTTCAAGAATGTTCAAAAAGCTTATAAATTCCTAAGAGATTTACATCATGAACTATATACCCGAGACGGATTGCGGAATTATCTGGCTTACGGTGAAGCGGTGTATTATTTACAACATAAAGAAAATAAGCCTTCTCTGATACCACTTGATAAACAATATATTAAATTTGAGGGTTTAAAGAATAATGAGTTTATTGTTAGTTTTAACCTTGATTATTTTGACGACCAAGTGAACATTGAAAGAAGTAATTATGACAATGAATTGGAAGTTGTAGATATATTACGCAATTATCCTAAAGAATTTGCGGCGGCTTATCATAAATACAAGAACAACATGTCAATTAGAAACCAATGGTTTTTATTGGATAGAAATAAAACATTTGCTGTTAAACGTGGTATTTTGGACAGTGAACATGGGGAATCTCTGATAATGCCTGTAATAAAGGATATATTATTTTCAAAAGAATACATTGAATCTCTTAGGGATAATATTAGAGATAATTCCAGTCAAATTTGGGGATTGGAACAACCGGAAAGCGAACGAAAAGGAGTATGTTCATTGAATCGTGAACAACAAAAAATGCAGTTTGATAATTTTAACAATGCTATAAATAAACAGAATATGCAGTCTAAAAACGGATATGCTTCTTTCGCTACTTCATTTGTTGTTGCTCCGGGTACTAAAATTCATAAAATGGATTTTGGCAATGAATTATTAAAAAATCCTATGCGAAAAGAAACAAACGACCAATTAAGCATTGGTTTAGGATTTGGCATGGGTATTTTAGGTGGCGAATCCAAAGACAACTTTGCATCCCAAAAACTAAACATCGATTTGATTTTAAGTGAAATTTATGAATATTTAGGATTAGCGAGTAAACAAATTGAAAAATTAATTAAAACATATTATAACTTCAATGATGATAATTCTGTTACATTCACTTATTTTAACGTATCTAAAATGGACAAAGAAAAGAAATTTAATGATGCTAAGGAACTTTATACTATGGCTGGTGGAAGTAGAGTGTATCTTTATGCTATGGGTGCAGATGACCCGCAGTCTTATATGAAGTTATTAGATATGGAAAAACATTTAAATTTAGATGAAAAATATCCACCTAACCAAACGTCATTTACACTATCTCCTAAAGACAACGTTTCGGATGATAAAGGCGGCAGACCAACAAAAGATGATGATAAGTTGTCTGTCAGTGGCGAAAAGACTAGAGCGAATGGCTATAACGAACAGCCTAAAAAATAATTAATGATTGGAGAGAGTCAATTGAAAAAAATAATATTCTATGTCAAGCAATTATTCAAAACGGAATATGTATCAAAGTACAGCATTCCGGAAACAAAGGAAACTTTCATATGCATTTGGAATATGCATTTTGGTAAAGTTTCAAACGCTAGACATTTTAGAGTTATTGCAACATGATTTTAGTAGGTCAAACACAATTATTGTAAAAAGTGGAAAAGTTGATTGTGCTAATGTTGCTTTTGTAGACTCGTCACTTTTGAAAAAAGGAAACGACGAGTCGTTCTGTTTTTAAATTTTATTTCTTGAAAGGGTGCTTTGATTTGAAAAATCAATATAACATCAAAAAACTAACCCACGAAGATAGATTTGATAAAAAATATGCCTGTTATTGGAAGTATGGTTCGAGAAGTATCAAAACAGCAAATCGCAAGAAGTATAGAAGTAAATTGAAACGAGATTTGAAAAAGAGATTTGAGGAGGATTTTATATGAAAAAATTTGTATTTAATGTATCAGAAATCGGTGATATTTCAGACGGCTATCATTTGACGTAAGAGAATTAGAATTCGCTCCTGAATGGGATGGACATACGGCAGAAGATGTAGATAGATTGTTGAGTTTAGATAAATAGGAAATATGCAGGGGTAGAGGGGTTGAACCTCTTGGATATTTTCCTATATATTATAGTTTCGTTTGCTATTCGCCTTTCCTGCTAGTCTGCGTACACCCCATACAATATCCAGTACCCGCCAGATAACTTGTCACCATTGCAAATATGCTCATAAAAACTCCTCCTTTAATGTCAAAGTTAAGCTTGATGTCGTTTTTCAAGGGGATTGAGAATTTGATAGAAAGTCCAGCTAAAATAGCCGAAGCTAACACAGGCTATGATAATATAGTGAGGGTATCATAAAAATATTACAAATGCAATATTTAATTGTTGTTTGGCGGTTATTATATAAATTTTTAATTAATTTTGATGAAAGACTGGATGTAAAAACCCAGTCTTTTTTCATTACCAAAAAATAAACCTTTGAAAGGATGTGATTAAATTGTGAACATTTTTAGCGAAATACAAGAGATAGGCAAAGATTATTCCGGCAAAGCTAAGATTAAAATGATAGCTTGTAAGATTCACACCGACATTTCTGAGTTTCAGAATAACGGTATTACATGGGTAGAAGAATATGTCAGAGACAGTTTAGAATCTGCTAAAAACATGCATTATGTAGTTTCTTGGTTTGACGAAGAAGCACAGATACCATACGACCACGGCGTTAAAAATTTGACTGATAATGGAGAATTAGAATTTAAAAAAAGTGTGGTTGTCGGAAACGCTGTAGATGCTTATGTTGATGAAGTTGAAATTGACGGAGTAAAGACAAAAGTATTGATGACTGAGGGTTATATTAATACTCAGAGATACAATAAATTTTATCATTGGCTCAAAGAAGAAGTACAGAATGGAACTATATACGGTTCTGTTGAAGTACGAGGAAAAAACAATGGTGCAATAATTTACGAAAATAATATATATCAAGACGAATATGGTAATTTGATTAACGGTCGCAAACCAAAGATTTTTGATTTTAGTGACTTGGCAATAATGTACATCGCAACTCCTGCGGATAATCTCTGTAGAGTTGTTGAAGTAAATAAAATAAATGATGATGAGGGGGCGTTCGATTTGGCAGAAGCTAAAAACGATACTGCAATTGTAGAATTAAACAAACAAGTAACCGACCTTAATTCTACTATTAATGCTTTAGAAAAAGACAAAACGAATCTTGAAACTAAAGTTACTTCGCTTGAAAGTGAAATTTCTAATAAAAAGAAAGAACTTTCAAACAAAGAAACTGAATTAAACACTAAAACAACTGAACTTAATGACAATAAAGAAGTTGTTACCGAGTTGAATAAAGAAATTGTTGAACTCAAAACTGCTATGGAGACTCAAACAGCAGAACTTGATGCATTAAAAGCTTACAAAGCGGAACAAGAACAGACAAATATTAAAACTGAAATTAACGAATATTTCACAAATTCCGTATCTAAACAAGGTTTTAGTGATAAAGAATTGAAAGTAATTAAGGAAAAATACGTTGATTCGGAACTTAATAGCTTAGACGAACTTAAAAAGGCTGAGACTGATTTAATTGTCGCTAAATACAAAGAAAAACAAAAGTTAACACATGAAACAAATAATAAAAATTCAGATGGTTTTGTGAGAAATACTGTCAGTAAAAAAGAAGATATTTCAAACACAGATAGCATCTGGGAATAAGAAGGGAGCGTGATTAAATGAGAATTTTCAAACCGAAAGATTATAATTTCTACGTTAACGCAACAAATACAGGTAGAACTGTCACAATGAAAGATGTTTATGAGGGATTCATTGGTAAAATCGAGTACAATCATACGGATTCAAATGGTGTAACACATGATGAAGCATTTTTGCCTTTGGTTTCGGCTGATTTAACAAGTAAAAACGTACATGTCGCACTTTTTGAAAAAACAGAAGATACTGTTGAATACAATAGAAAAGGTTTTAGAGTTGATAATTACAAAAGCGAAGGCGAACACGTCAGAGTTTATGATTTATCAAAACATGACGGATTACTTTTTGAAATAACATCTAATCTGGTTAAAGATGTCTATGCTTCTATTAATGTTGGAGATGAGTTAGTTCCTACTACCGACGGAAGTATGATTCTTGAAGTAGGTTCGGGTTCAGGTGTTAGTTTTGAAGTTATTCAAAAAGATATATATTTTAATATTCACTACTTACAAGAAGGTGCTGTTGTTCCGGATGGTGCTTTGTTAGTTAAGTTAGTGGTTGCCTAATTATAAGGGGGGATGATAATTGAGTTTTGAAATTAATAACAGTAAATATGACTCTTTTGACGGAACTGTTTTAAGTGAAATCAATAAGAGAGTGGAAGATAATTCCGACAAGAAAGATATGAACGTTCTCACCGATATCGTAATGGGAACAGAAACAAATTCTGCTGATAAAGACAGGGTTTTGAGAAAGATGAGTTCTTTGTTGACTCTTACTAATGAGAAAAATTATGATGCTCAAATAGAGTTAAACGCTACAAACACAATTGTTTTGAAAAAAGCACTTAATAAACGAATTGAACTTTTAAAGAAAATGACATTTGCGAAAGAAGTGCCTATTATTGAACCATATGAGGACAGAATTAATTTTAAATATAATTATAAAGTGGGTAACTCTGCTCAAATTCAAGATAGAGCAGCTAGTTTTCCATTCGCAACATTCCAAGAAGGTTACGCTACAATGAAACTTCAAAACGTTACTGCTGGTGTCGCTGGCAATTATTATAGAATGGGTAAAGAAAACATCGCTACTTGGTCTGAACAAATCAATAGTTGCATTATCGATATGTATAATCAAGCGGAAGCACATATGTTTTTAACCGGTTATACTATGATAGCCGAATCACCTTTGGATATTAAATTGTTTAATATCGGTGTGGGAGGATTGTCCAAGCAAGCAGTTGACGGTGCTATTTCTAAACTCAGACGTGTTTCCGGTCAAGCGCCTGTAATATACGGAACGTATACTATGGTTGAGCAAATGGAAAAATGGCAAGGATGGGATGATGGTTCTGGTACTAACTTGTTCTCTGATGAACTCATGGACGAAGTAAGAAGAACCGGATTCGTCGGCATTTATCGTGGTTGTCTCATCATGAGGATTAATGAAGGTATAGATGAAGATAAAGTTGTCACAGACTTATCAGGCAAGAAATGGTTTGGTACAGAAATTCCGGAAGGAATCATGTATATTGTACCAACTACATTACGTAGTGAAGCTGACAAAGTAATGCATTTTGCAGTCGGTAATTTAAAAACAATGCAAGGTACAAATGTTAACGATGCTACCATTGGACAAAGATTCGATATGGATTTTGGCGCAACAATTATTCCTACAGCATTGCCTTTTACAGCCGTATTGGGAGATGACAGATATCCTGTTAAATGATAATTTGCTTTCGCTTGCTTATACCAAATAATAATAATTTTAAATAAATAGAATGGAGGATTCGTTGTGAGTAAAACTAAAAGTACGAAGAAAAACGAAACTGTTAAAGAAAAGCCTATTGTAACCACTGATGATATTGTAGTCGGTGAGGATGTTGAGGGAGTAGCCGAACCTACTGTAGATGACGTTGCGGCAGATGCGAAAGATGAAGTTAAAACCAAACTAGCAAAAGAACCAGTTGACGAAATAGATAAGTTTTGGGAACGAGACGGTAAGAAAAAGGTTACGGTTAAAAACATTTCTAATGTAGACATGTATTTTTTATATGAGATGTCAGATTATAGATTCAGCGCAGACAGAATAGAAATTTTAATTCCTGCAAGACAATCCAAACAAATCGCAGTAGAAGAACTCATTAATAAATTTCAAAATCAAAACCCATCAATTTGTGGTGTAGACGGATTGGGGAATCATGCTACTTTATTTATCGAAAATGTAGATTTGAGAAAATATTTCGGATTTGAAAAACAACAAATTTTGTCTCCTGAAAAAATCAATGAAATGTTTAAAATTGATAAATTCAATGAATTTGAACGAGCGATTAGAAAGAATGTTGTAAGTCTTTCCGAAAAACTTACATTGGTAGAAATTGCTAAAGCTAAATTTAAAGATGGTAGTTTAGATTCAGCATCCAAAATTAAATTCATTGAACAATACACTGATGAAACCATAGACGAATAGGCGGCGATTTATTATGGGTACTCCTTTACAAGAAGTATATTTAATGTGTCAAAGCAATTTATTCGGAATGAACTTATCAGGTAAGGAAACACTTTTATTCAATGCTTTTAGAAAAGCTATTACACGGTGTAAAAGATATGCTCATGTTAGTTTAGATTACGAATTAAATAAAAAAGAGTACATGTGTAAGTTGTTTCAATTGTCAAATAATGATATCACAATCATTTTGACAATAAATGGAGCAACTTTTTCTGTGCCTACATTTACTACTGAGAGTAAACTTGAAATTCTTGAAAAGATAAAAGATGCCATTATTACTGTAGCTGAATTATCAAGAATAACTGAAAATGAAGAATTAATAATTCAATCGGAAAATGATTTAGAGATAAATCTAAATTATTGCGGTAATTCAATCGTTATTATTGAACATAGTTATGATGGTGTTTTTAATGAAGTTTTAGAAGATGATGAGATTGAGTTTATAGCAGTAGCTATGACAAAAGAATTTTATGATATGGAACATTCTATACCGTCATTAAGCAAAATTAATATTGGAACAAAACATTTTGATAAACTGCCCGACAAGCAAAAACAGTATAGGGCGATGGTTGAAAGAAGTAAATTCTGGGAAGATAAATTTGACACTTTGAAACATGAATTTGCTACATTCGGCTACAGAAATAATAGGAGAGAGGGAGGTTTTTGAAAGTGGAAAACGAAACGATTGAAAAAAGAAGTGATGTCAGCAGAATAAAAATTGATATTCCTAATCGGACAGCAGTTGATTATTGTGATATGTGTATAGAGCGACGTTTAGAAATATTGAGTGTAATGTCTACTATCGAAGAAGATTTAGGTATATCGATGCATGATTGTCCGTTCTCTAGGAACACTCTTTTAGATTTGGCTGGTTTCATGAGAAGATTGCCTAATATAACGAAGGTGGAGGGAACAGATGTTGATTCTATAAAAATAACCTTGTATGACTGTAAAACCGTAATTAGCTATAAAGAAATGTGTAGATACCAATACAATAAAATCTTGGCTCTGCTCTCACGTATTGAAAGAGAATTGGACTTATCGATACACAATTATCCAAATATCCAAAAGAAGATTTTTAATTTGGCTAACTTTATGACAGATTTGCCTAGAATGACGAGGGTTGATTCCAATGATTATTCGTCCTGATTTAGATTTTTCAGGTAATCAATATGATGATTATATAAACCAATATGAGAATAAAGAAGTAGTTCTTGAAAACGTCAAAGAGAATTTTGATATAAGAAGAAAACATTCAAATGAGGGAAAACTCGTTAAAATTGGTATTGGTGATACTTGGTATGAGGACTACGTTATTATTCAAGAAAGTGGAAATCCGCTTCATCAAGAATATAATGAACGTCAAGTCCTTGTGCCTTTTGATATAGAGTTTAAGCGTGGAATGTATTTGTATGATGCAGAATTAGATGAGTATTGGTTAATTTTCAGTGAGCGACGTAGTATTGCCAATGCTTATTGGAGTACAAAAATCAGACTATGTAATTATAAGATGAAATGGATAGACACTGTAACCAGACGATTAGTTGAAATGTGGATTGTAATTATGTCTAAAAACTCATATTCGTCAGGTGTTTGGTGGAATACTTTCGGTTCATATGTTGATTCCGAAACAGCTTGTGCGATGCCTACGGGTATGATTGAAACCGAACGAATAAAACGTGGTGACAGACGGATTATAAGCAATAAGACACAAAACGTTAAAACTTTTACTATAACAGATGTATCAGATATTGTTTTTGAGGGTATGACTATATTGAATTTTGAAGAAAGTAACTTCAATGAATTGGAAGATGATAAATTTGAAAAGATAGCGGATAGATGGGTGTTAGAGTTAGATTTTGATATCAACGTTTTAAACGGAGATAATTTACAAATTAATCAGAATGATTCCTACTATATCAAATGTGATGTTACCGGATTTAATAAGCTTCATAATGAATCTCTGACAATCAAACAGCCTGATTTAGAATTTACATCTGCCGATGAGGATGTTTTTATTATTGATGAAAACGGGAAAATAGAACCTATTTCAAACGGTACTAGTGAACTGAGTGTTGTTTATAAAGATATAGACGGCTATGTTCGAGCAACCAAAACCATTCTTATTGAAATTGTTACTTCCGTCATTGAAAATTATGCATTGGATTTTAAAGGCAATTCTGTTATTTATTTTGATGGTAAAGCGAACTATACAATCAATCTCTTAAAGAATGGCAAAAAAGAAGTTGATACCTTTGTTGTTGAATTATTAGATGAATTTGATAATCCTATAAATAAAAATATTGCTGAGTTTAAAATGATTGATGATAATTCATTCACTGTGTTTGCAAAGGAAGAAAATGCTCTCATCAATATAAAAATAACTTCTGATTCAACAAGTCTTTCCGTTAGTAAACTGGTTATGTTAAAAGATATTTTATAGAATTTGTGAAATTGGGAGGGATTTATGGCTACACCCAGCGAAAACATATCAAGTTATATGAATCATATCATGTCAAAATTAATTTTATCTGACAATATAGTACGTGCTGTCGCTGATAATCACGCTGATTTTTTAAGTGATAGATATGAAATATCGGATGATGAAGTACCGGAAGCTATATTTAGTTTGAATCTTAATAACGACACGGATATAAAAACATTAGATAATCAAATTATTCGAGATAATAAGATTTATAGAAACGCATTGAAATACACTAAAATCACACCGACTTTATACAAAGATGAGGTTTTGGAAAAGCAGCAAACTTTGATTTTTTTTACCGTTGATTATATTTCAAATTTAGGTTTTGCTAAACCTATAGTTGGAAATAATCCTTTACTCGGTGGATATTTAATTTCATTCCGTGTGCATACACACGATAATATAAAAATTACAAAATATAACAAGCTGAGACAAATCTATATTTGTGAGCAAATTGAGAAATTATTTTTAAACAGCAATATAGGTAGGCAGGATAACAAAAGTTTTGCTGATTTGGAATTGAAGTCTAATGGTGGTTTATCATTATACAACGGTACATTTTATGGTCGTGAGATGAAATTTATTACGACAGGGTTTGCAGTTGATTGCGATGAGTAATTTTATAAATTATGGTATGCTACATGAGTCACATTATACGCTTGCCAATGGCTTAGAACTTAAAAACTATACTATTGGTGAAATGATGGATGTGGGAGAAAACAGATATTATACACTTCTTCAATATCCAATTTGTACTGCGAGCGAATTAATGATTGAACTTTATGATGCAGGATTTGACTTTCGTAAAATTGACGATTTTGATTTATTCATGGGTAACATGACAAAAAACGGCAAAGTTAATAATGAATTACTTTCATTTTTTATAAAAGATGCTGATTTTAGTTTGATTTCAGATGAAAATAACACTTATTTAAAATCAAATGTCAATGATACATTTATCGATAAAGATATTCATTATGAAATGGCAAATGTTTTAAGAATCGCAAATGGACTTTCTATAAATAAAGATAAGCTTTACAATCCAGCCGACGAGTCTACATTTGAATTTATCATCGAAATGTTAAAAGAAAAGAGAGATATCAAAAATAACATGATTAAACAGGGAAAAATAGATTTGAATAAGAATAGTATTTTTTATTCAATATTACCTGCTGTAGTTAATCATAGTAATAATGGCATCTCTTATTTTAATTACAGAGAATTAAAGATTTTTGAATTACTTGAAAGCTTTGAACAGCATAACAGTATGTTGAATTATAAACTTGTTATGCAAGGGGTATATTACGGAAATGTGAAATATCAATCAGATTTCACATATTTGAGACAATAAGAATTAAAAAAAACAAGAAAAGGGGATGATTCCTTGGGAACACCAATTACGTTGGATGCCTTTGCGTTGAAAGATGTATTTAAAATTAGTGCTTTTTCAACCGTAGGTAATTATTTAAGATGGGTTTTAATGGACAACAACACCGTAACATTAACAAACAGTGGCAATACCGTTTGGGCTACAGGAACAGATGATGCTAAATTAGCAGGTTTTGATACAGATGCTGCTTGTGTATTGGCAGGTGAATCAGGTTTGATATCGCTTGGTTTAGTATCTTCTCAAACAGGTAGCGATATTGAACAAATTGCTACTACTACTGACATTGTTGTTAGAGAAGTGATTAAGGTTGATAATGCCGGTAAATTCTTCACTGAATATACAGGCAAAGGAACAGTCGGTAATGAAATTAAGTATATTTACGTTAAAGAAAACAAATTTGAAATAGGTGAGAGATATAGTCAAGATGCTACAGCCGGTACTACCGCTTTCGCTTATGACCCTAGTACCAAAGAAATAACTGTTCCGACAGGAATTACTCCTACGGAAGTAGTTATTTATTACACACCTGAGATTACAGATGTTTTGAGAATTACCAATAGTATTGATAATGGTAGCGAAACAGTTGATTTAGTGGTTGACGGTTTGGTCAGGGAAATTTGTAGCCAAAAGGATTATAAGGCACAGATAAGATTGAGAGCCAAAGTTGACCCTAACTTCGCATTAGCTACTGGTAAAGAAGCTGGTAAGCACCCGTTTGCTTTTGAATCCATTCTTGGTTGTGAAGATAGCAATTTATGGGTTCTTGATGTTTATGATGTTGTTAATATTGTAGCTTAGAGAGAGGTTTTTTATATGAATGCTAAACCGATTATATGTGTTACTTGCGGAAAACCTGTAACAAAAAGTTGTCGTATCAGACAAGGTAAAAATACGTGTTCTACTGAGTGTAACAGAACTTATCTTGAAAAGGTAATGGACGCTAGAAAAACTAAGTCGGAAACTAAGATTGCACCTAAAGAAGTAGTTCCGCAAGGCACAAAGGATAAGTCACAGAAAAACGAACAGGTAACAAAGTAATTAAATGAATATAAGTGTAAAGAGATTACAGATTATATCTGTTATTTTTTTACACTTTTTCAATGTTTATGTTGAGACGGAGGAATTGAAAATAAAAAACGAAGGTAAAAGATTTGAGGAGAATATAAAGAATAGCGCAAATGTAAAAACTATGTATTTTGAAAGAATCAAAGATAGCCCTGCTTCGTTCGGAAATAATGATTCTAGTGGTGTAATTAGATTTACATCTAAAAATCCTTACGATTCTTTTGTTTTTTATAAATACAGATTTTTTCCGTTGGAATTGAAATCTACAAAAGGAACAAGCATGTCTATTCAAAGAGAAAAATCACAAAAAGGTAAGATGATTAAATTACATCAAATAGAGGGATTGAAAAGAGCGGCTACATACGAAGGTATCATCGCAGGCTTTTTGTTGGATTTTAGAACGAGCGAAAATACTTTTTTTATAAATATAAATGATGTTGTTAGATTCATGAATGAAAACTCTAAAGGCTCCATCAATGAAAAAGATGTTATTAATTACAACGGCGTACTGATTGAGAAGGTCAAAAAGAAAGTTAATTATAGATACGATTTGGAAAAGTTATTTGATGGATTGATTGAAAATAGTTGAGGAGGATTTTATGCGAAGCAAAAAAGTATTGTGTGCTGAATGTAGAAACAGGGTTAGTTTCAGAGTCATCAAAAAACAAATGGAACACGTCATTAAAGGTGAAAATTATACTTACATGGGAAAAGAGGCGTACTGTTCAAAATGCGGAGCAGAAGTTTACGTTGATGATGTGATTGATTTTAATTTGGAGAAACTATAT
>JGI994J12354_10003852_pt1 | contig 13771 bp, 10 predicted proteins | sample IntmicLarv3ML3BL_FD_12354 | JGI IMG/M metagenome (IMG submission 12354)
GCAGGTGTGGAACGGTAGGGGTACACGACCAGCAACCGCTTGTACTGGTGAATTACGGATCGGCAACCGCATCCGAAATCCTGTCGCTCAGCGGTCGCATACAGGAAGATATCCTGCGGCAGTTCGGCATAGCCATCGCTCAGGAAGTTAACATTTTATAATCGACCGGGTATATGGTAATAGAGCTGATAGTAATAGGAAAGACTACCGAGAAATATCTTGAGACGGGTATCGCCGAATACCTCAAAAGACTGTCTCATTACATAAAGTTCGACATGAGAGTAATACCGGAGCTTAAAAATGCAAAAAGCCTCCGACAGGAACAGATCAAGGAAAAAGAGGGGGAAAGTATCATGGCTCTCGTATCAAAACCCGATCATCTGGTATTACTGGATGAAAACGGAAAACAACATTCGAGCGAACAATTCGCGGAATGGCTGCAGGGTCATATGAACCGCGGACTGCGCAAATTGATATTCGTGGTTGGCGGAGCTTATGGTTTTTCCGAAGCTGTTTACGCACGTGCCGACCAGATGCTCTCCCTGTCGGCAATGACTTTTTCGCACCAAATGGTGCGGTTGATCTTCGCAGAACAACTATACCGCAGCTTGACGATACTCTCGGGCGAGCCGTACCATCATAAATAAACTCCCTCCCCCTAGGCTTATGTTTAAAAAATTCCTCGATTCTTTCAGGCAATATGTAAAGACCAAGCAATTCGTCCAGATAACGATGATTATAGGGGTGATAATGCTTGCCGTCAATATATTATACCAATACAAATGGGTCGGGGAGAGGACTTATATAAACAAAAAGAATATAACCTCTGCCATCGAGTCTATCCTCAACGAGCACAGTTCGGTATGCTCCCAATGGGTAGACGCCAGCGATGTTAATAAAGATCTTTACCTGGAACGAATCTGGCAATTCGGACATTCGAATTCCCAATACAAAAAAAGAGTCTCGATATTCCTCTTCGACCAGGATTCCATGGTCTATTGGTCGTATTCGATATACAGCGGGGATGTTACACAGAAAGTCATTAATTCGCCATGGACAATCACCACGATTAATTCCAGCCAGGTATTGGTTTATAATTTTTGGGACAAATCGAAAGAGGCGGCGCTGGTTATAAATCTGTATGATAAAACGGGAGGGTATAATCCTTATATTTTCAGCAACGATAATATAACTCTCCACCCGTACCGCGAGGGCGACACTATCGACGAACATGACATACTCATCAACGCGGAAAACACCTATTTTGTCGTTGAACCTCACATCAGGCAGGCAGCTCCTGTGGCAATAACAATTATAGGATGGCTGGGGGTGGTGATGATACTACTATCCATCCGGCGTTATGCCAGGCTGCGAACCACAAGGCTCAATTCCCTTTTGGTTTCGTCGGTGGTCTTGGTAATATTCCTTATAATCAGGGTAGTCCTGAATATTTATAATATCCCGGGATATCCGGCAGAAAGTTCGGATATACTTCCGCAGGACGATTCCAGGTTTATCTCGGTGGGCAACCTTGTGGTAACTTTCGTCTTCGCATTTATCTATATGGTATATCTATTTAGTGTGCGTTACAAAATCAAGTGGAAACTGCTTCATTACGGCAAAACTGCCCAATTTATAATTTTCCTGATTGCCGTAACATTGGCCGATATAGTGATAGTATATTTCCATTATGCGGGGGTCAGCATTGCTTATAACAGTTCTATAAACACTCAACTGTATAACCTCTATGTAGTCAACCTCAACGGCTTGCTGTTTTATCTGGCAAGCGCGCTTTTCCTGTGTACCAGAGTCCTCGCAAGCAGGCTGGAGGCTATCTGTTTTTCGCAATATTCGTTTATAGTCAAATTAGTTATCAGCCTTTCGGTCTTAAGCCTGATGCTTATTCCTCTGGAATCGCAAATTCACCATAGCGGATACTTGTTGGTTATTTTCCATGCAATTTTCCTGGGATTAACGCTTTTCCGCCGAAAATTCACCGAGCATTCGATGTTCGTGGCCTCGTTGATAGTTGTCACGATATATATCACGATTTTCACGACGGTAGAAACCTCCGCGGTACGTGACGACAACGCTGTCAGATATTCCGAAACACTCGCAAATAACGCCGGCCCGGGAGAAGACGATAATATCAGCTTCGATTATATTTCTTTTATTACCTCGACCGACGATCCGAAATACGCGGACATGACTTATACTATTTTTAGCGATCAGGGAACCGAAACAAAAGCGGGAAACAATCTTATCATTGAAAAACTTATGCCGATGGCTAAGTTCGAAAGGGATACGATAATCTCCGAAGGGCTCTATAAACATATTGTACGCCACAATAAGAACTATGTTATAATAACCTCCTACCAGAAAACCTCCCCGCTGGACACCATGACATTGTTCGTATACATTTTCATTCTTTTGTATCTTATCTCACTTCCCCTGCTTAGACTTTCGAAATACGATCCGCGGAAGATCTTCGGATGGAGCAAGCTGGCTTTCCGTATACGTTCGGTGGTTATCGGAGTAGTGGTTTTCACGATGACGACGATAGTTGTGGTGGTGGTGAACTTCTCGTTCGACAATTACAGCAATGCGCAAAGGCAGATAATAAACGACAACTCGCGTAATCTGGTCAGGAGTTTCAATACTTATGCGAGTTCATACCAGGGAAAGCCAGACGACATACTTACCGAATGGTATACCAATTCGGGGGCTTCTTTCGATTACATAATTTTCCTGTATGACCTTGACGGTAACCTGATCAACCATCCGGCCAATAACCAGACAACTCCTCCATCGCGCATCAGCAGCGAAGCATTCAGACACCTGAAATGGAACGAAGAGCCGCATTTTAAGAAGTATAATAAAAATAACCTGGAGTCTTTTACCTCGGCATTTACTACTATGTATTATAATCACGAGGTGATAGGGTACATGAATTTTGTATATTACGACCATATGGGGCAATTATCCGACCCGAAATTCATCCTGCTGAATAATATCCTGAATGTTTTCGTGATAATACTCACTATCGCCCTTTTTGTATCATTGCTATTATATCGCAAGATAACCGACCCTCTCAAACAGCTTCACGATGCACTTCGCAACATCGCACAGATGCAAAAGATACCGATCGATCGCAGCCGCGAGATCAGCGACGAAGTTGGAGAACTGGCACTGCAATACAACATGATGATCGACTACCTGGAAGAAAGCTACGCGCAACTGGCAAAGAGCGAACGTGAAGGGGCATGGCGGGAAATGGCGCTTCAGGTGGCCCACGAGATCAAGAACCCTCTGACCCCTATGCGCCTGAAAATACAAATGTTGCAACGATCCAGGGCACAAAACGATCCGAAACTCGTGGAAAGGTTGGATGCCACCCTCATAACTCTGTTGGAGCAGATCGATATGCTGTCGAATATAGCCACTGAATTTTCGGATTTCGCCCGGTTGAGCGAGGGTACTCCAAAGCATATCAATATCGGCAATATGCTTAAGAACGTGAGTGAACTATACACCAACTACGACAATATAGAAGTAAGGTTCCAACAGGATTCGGTTGCGCCGTTGTTTGTAAACGCGGATTACCAACAACTTTCGCGTGTGATTATAAACCTATGCCAGAATGCAATACAGGCTATCGGAACTACCTACTACGGGCTTATAACCATACGCCTGAGTAAACAGGGACGGATGGCACAAATAGATGTCACGGATAATGGCGGCGGTATACCTGAAGAGATACGTTCCAAGATATTCCTGCCCAGTTTCACCACAAAGAGTAGCGGCAGCGGGCTTGGACTGGCCATAAGCCAGGAAATACTTAAAAACGTCGGGGCTACTATTGAATTCGATAGTGTTATGGATATAGGAACCACTTTTACCATTAAGATACCTATGGTAAAATAACCTTGCTCATGGTTCTTATGAATATGGAAGTTATGCCGGTTATGAATGGGCAAGTCCTATGGTAAATTATATAAAACAAAAATGGGTGTTACCATCGCGGCCACCCATTTCCGTTGTTTTAAGGATAAAATCCCAAAAACTACTAACCCAAACCTAAAAAATGAAGAATATTTGCATTGCGTAACATTGAAAACTTAGAATGCACAATGTTATCAAATTATGCCTTACTTAAATAATATATTGTATTGCGTTTTTAATAATATCTGTCCTATCTGAATCGTTGAATCAGATCACTTTCGGATTCATGATTTACTTTTGCAAAGATTGTGCCATAATCCAAAAAAGAGTACCTTTGCCCAGACAACATTAGAAAAAATTTAAATAGGATGCTTAATATAGTTGCGATAGTTGGCCGGCCGAATGTCGGAAAAAGTACGTTATTCAACCGGCTAGTCGGAGGACGCCAGGCTATAGTAGACGCTATAGAGGGTACTACCCGCGACCGCCACTACGGGAAGACCGATTGGAACGGTACCGAATTCACCGTGATCGACACGGGAGGATTCACCGTAAATTCCGAAGATATTTTCGAACAGGAGATATGCCGCCAGGTGGATTTGGCAATAAAAGAGGCCGACGCCCTTATATTTATGGTGGACGTGGAAACAGGCATAACCGATCTCGATCTGACCATGGCTTCGATGCTCCGCCGCCAGGATAAACCTGTGTATCTGGTGGCCAACAAAGTGGATAATAACGCGCGTTACACCGATGCATTCGAATTCTATTCCCTGGGACTGGGCGATCCGTATTCGATTTCGTCGATAAGCGGCAGCGGCACGGGCGATTTGCTCGACGCGGTAGTGGAAGGACTCAATAAAAGGGACAAAAATGAAGAGGACACTATGGAAGAAGACGAAAAAAACGAGCTGCCTCGTTTTGCGATAGTCGGCCGCCCGAATGTCGGTAAATCTTCGTTGACCAACTCGCTTCTGGGAGAAGAACGCAACATCGTTACTCCGCTTGCGGGCACTACCCGTGATTCGATAGATACCCTCTATAATAAGTTCGGCATGGAATTCCGCCTAATCGATACGGCAGGGCTCCGCAAGAAAACAAAAGTCCATGAAGACCTTGAATTCTATTCGGTGCTTCGTGCAATCCGTACTATCGAGAGTTGCGATGTGGCGATCCTTATGATCGATGCAGCACAGGGAGTCGATTCGCAGGATATGAATATTTTCCAGCTTATCGTAAAGAATAAGAAAGGTTGTGTGATCGTGGTAAACAAATGGGACACTATCGAAGATAAAGGAACGAACACCGCCAAGGAATTTACCCAAGAAATCAAAGGTAAACTGGCTCCGTTCACCGACGTACCTGTAGTCTTCACTTCCGTTAAGACAAAGCAGCGTATTTTCGATGTACTTCAGGTGGCAATGAAAGTCTACGAAAATCGCAAACGACGTATTCCGACTTCGGAACTCAATGAATTTATACTGCCTATCATACAGGATACACCACCCCCTGCGATCAAAGGGAAATATATACGTATCAAGTATGCTACGATGCTTCCTACGCAGACCCCTTCGTTCGCATTCTTTGTAAACCTGCCGCAATATATCCGCGACCCGTACCGCCGGTTCCTGGAAAACAAGATCCGTGCTAAATACGACTATACGGGTTGTCCGATACAGATATATTTCAGGCAAAAATAATTTTTGGTCGTTCTATTTTTTTAGCCGCCGGTCGAATTAGCAATAAAAAATGTTAAATTCGGGTTTTTAAAACGGGATCATTGTGTGGAACAACGCCAGGCAAAACCGATAAATAATCATACTCCAGATATATACCATGAAAAAACTGGCACTAACGGCATTGACCCTTATAATATCTTCAGCTACCGGTTCTCTTTTGGCCCAGTCTTCTACCGAACCGCAATGGACATTCGGCGGGCAGCAGCGGGAAGTAATGATAAAATCATCGAAACCCGAATGGCAGGACGAGAAAGTCACTTCGGTGGGCAGGCAAGATCCTCGCGCCTATTTTATGTCGTATATCAACCGCAATATCGCGGCGGCAAACAACTACAACGAGTCGGAAGTATATCTTTCGCTTAACGGAAAGTGGGATTTTAAGTATTACGACGATCACCGCAAACGTCCCGAAGATTTCTGTAAAGTTAATTTCAACACCTCCGGATGGACCGAGATCGACGTACCCGGAACATGGGAAGTAAATGGGTTCGGCAATCCGATATACACCAATATACCTTACGAATTCGCTCCGAGCAATCCCAAGCCCCCTACCCTGCCCGATGCGGTTCCGGTAGGACTTTACCGTGCGACGTTTGAGGTCGACCTTACATGGATCGACCGGGAAGTGTTTCTGCATGTCGGAGGGGCCAAATCGGGGATGTACGTATATCTCAATGGGCATAAGGTCGGATATAGCGAGGATTCGAAAAGTGCGGCCGAATTCAGGCTTAACGATTACCTGACCGACGGGGTCAACGTGTTGGCTCTGGAGATTTACCGCTGGAGTACGGGTTCATATCTGGAATGTCAGGACTTTTGGCGCGTTAGCGGTATCGAGCGGGATGTCTATCTATACTCACAGCCCAAAACCCATATCGAGGATTTTTACGTAGTATCTACTCTCGACAGCACTTATACCGATGGAATTCTGCGGCTGGATATGGCAATGGTAAATACTTTTATCAAATCTTCCGGCCCGATGCAGCTTTGGTTCGAGCTAGAAGATCCACAGGGAGCATTGATTGACTATTCGTATGTGGAAACAGAGATCGAAGGCCTCTCAAGGGATACTGCCCGTTTCGAGCGCAAATACAAGGATGTCCGTAAATGGAGCGCCGAAGATCCATACTTATATACATTGGTATTGAAAGTGAAACAACAAGGTAAATTCACGGAATATACATCTGCAAAAATCGGATTCCGCACTTCGGAAATTAAAGGCAACCAATATCTGGTTAACGGAAAACCGGTAAAGATCAAAGGTGTAAACTACCACGAACACCATGAAAAGACTGGACATGTGCTGGATGAGGCCACTATTATCGAGGATATGGAATTGATGAAAAAGGCCAATATAAATGCCATACGCACTAGCCATTATCCCCAACAACGCCGTTTCTACGAACTTGCCGACCAATACGGATTCTACATATGTAACGAAGCCAACATCGAGTCCCATGGCATGGGCTATGAGTTAGGCGAAAATGGCACTCTGGGCAATAATCGCGATTGGCTGAACGCCCATATGGACCGTACCAAAAACCTGTACCACCAGACTAAGAACTATCCTTGCGTTATGTTCTGGTCGCTGGGCAACGAGGCGGGCAATGGCTATAATTTCTACGAAACATATCTGTGGATGAAGGGTATCGACACTCTACGTCCGGTTCAATACGAACGCGCGCTGTTGGAATGGAACACCGATATATTTTGCCCCCAGTATCCCAACGAAAAGTTACTAGCCCAGTGGGGCTCCACTAAAACCGACAGGCCATATATTATGTCCGAATACGCTCATGCTATGGGTAATTCAACCGGCAACCTGAAGGATCTTTGGGATGTGATTTATAAACATGATAACCTGCAAGGCGGTTTTATCTGGGACTGGGTCGACCAAGGGCTGGCGGTTTACGATGCCGACAGTACGTTTTTCTGGGCATATGGCGGCGATTTCGGCAAAGACCTGCCTTCGGACGGCAACTTCCTTTGCAACGGACTGGTAAGCCCCGACCGCACGCCACACCCCGCGATGGCCGAGGTCAAGAAAGTGTATCAAAATATTCGGTTTTCCGCCGTTGACCTTGTTACCGGTAAGTTTCAGGTTAGAAACATCTACGATTTCACTTCGCTCGATAAATTCAACATAAAATATACCGTAATGTCGTCGGGCGTAAAAGTACGCGACGGTGTCATCGCCCTTTCGCTCAAACCGGGAGAATCTAAAGAGGTGACTGTTCCGGTTAACGGGCTTACCGCTGCGGCCGGGAAAGAATATTTCGTGAATTTCACGGCTACGCTGAAAGAGGACAACGGATTACTTAAAAAAGGAGCGGTCGTAGCGGACGATCAGTTCCTGCTTCCGGTAAAAGGAAACAAAAAAGCTTACGCTCCCACCGGTTCGCTGAAAGTAGATAGTAAAGGCGATATGATAGACGTATCCAGCAGCAGTTTCTACCTTTCGATAGACAAGCAGAGCGGCGTACTGATCAGTTATGACGTAAACGGCGAGGATGTGATCAAGGACCCGATGGGGTTGGCGCCTAACTTCTGGCGCGGCCCGACCGATAATGATTATGGTAATGGCATGCCCGAGCGCCTGCAGATGTGGAAACAAGCTTCGAAAGGACTCAGGGCCGAAAGCGTAAAGGTTATTTCGGAAAAAAGTAACGAGGTGGTCGTTGAATCCAAATACGCGCTTCCCGAATCTACTTCACTTACTGTTGTATACAAAATATATCCTTCGGGAGCCGTTAATATAAAAAATCAATTTAAGGGAAACCCTCAAGCCAAAAGCGAATTGCCACGTCTAGGAATGCGCATGAGGATTCCGGCAGACATGAATAACCTTGAGTATTTCGGACGTGGCCCGGAAGAAAACTATTGGGACCGGAATTCGGGCACAAACGTCGGCCTGTATAAGAGCAGCGCTAATGTCGAAGGGTTCGATTATGTGAGGCCGCAGGAAACCGGCCATCATACAGATACCCGCTGGGCCGCACTCAGTAAAGGACGCGGAAAAGGAATCCTGGTAGAGGCGGATGATCTTATGGAATTTAACGCTCTGCGTAATTCAGTGGAAGACTACGATGGACAGGAATCGAAAAGACCTTACCAGTGGCATAATTTTACCGCTAATGAGGATCATTCGGATGCGGCGGGTAAAAATAAGTTGCGCAAACAGACCCATATAAACGATATAAATCCACGCGACTATGTGGAATTATGCCTCGATTACCGGATGATGGGACTTGGAGGCGACGATTCGTGGGGAGCGCCTGTTTATGATAAATATAAACTTCCGGCAAGCAAAGACTATTCGTGGGGATTTACACTGGTACCTATCAACAGCGCCAACGATATCCAGAAATTTACGGGAATAGCCTATTAGGAGGAGTGAATTAGTAGTTCGGATATTTTAGTTTAAGAGAGAAGTTTGCGCCTAAAGGCGCAAACCTCTCTCTTGTTGTCGGACTAACATCATCGTTAACAATCCGTTGGATACAAACTTGAAAATTATTTCTTATTTACCACAAATTTTATCAGCAATATTCTTTTAAAATCATTAAATGATAATTACCTTTGTGGAAACCAACAACCGGAAGCAGGCGTAATATTTAATAAACTCTCAGTGTCTTGCTAGATGTAATGCCTGGATTTAATAATCGCGCTACCATCAAATATCATTAAATAGTTATTATTAAAAATTTGCACTGAATTTTATTATTAAAAATCCAAACTTATAAATTCTCAAAAAATGGAACATTTAAAAGTATTATCTATGGACGATCTTACGTCCGACCAACTAAACGATTTCAGAATATGCCAAAACCGGCATTTATTAGATGTACGAATGCATAATCTGGAAATTACACGTCGTTATATCAGACGTTATCTTAAATATATATCATCGGAGAAGCTAGCCCTGCTTTACGCGCATTGTGATATGCTGCTGGAATCCACGGAACACCTGCAAGAGGAGCTACTGCAGCTTGAAAAAGAAAAAATCGGAAACATAAAATATACTGAAGAAGATTATCAATGCTCCTTTACCGGAATAAATTTTACCCGGCCAGTCGATATCAATTAATATTGCAAAAATATTAAAACCATTAGAAACCTATAAAATATTAAAAAATGAGTTACAACAAAACAGGCTATTACTTACGAGCAGCTGCGATACAGCAAATCGCGCGAGAACATTACGAACCGGGCAGACATGACCGTTGCTATAAAGCCGTCTGGAGAAAATATGTAAATAAAATATACGGAATAGGCTACCTGCCATTTCTGCGTTACCTCAAAGTCGAAATTCCGGTTCAGTATATGCCCCGCGAAGTAATACACCATAAAAGAGGCATGAAACAATAATACCTAGTTTAAGCAAATATGATAAATCAAAAAATGCCGGAACTATAGTATAGTCCTGGCATTTTTTAAAATTAATTTTGCAGGCCAGTTACCTCTTACACTCTATTTTAGGAGGGAATGAATGGATAGTAGTGCGCAACATATTGTCATAATCGGTGAAACCGAATGAGAAATTAAGGCGGAATTCCCGAATATCATCATTACGGTATATACGTTCCAAACTAGTTCGTGAAAGAGCGCTGGTATCGTCCGTACGGATTCCGCAAAGCGCTTTTGATACTTTCTTTATAAGCTCAAAAATATCGAACATCTCGTCGGGATTTTCTTCCGAGAAAAGATCCTCGCTAAGATTACGGTCGGCTATACGAAGACTCATACGGGCTGTTCCCTGCTGAACTTGTCGCCCCGAATCGGCATATGAGGCCGACTCCAGATCGATAAGCACGCAAGGGAACCGGGAAGGTATCGAGAGAGGATTGTCGAGTTGACCCAGATCGGCAGTTACATAATTAAGGCCTTCGACTTGTGAAAGGGCATTATACACTTCGGATAAAATTGTTTTGATCATGTTGTTTATAAATTTATTAAGGTTATTAAATATTTACCGGGTTGGGATATGCCGGTCTTTAAACGGGAATAATTTATCAATGAGGATACTGGTACTGAATTTACAGGGAGGTATACTCCCTGCCTGCGTCGAAACATGGACATGCCTTGATATATTCCCATGGTTCGATTATTCCATTGCTGTTCAGGTCAGGGCTAAGATCGCGATGCCCGCATATACGGGCCCCGGGGAACCGGCTAAGTAATTGGGTAAGTAAATGGACCAGCGCTCCTTTTTGTTCCGTTGTCCTGGTATCCTTTGGTTTTCCTTCCTTATCGAGTCCTCCGATATAGCATATACCTATCGAGTCGGAGTTGTTGCCAGCAACATGGGCGCCGGGAACATTTATATCCCTTCCGGGCAGAATGCTTCCTTCGAGTGTTATCACATAGTGATATCCTATCGTACTGAAGCCGCGGGCACGATGCCATTGTTCGATTTGGTCCGGAGTGACCTGAACTCCTTCTTTTGTCGCGCTGCAATGCACAACTAAATAATTGATTTTACGCATTTGTATTGTTATTAAATAATGGATTATAGAGAACTTCCTGTTTGATTTTTTGGCCCACAAACCCAGTTAAATTGTTTTAAAAATGCTTGGGAACGATCATCTTTATGCAAAGGTCGGCAGATATGAGGGAGAATAAAAAAATAATATAATACCTTGATATTCTTTTTGTTGACAATAAGTACAAAATAGACCTTTGCATTAAAAGAGAGAAAATGATAGCCATAATTTGTACCAGCATTAAAGGCCCTAAACAAGATCGACTTTATATAGAAAAACACAAAAAGCGGTTATCTATACCTAATAATTAGCTGGTTGTAAAAAATAATAAAGAAATAGTATACTACCTTAATGCACCTTTTGCCAGCGCGTTTCAAAGACCCGATCTTTGCATAAAATCACAGAGGGCATTCAATCCATAATTATTCTCTCTTTACTTATAAAATAAGCTATACAGAGCTTACGGCTCACCCTGCGCAGGGGAATTATTTAAATAAATATATAACATGACGACTGGCACCGAAAAAAAACAAAGATTAATGGGTCTGCCAAAACCCGGCTGAAGCAATATGAATGAGCATAGCGATATGTTCCGACTCATCAACCCGAAGCCAGTCCACAGGTGAAATCCGGCGGACGACAAGCATGAAATCCCCGCATAAACAACTACGGGAGGGCAGGTGAAAACTTATTAGAAACACAAAACACAATTTTTTAATCGAAAAACAAAAAATGGCACTTTCAAATGTAAACATTAAGCTCGAAAACGGCGCGTTGGGTCGCGTTGCGGCTACTTCCGACGGAGTTGCCGGGATGGTCCTCACCGGATCGGCCGTAGCGGGTAAACTTGAACTGGGCAAGGCGTACAAACTATATTCGGTACGCGACCTCCAGAAATTGGGAATCACAGAAGCAACAAATCCTTTGGCTTTCAAAGACATCTCCGCATTTTACGGCGAAGCCGGCGACGGAGCAGAACTGCATGTAGTTATCGTAGCCGATACTACTACTATTTCGGCAATGACTACCTCTGGCGACGGTTCGACATCAGCCCTGGTAAATCTTCTTTCGGCAGGTGGTGGCCGCATCCGCTTGGTAGGCCTTAACAAAGTGGCCACCAGCGCTTATCAACCAACACTTACCCAAGGAATCGACGGTGATGTAATCACAGCTGCTCAGGCTATACAGAATTTGGGAGATCAATATTTTGACCGCATGCAGCCTTTCCGTGCAATGGTTCCGGCTTACGCATGGAATGGCGAGACAACCGATCTTTTCAAACCCAGCGAAGGCAGTTACAATCGTGTAGGTTTTGTAATGGCCGCTGACAAAAAGATAGATACCGTATACAGCAACGCTATCGGACAGGTTCTGGGACGGGCTGCGTCTATTGAAATCCACCAGTCCATCGGCCGTGTAAAATCAGGCGCTATCGCGGTATCGGGATGGCAGGCGGACGGTAGCGATCCGGCAAGGGCGATCCTTGGAGCTGGCGAAGAACTCGACGATGCAGGTTATATTTTCTATCGTACTTATCCATCGAAGAATGGTCTTTACCTGAACGGCGACCCTATGGCGGCAAGCGTTTCAGACGATTACTCGAATCTTCGTTACGGCCGTACGATCGACAAAGCGGCGCTTTTGGCTTATAGCGCATATATCAACGAAATTCAGGATAATGTAGAGGTGGACGAAAACGGTCTTATCCCCGTAGGTGCTTGCCACTACTACGAAAGCCTTCTGGAAAGAGCTGTGCTTACCCATATGGCCGGCCAGATATCTTCGTTCGACGCTTTCGTATCGCCGGAGCAGGCAATACTTACTACAGAAACTATGGAGGTGGTTGCTAAGATCGTCCCACAGGGTATAACAAAAATTATTAACGTGAAGCTCGGATTCAGCAATCCAGCTCTATTAAACAAAGAAGAAGAAACAGATGAAACTCAGGATTAACGAAAGGGAATACACATGGGGAGACGGAGAACTCCGCATGTTGGGACGTACGGTAGCGCACTTTACCGGTATCGAATACAAAGAGACTCAGGAAAAAGAGACTCTTTACGCTGCAGGTAATTCGCCACGTTCGATACAGCGCGGTAAAATCAAAATCGAAGGTACGCTGACAGTGCTGCAAAGTGAAGTTATAGCTATGACCAAGGCAGCCAAAGAAGCCGGATACGAGAGTATACTCGGACTTTCGATCGACCTGGTTATGACCTACGCTTCGAAGGATGGCACAAGCACTACGGATATGATCTACGCGGCGGAATTCAGCGAAAACCCGCGTACCAGCAAAGAAGGTGATATGAAAATGGAGGTAGCGCTTCCGTTCATTGCTCTCTCGGCAGATTACGACGTATAGTTTTAATTACTCTTATATAATTATAGATATCTAAAAATGGCACAAGAACCGATTACTGACCCTGCAAGGCAGGCTGAAGAAAAACTCCTGAAAAAGATAGACGCTAAAGTGGCGCAGCTAAAGAAAATCCATAAAACTGTCCACGTGCTTCGTATCACGGAGATCCCTGCCGTGGAGGTGACTGATTCGGATCCTTATGTGCCCGGGGTGGTGAAGGTCGCATACCTGAAACCGGTTACGCGCAC